>ERZ1066116.110-NODE-110-length-47426-cov-13.061367_pt1 | contig 47426 bp, 35 predicted proteins | sample MGYA00382763_ERZ1066116 | MGnify/ENA primary metagenome ERZ1066116 (study PRJEB33369, sample SAMEA5778346) | biofilm metagenome | biome: Industrial cooling water; feature: Water cooling tower basin; material: Biofilm | place: United Arab Emirates | collected...
TTGCCGCTAAGAAATGTTTTTTTCACCGACAGATTAGGGCTGAAAAATCGGCTGTCTTCGCCTTGGGCTGTGGGGCGCAGCGAAATATAGTTCACGTTCAACTGTAGACTCAATGTTTTTTTCAATTGAAAATTTTGGTTGGTGTTTACATTGTACACCAAGCCACGGTTGTTCACGGCCACTGTGTTGTCAAAGAGGCTGCCTCGCACACGGTAGTCGTACACATTTCCACCGGCATAGATTGTCCACCATTTCACGGGTTTGTAGTTGAAGCCCGATTCCAGTCCCCACGAAGTGGCGTTCCCGGCATTGGTATAGATGCGGTTTAGTATGGTGTCGTTATAAACGCTATTCACCCTGTTTACTACGTTTTGAATGTATTGATTATAAAAAGTGAAGAACACAGAGCCGTTTTTGAAGTCTTTTATCAAGCCCAATTCCGAGAGATTAACAAATTCGGGACGAATGCGCGGGTCGCCTTGCTCTAATGTTTCAGAGTGTTCGCGCTCGGGATAGGGATTTAGCTCGTTATTGGTAGAACGCTGTACCCTGCGGCTAAATCCGCCCTTGGCCTTCAAATCGGGCTTGATGTTGTAGAGCAAATTGGCCGAAGGAAATAGATTATCTAAATACAAAGGAAAATTGTCGCCCTTGTTCGACTTGAACACACGCTGCGAGTGCTCGTAGCGCATCCCAACGATATATTCCAGCTTGTCTGTTTTGCCCGAATATTGCGAATAGAGCCCATGAATAAGGTTGTAGATATCGATATCGGCCGTGAAGTCGGGCACGATTTGGTTGAGTTGATTGCGATTCAAAACCACATTCTCGTATATATATTTGCCTGTTTGCCGTTGGTGGCGAATTTGATAGCCGCTTTCGAGCTTTCCCTTGCCGATATTTATTCCATAATCTATTTTACCTCTGATCCCATGAATGGGGCTGCGGCCTGTATTGTTCACAAAATTCAATAGCTCTGTAGCATTGGTGTTCGGATAGTCTTTGTTTTGTGTGAATCCGTCAAGCAAGGCATATTCATAGAGCCCTGATACATTCAATGTGGATTTGTTAAGAAAAGTATGCGTGTAATCGAGGTTTGCCAAGGCAAAATCGCCTTGTTTTTTCACCAAGTTGTTGTTGAAATAGTTAAACCTATTTATTTCCGTGCCATTTTGGGAGCGAATGTTGTCGTACACGATGTCAGCCAAACGAAATTGTTGGCGCTGACCCACATAAAAACCCGTGCTTATCGTGTTTCTTTTGTTGGCAGCATAGCTAATATTGGCTCTTGCAGCATAGTTTCTGCGGTCGAAACTGCGCTCGCCTTTTGATGGAAAGCTGGTGTATATATTATTTATGGTGGTGTTTACATCGCCATCGCGAAAGCCTTGCAAATCGTTTTGCAGGTAGCTGGCTCCGGCTGATATGTCCCATTTGTCTTTTTTGTAGTTCAGCGTGAAATCAGAGCCATACCTGCGGGGCTGCACTTTGTTGTTATACATATCCACGCTCGGAAGTCCATATTGACCATTGACTGCAAATGTAAGCCCATCGTCCGTGCCTTTTTTGGTAGTGATGTTAATAATGCCCGATTTCCCATCGGCATCATACTTGGCCGTGGGAGCAGTGATGATTTCTATGTTTTCCACTGCATTGGCAGGAATTTGGTTCAACACGGTTTGCAAATCGGCATTCACGGGTTTGCCGTTTATCAACACCAAAAAACCGGTAGAGCCTCTTAGCCTCACCTCGCCCTCGGCATTTACGCTCACCGATGGCATATTACGCAGTACGTCTATGGCTGTGCCGCCCTTGGCCGCCCCAAATTGCTCGGCCTTGTAGGTTTGCTTGTCTATCTTGACTTGATTGACTTCTTTGTAGCCACTCACTTCTACCTCTTGCAATTGTTTTACAGAGGTTTCGAGTATAATATTTCCCAAATTCACCTCTTTCTCAGCAACTTCTATTCCTGAAATGCGCTTTTTGGGGTTGCCAAGCGAGATAATATCAATATAATACGTTCCATTTTTTACATCATTAATAATAAATGAGCCGTTTTCTTCTGAAAATACTCCGGCTATGAAAGAACTGTCTTTGGCATTGTGAAGCGCAATGTTAGCAAAGGCAACGGGCGTGTTCGTGTTTTGCTCCAAGAGAACACCTTTGATAGTAGATTTGGAGAAGCTGATAGTGTAAATCAATGATAGAAGCGTAGATATAATTAGGCGCATGGTATAAGATTATTTTAAAGCCCAAAAATAGGCTTAGAGTAGAATATATTAAAATTTTATTTTGAAAAATGTATTTTTTTGAAATATAAAACAAATAATATTTTTTATTATAGTAAATATCAAATTATTATATTGAAAATATTGTTCGTGTTATTGACCCAACAAACTATAAATAGTATACACGGGCACATGGATATTAGAGAAACCTTAAAACAAAAGATTCGTGTTTCTAGAGCTCAAAATTAGTCTATGAATATTCTATACAGTGGTCTATTTGAAAAAATTATGGTATAAATTGCTAATAATGAAATCAAATGAAAAAGGATATTATACCACTTGCGAAGGCAAAGCTTTTTCCTACAATCCGGTGTTACAATATAATTTTTTGGGAAGCATTAGAAATATTTTCAGGAAAACTGTTTTGTTACCAATACTGCTTCTAATAGCTTATTATATTTGTAGCTAAATATTTTCAAAAACACAGATGGCAAACGAAACGATTATTTTTTCAATGGCGGGTGTGGGAAAAGTGATTCCGCCCAAAAAACAAATCCTCAAAGACATATATCTTTCCTTTTTTTACGGAGCCAAAATCGGGATTTTGGGTCTCAACGGCTCAGGTAAATCCACTTTGATGAAAATCATAGCCGGAGTAGACAAAGATTATCTGGGCGAAGTAGTGTTTTCTCCAGGTTACTCAGTAGGCTATCTCGAGCAAGAACCCAACCTAGACCCTACCAAAACAGTGAGAGAAATAGTGGAAGAAGGCACACAAGAAATAGTGGATTTACTGAAAGAATTTGAAGAAATCAACCTGAAGTTTGCCGAGCCCATGAGCGATGATGAGATGAACAAACTCATTGAGCGTCAAGGTGTAGTACAAGAAAAATTGGACAATTTGAACGCTTGGGAGCTTGACTCAAAGCTGGAAAAAGCAATGGACGCACTTCGTTGTCCGCCCGAAGATGCTTTGGTGAAAAATTTATCGGGTGGTGAAAAACGCAGGGTGGCATTGACAAGGCTTTTACTGAAAGAACCCGATGTGTTGCTGCTCGATGAGCCCACCAACCACTTGGACGCGGAGTCTATTCTTTGGCTGGAGCAACATTTGCAACAATACAAAGGCACGGTGATAGCCGTGACCCACGACCGCTATTTCTTGGACAACGTGGCAGGCTGGATTTTGGAGCTCGACCGTGGCGAGGGAATTCCGTGGAAAGGCAACTACTCTTCGTGGCTCGACCAGAAAAAGAACCGCTTAGCTCAAGAGGAAAAATCGGAATCGAAACGCCAAAAAACTTTAGAAAGGGAGTTGGAATGGGTGCGCATGGGCCCCAAAGGACGACAAGCCAAGTCAAAAGCTCGTTTGAGTGCGTATGAGAAAATGGCCGGAGAAGAACTGAAAGAAAAAGAAGCCAAACTGGAACTCTTTATCCCCAATGGAAAACGCTTGGGCAGCAAAGTTATCGAAGCTAAAAACGTGAAAATGGGTTTTGGCGACCGCTTGCTGTACGACAATTTATCGTTTTCGCTTCCGCCCAATGGCATTGTGGGCATCATCGGTCCCAACGGGGCTGGGAAAACCACGTTATTTAAACTTATAACAGGGCAATTGAAACCATTGGCAGGCGAGTTTGAAGTGGGCGAAACCGTAGAGATAAGCTATGTAGACCAAGAACACGACAATTTGAACCCTGAAGAAACCGTTTATAAAGCCATTTCGGGAGGTACAGACACCATGTTGGTGGGTGGTTTGCAGGTAAACTCACGAGCTTATGTGAGCAAATTTAACTTTTCGGGTAGCGACCAAGAGAAAAAAGTTGGTGCTTTGTCGGGTGGAGAAAGAAATAGAGTGCATTTGGCTATGAGTTTGAAACAAGGTGCCAACCTGATTTTGCTCGATGAGCCTACCAACGACTTAGATGTAAACGCCATTCGTGCACTCGAAGAAGCACTAGACAACTTTGCAGGCTGTGCCGTAATTATCTCCCACGACCGTTGGTTTCTAGACCGTGTGGCCACACATATTTTGGCATTTGAGGGCGATTCGCAAGTATATTGGTTTGAAGGAAACTTCTCCGACTATGAAGAAAACCGCAAAAAACGCCTCGGAGACACCGAGCCAAAGCGGGTGAAGTATAGGAAGCTGATATAATGTGTAATGATAAATGCGTAATGCGGATAATTAATTCAATAATATCTAAACCCATTTTCAATATCACATACTGCTTCAATAAAATATTTAGTATCTATATTCTTTTTAAGCCTCATGTGTAAACCCAAACAGATTTGAAGCTGAAAACCATTTTTCAAATCTATAAAACCAATATGTCGGTGGCGGTTTTATATTCATCGGGGATATTGGAGGCTATGATGAGGGTGCGGTTCAGTGTGTATGTATCTACGGTAGCGTGATACCAATCTACGCCTTTGGTGTCTAAATTCACAGTGGGCTCATCTAGCAACACAATGGGCTTATGGGTAAAAAAAGCCACGGCCAATTTTAATCGCTGTTTCATTCCGGACGAAAAATAGCGGATCTGTTTTGTTGAGGCATCACTCAGCCACATGTATTGCTTCAAAGAATCGACAGATTCGTTTGCTATCATGGGAGATAGCTTAAAATGAAAGTACAAAAATTCATCTAGTGTAAATTCTTCGATTAAGTCTAGATAGGGAGCTGCGAGCGTGATGTGTTGGTGAAAATTTTCATCTTCGACTTTTTCGCCATTGGGAGCTGTCATCAATACCTGTCCGGAAGAAGGCATGGTGTAGCCTGCTATGATAGATAAAAGTGTAGATTTGCCAGAGCCGTTGGCACCCGTGATGGCATGGCGACTCCCATAGCAAAACACACGATTGAGGTTATCTATAATCGTGTGTTTATTAAACTTCTTCGATATGTTTGTCAAGCGTATTTCCAAAATCACGAATCGGGGGAACACTTTAGTAAAGTGGCTCAAACGCTGTCTGATGCCGTACTTTGGGTTAAAATTGACTATTCTTTCACAATTCCACCTCTGTTTTTCAACCAGTTTTTAAGCCTCTCGGGCCAGTCGGCTATGCGTTCGGGATTACCGCCTTTCATTCTTTCGGCCGGATATAGTCCATAGCCATGCCCTCCTCTCTCATAAATATGGATTTCGCTAGGTACATTGTTTTCTCGCAAGGCTGTAAAGTAGAGTAGGCTGTTTTCGCACTTCACGTTGTCGTCAGCAGCATGCATCAAAAATGTAGGTGGTGTGAGGGGTGTCACTCTGGTTTCGGTGCTCATGCTGTCGACCAGTTTAGGATCGGCATTGTCGCCTAGCAGCACACCTCGCCCAAACTCAAAGGCATGTTTGCTTCTAAAGGAAATAACGGGATATACCAGCACCGAAAAATTAGGTTTGCTGCTCACTTTTTCTATCGGGTCTTTTGCTTTTGGATTGCCTCCGTCAAACATAGTAGAAAGGCACGATGCCAAATGACCACCGGCAGAGAAACCCATCACACCTATTTTTTCGGGATTTATTCCATATTCTTTGGCTTTAGAACGAAACAAGCGCATGGCACGGGTGACATCCATAAACGGAGCCGGATGTTTGTATTTTTTGTGGTCCCAAGTACCCAATCGGTAGCGTAGAATGGCTGCCGTCACACCCATTTCGTTGTACCATTTAGCTACTTGCCATCCTTCGTGGCCTAGAGCCAATGCCACATAGCCCCCACCGGGGCAAATAAGTACACCTGCGCCTGAAGTTTTTTCTTTGGCAGGAAAATATATGGTAATCGAAGGTTTGTCTTCTTCGGCAGTTCCTTGCGCCAAGGGTGCGCCTTCGGGCCAAAGGTATATTTTTATTGAATCGGCCGTTTGTGCACTGGAATGTAAAGTAGCACAAATTAATAAAAGAAGGGTAAAAAACGATTTTTTTATCATTGTTGGGGTGTTTATTCTTGCTTTATAATGTATATATCTTCGGTTGGTTTTTTCATCAAATATCTTTCTCTCGCAAATTTCTCAATCAATTGTCTTGAACCGAATATTTCATCGCGTTCTTTTTTCACTTCTACTATTTTTTGCAAATAAAATGCTTTTTCTTTTTCCAATTCTTTACGTTTTGAAGTAAGTCTGAATTGGCTGATAAAATCGTTGGCATCAAAAAAAAGCATCCACAAGAGGAGAAAAAAGCCCGATGAAAAATAAAAATTTCTAAAAAGCGGAATGATTTTTTTTATGAGAGTATGTCGATTCATGAAAGTTTTAAGCAATCTTTAAGTATTGAGTTTCCAGCTTTACATTAAAGCTAATTTCTGCTTTCAGGGCTTTAAATACTTTTAATATAGTATCTATTGTAGCACTGTTTGAGCTGTTTTCAAGTTTTGAGATTTGAGACTTTTTTACCCCTATCATGCTACCCAGTTGCTCTTGGGTGAGTTTGCGCTCTATTCGGGCGGCTTTTATCATTTTGCCCAACACCTCCATTCTTAGTTCATGCTCATATTCATCTCTTGCTTTTGTTCCTATTTTACCTACGAATTTATCTTTCATTTCGTCCAATGAATAAGATACAGCTTCGATACTTTCCATTTTATTTTTTGTTCTTTAGTTCAAAATACTTTTCTCTTATCGCTTTTGCCCTGTTTATTTCGTTCAGAGGAATTTTATCTACCTTCTTTATAAATCCGTGAGTTGCAAAAACTAATGTTTCTGTATTCTCTGTCTTGTCCCAAAAAGCCAATAGTCTGATTTGCAGTCTGTTGTGTTTTCACCCCATTCTTAATGGTATTCTAAATGATACTTTAACAGATTTGCCATTTTTCAAAACAGGTCTGTTAAATGTACACACATTCTTTACCTCTTCTAAAAATAAATCATCTAACTCTTTTGTCAAAGAGTTGAGATTTTTAACTCGACCGATTTTGCCATTTTCATAAACAATAAATTGTATTATTAATCTACTCCCTCTAAATTTTTTCATTTTTCTATATGGAACGTTAGATTTAGATAGATTCTCTTGGAAATACCTCCACCCTTTCAGTGGTTCTATTTTAGTATCAATTTTATTATAAATTGTGTCTTTAAATTCATCGTCTATGTAGTATGAAACAGTCATAACAGAATCTTTAATTTCATAATAACTAACACAATTTTGAATTGAGTCAAATCTACAAATTGAGCCATTCCCATTGACCAATCTATCAACTCCTACAGAATCAATGTCGTTGTAGACATATAAATCAAAAATATTTTCATACCTACCCTTAGTTTTTAATTTGCCATTGGAATAATATTCTGCATAATACCCATCTTGAACTCCAAATCTAAAAGTTTTAATACTTTTAATGTTTCCATTTTGGTAGTATTCTTTGCAAGTGCCCTCTCTTTTGGGAGATGAAGGAAACGTATCAAATCGCAAAACAATTGGACATGCTTCCGCTATTTCGTTTGTCAGATAATACGTATTTTGTGTCCATGTATTTGAGTTTCTTCCATATTTGAAATCGGTCTTTATTACAAAATATGAAGCTTTTGTTTTTATAGTTTTGTTATTATAATCGTCAACAAAAATAGTATCGACTTTTTGCCCTATTATATGTAAAGAAGCCAATAAAAAGAAGATTACCAATGTAGATTTTTTCATAAATACGTATAAATATTTATATACTTAAAAGATTCTTAAGGGTGCTAATAAAAATAGAAACTATTTGCTATTTCAACAAACCCACATAATATTGCAATGCTTCTATCATTTCGTTGGCTGTGATGTCTGCATCGTATCCGCAGTCGCCAATTTTCTTTAGTAGTGAGAATTTTACTTTTCCGTGGCTGTTTTTTTTGTCTTGTAGCGTGAGTGGAACGATGGCAGGTATTTCTTCTCTATGAATTACTGGCAAGCCATAGATTGAAATGAGGTATTGAGCCACTTCGTTGCTTTCATCGTTGCTAATAAACCCTTTTTTGGCAGAAAGCCAAGCTTCTGTCATCATTCCGATAGCTATGGCCTCGCCATGCAGTAGCTTTCTTTCCGGATTTGTAAGAAAATGTGTTTCTATGGCGTGGCCCAAGGTGTGTCCGAAGTTTAAAATTTTGCGCAGGCCTGCCTCTTTGGGGTCTTGTTCTACCACATTGGCTTTGATTTTTACAGAATGAGCTATCAACTCAGTCCAATCAAAGTGAGTATCGTTCAGTTCATTGGTAGAGATGCTTTTTTTAATTTTTTTCCACATTGGCTTGTCTTGTATCAAACAATGTTTCACGATTTCGGCATAGCCTGAACGTATCTCCCTTCTATCGAGTGTGCGCAAAAAGCCGGGATAGATGTATACAGCTTTTGGCTCTTGAAACACACCGATATGGTTTTTTAGCCCGTTGAAATCTATTCCCAATTTTCCACCCACACTGGCATCAACTTGCGATAGCAAGGTAGTTGGTATTTGAACAAATGTGATTCCTCTCTTGTAAGTAGCGGCACAAAATCCACCCATATCGCCTATCACACCGCCACCTATGTTGATGAGTAGGCTTTTTCTGTCGAGCTCGGCATCAGTGAGCTTTTGCCATATTTTTGTTGCTGTTTTTAATGTTTTTTGTTCCTCTCCCGATTTTATTTTTATGACATAGTGAGGGGGAAGTACGCTAAAAATTGGGTAGCAATTTTTATAAGTGTTTTCATCGACAAGCACAGCCGTCTTTGAAAATTTGTTTTTTTCAAACAGTGGCAGCAGCCCTAGCAAAGAACTGTCCAAAAAATGAATATTATGTTTTTCAGGTATCGACATGGCTCGTTTTTTGATTACACAAAGGTAAGGCAGGAATGTAGAATGATGAAGGGCGGAGCTAGATTTATTTATTTGTCTCTCCTGAGAATGTGCGCGCCTATGGGGCATTGAAGGCATTTTTTTAAGCTGCAAAAATTGTTGAATAGCTCTATCAAAGCCTGCGATTCAAGTCCATTTTGTGCGCAGATGTCTTTCTCAGCCCATAGTCTGGTAATTGCGTTGTTTTCGAAAGGGAGTTTTTCAAGAAGCGAAAAGGCCTTATCTTTTAAAAAGCTGTCGCCCTTGTAACTGGCATAGGCAAAGGTGAGTGGAATAACTACGTTGATGATAAGACTCGCCAAAGCCATGCTGCCTATACCCTTGTGTTTTTGAGCATGTGATTTCCCAAATCGGAAGTGATGCTGCCAATAGGCTGACACCTCTGCTTTGAACAAAGAATGGAAATCTTGAATGTGGGTTGCCTCAATCATTCCTGAAAAGAGCGATTTTCTTAGAGAAACCATGGCTGCAAGTTCTGCTATTCGCATTTCGGGGAAATTTGCAGGTCTTAATCTCAAATGTTTCCATTCGTGCATTCCCATGGGCTCGGGAAGTGAAAATTTATGTTTTTGAAATTGGTATTCCTTCAAAAGTTGTTGTTGGTACTCATCTTTGGGATTGTGCTCCAAAAGCCCCGCTTGCCCATAAAGCAAGGCTTCAATTTGAAACACATTTTCTTGTTTTATCAAATATTTATATGGCATCAATGTCGTTAGCCTCGCAAAAGCATCGTTGTTCACTTTCATGCCCATATATTTAGCCACCGTTTTATACGCCAATTCTTCCCAATCAAAATTTACAAGTTTTAATTCAGCTTGTAGCTCGGCCGATTTTCTTTCCAATCGGTGTACACTGGCTCTATCGATGGCCGATGCGATAATGGCACTCTCTATGTCGTGCAAATAGGCCTCGCAGGGAATGGCTGCCAGATTTTCAAACAGATACATTCCTTTTTGAATCAATTCCCAAGAGATTCTGTCTTTCAAAGCCAATGTGGGAATAGGCGAAAGATCAGGCCTGGCAACGACAGCATTTGTATCTGTTTCGTAAACCACATGCAAAACCACATTATTGTATGCTTGGTGTTTTCCATGAGCATGTTGTTGCCACCCCATGGACGAAATGTGTATTTCCACGCTTCCGTTCCAAAGTATGTCCCCAATTTTAATCTTTGCTTGTAAAAAATCGGGACCTTCGTCTCTGTTCAAATACCCTTGATGAATAATTTCAATCGATTCTCCTGTTGTTGTCCGTAGATTTTTGAAGTCAAAATACCTGTGCATCCACACAAATTGTAAAAAATCTTCTTTAAAAGGGACTTTCATGACATTTACATATTATTTAAACTGGCAAATATGTAAATTTATTGTAATAAATAACATATTAATTGATTCTACAGGATATTGCGACCTATGCCTGACTTTCATTATTCGTGATTTAGAAACAGATTAGAATATTTTTTCGTTATTTTAGCGACATAATCCTGTATTGACATGCTATTCAGAACCAAGCTATTCGTATTGTTTACTTTTTTGTCGGGTTTATTTTTATTCGTAAATGCCCAAGACCCAAAAGCCACCCGCAAGGAATGGGCTAAAAAAATGAAGGAAATGGATCCTTTGGAGTTCAAGCGCATAGTGGAAGAAAACCAATCGTCAAAAGCTGATATGGCTGCAAAGAACAATACCATTACAGAGCAGCAAAACAGCCTTGCCCAAAAAGATGAAGAAATACGCAAACTCAAAGAAGAGCTCACTAAAGTAAATGAAGACCATAAAAACCTGAATGCAGAGCACAATAGCTATAAGAATTCGGTACAAACAGCTACTGCCCCTGTCAAAAACACTGTAGATTTGACCTCAAACAATCCTGAGACAAAAGAGAGACTATACAAAGGCGGGGTGATATTCAAAGTACAAATTGGTGCTTTTAAAAACAAAGACCTAAGCAAATACTTTGAGAACAATAAAAATTTCAGCGGAGATATAGACGCAGACGGAGTGAAGAAATACACCCTTGGTTATTTCAACGATTACTGGGAAGCCGATAATTTCAAGAAATATCTGCGAGAAATGGGAGTAAAAGATGCTTGGATAGTGGCCTACAAAAATGGCCAAAGAGTGAATTTACGTGATGTATTAGAGGGTTTGCTATAACTTTTAACATCTGTTTGCTGTATATATCCTCTTAAATGACAAAAAATATCCTAAACATCTTTTTTATTACTCTTTTGTTGTGGGCTTTTGCTATGGCTTGCAACAAAAAGTCATTTATATGTCCGGCTTATAATTCGTACTTTATTCACGACCAAACAGAGAGAGAGGCCCGTTTTTCACCTTTTTTGGTAGATTCTCTCTCTGCTTTTTCTATGGAAGACGATGAAGATGCCTCGGTTTCAAAGAAAAGCAAATCTACTTTGAACACCATGGCAGATGATGGCAGCGGAGCAAAAGATGAATTGCCCACAGGAAACAGCAAGTATCAGCCTAAAAGCAAATCGGCCAAAAAAGCCCAGCCCAACGGACTATTGATAGCAGCAGCCAAGAAAAACAAATTCAGAGCCATAGATGAAATAGAAATGAAATTTGTGATGGTAAAGCCCTTGGCAAGATATTCTAATATAGATTCCAGCTCTATCCAACAACCTCCTACACAAGAACAGGAAGTTAAAACCGACAGCCTATAGTGCATTTCATCTGCCTCTCGATTGTTTTGAGGTTAATATATTCTACTACTATACATTTTAAAATTGATTATTAAACAGTAGCGATTTAAATGTATGGATACTTTTTTAAAAGAGTATAAATGCTCAAAGACCTATTACAACGAAAAACTTAGACTTGCAAAAGTGGTGTGGAATGGTATTCCGGACTTTGAAGAGTATATATCGCCTTTTACAGACTTGATAACACATGCGGAGTCTCATTTTATAGAAAATTTTCTATCAGACACCACCAATCAAGGCATCATTTCTACAGACAGCAGAAAGTGGTTTGAGATGCACATGGTGCCTTTAGCTAAGAAAAAAGGCTTGAAAAGAGTGGCAATTGTAATTGCCAATAATCCTTTTAAGCGTTACTATGCAAACATGCTTTTAATGGTGTTAAACAAATTTGACATGCCTATGAAAGTTTTCTCTGACACTGAATCGGCAGAGAAATGGATAGCATCGTTTTATATAGACGAAACTGTTTATCACAAACCTTAGAAGAGATGATTATTTCGATGATTTTAAAAAACTATTTTTGATTCCTGTTCACCTCTGTGGCGGCACCTTGGGCAGCAGCCAATATAGTGAGGTCGGCTATTTGCACATGGGCAGGGCGGGTCACGGTAAAGAGTATGCTATCTGCAATATCTTGGGCCGACAGTGGAGTAATTCCTTCATATACTTTTTCGGCTCTTTGTGTATCGCCTTTGAAGCGCACCACAGAAAACTCGGTTTCTACCATTCCAGGGTTAACTGAGGTCACTTTTATCCCATGTTTGTATAAATCGAGCCTCATGCCCTTGGTAAGTGCATCTACGGCATGCTTTGAGGCGCAATATACATTTCCGTTTATATATACTTCTTTTCCGGCTATAGAGCCTATGTTCACTATGTGGCCATGCTTGCGAGCTACCATACCGGGAATCACCGCTTTTGACACATAAAGAAGGCCTTTTACATTGGCATCCATCATATAGTCCCAATCATCGATGTTGCCTTCGTGGATGGGGGAGAGCCCTATGGCATTGCCTGCATTGTTTATTAAAATGTCTATTTTCTTAAATTCACTTGGTAACGAGCCGATGGCTTCGGTCACCGATTTGTTGCTGCGCACATCAAAATTTAGCACATGAACTTTCACTTTTGTCGAAAGTATTTTCGCCAAAGCGTCTAATCTTTCTATTCTGCGACCACATACCACCAAATCTATGCCATGGTTGGCAAAAACCTCTGCTGTGGCCTTGCCTATGCCTGAAGATGCACCTGTGATGAAAGCTAGCATGATTTTTTTACTCAAAAAAGAAGTAAAGCGATACTGTGTGGGTAAATATCGACTCTAAAGCTCGATTATACAAGCCATCGCCCGTATTTACATTTACTATACCATGCGAAAAGCGCAGTTCGGGCGACCATTTGAAATAGGGAAAATAAATTTCAAGACCTGCACCATACTCTATGCTGCAATCGATTCGGCCATAGTTCATACGTTGCTCACCTGAATTGCCCCGTCTGCCTCCGGCTCTTATGCTAGGTTTGATACCTGCTATCACATAAGCACGGGTGTTTTTCCTTCTTAAAGAACGATACTTCATCAAAAACTGCATTTCTATCATCGATGTTTCTGTAGATTGGTTTATTTGCAGTGGGTTTGTATACAAAGGGTCTTCTTTGGTAAATTCATAACGAATATTGCGGGTGTAGAAGCCCACAGAAGGCACTATTTTAAACGCCAATTGGTCGTGGAGACGTATATTCATTAAAAATCCCAATGCAAAACCGGCTTCGCCCAGTGGCGTGATTTTTTTGTAAATAGTATCTTCCAGATAGGTTTGTGAGTGCCTAATACTGACTCTATCATAATTTAGACCCAAAAAAAAGCCGTAGTGTATGAGCTTTTCGTCATAGTTGGGCAAATTAATTTCCTTTTTGGGTTTATTTCGCTCATATTTCTCTTGCTGAGTCACTCTGCTCTTCTTGCTTTGAGAAAAAGAAATATAAGTGCTGAATAACAAAAGGCAGAAAACTACCTTTCGCCAATGTAAATAGAACTGATGCCAAATGTAAGTGGAATGTGACGGCACTTTTTAAACCCTGATAGTGATAAAATCTTTATAAAGTCTTTTCCCTCGGGAAATGCCGATACTGATTCCGGCAAATAGGTATAGGCTGCTTTGTCTTTTGAGATGAGCTTACCCACCAAAGGTAACGCAAAGTTAGAATAAAAATTGTAGAGCTGCTTTATTGGGAATGCTTTTGGTTTAGAAAATTCCAATACTACAATGGGTGCACCCGGTTTCAACACCCGGTTTATGTTCGTAAGCCCTTTTTCTAAATTTTCAAAATTGCGCACGCCAAAGGCTACTATCACAGCATCAAACGTGTTTTCCATAAATGGCAACCCCTCTGAATCGCCCGATTGCAGTGTAATGATGTGGTCAAGTTTTCTTTTTTTGAGTTTTTCTCTGCCGTGGGCCAACATGCCTTCAGAAATATCAATACCGATAATTTTCTCCGGCTTCAAAGCCAACGCTTCTATAGCAAAGTCAGCTGTGCCTGTGGCTACATCTAAAATGACTTTTGGCTGATAGGGCTTGAGCAATTTAATGGCTCTTTTGCGCCACAAAATGTCTATACCTGCACTCAAAAAATGGTTTAAAAAGTCGTATTTGTGCGAAATGTTGTCAAACATTTCGGCTACTTGCTCTTTTTTAGAGGCGTTTTTGTCTTTGTATGGTACTACTGTCTGTTGCATACTTTGTTAACTTTGTGCCAAAAGAAATAGTTGCAAAGCTAAGCCGATTTACCGTAGATTTTCATTAGTTAACAATAATATAAACCAAACGAACCTTTTTCTGCTTAATTTTAAAGAATTAATTATGCAGCAATTGTCTGTAAAATTTATCTCAATGGCACGATAAACAGCGTATGTTCAAAACCAACTCTATTTCTCAGAAACTCTTTATCGCATTTTTACTTGTAAGCAGCTTTTCGTCCATTATTTACACTTATTTTATTTATCACCAGACCAAAACAGCCATCATAGAGCGCACCCTCGATCAACTCACATCTATAAAAATATTGAAAAAAGGCTGGTTGGAACAATATTTTGAGTCAAGAAACAGAGACACCAGGCTGTTTGCATCGCTCTACAGCACCAGAAACTCGTTTAAACAACTGGAAGATGCCTACCTCGAATATGGCATACAAAGCAAGCAATACAAAGAAGCTGATTCTACCTTTGGTTACTCTATGCGCTCCTTCAAACTCAACAACCATTTTAAAAATGTGTGGCTCATCGATACTACGGGGCGAGTTTTTTACACTACTGTTAAGAATAAATATTATGGCAAAAACATTTTCAGTTACAAAGGTATAAATCCTACCTTTATAGATTTTTTAAAAAATAGTGTCTACAGTGCAGGGCTGATTGATTTGCCTTTTATCGATTCTGCGAGCAAGATTCCATATATCATTTTGACACATCCAGTACTTACCGAAGACAAAAAACGAACGGCAGGAGTACTATTGGTGAAACTTGACATTGACGACATCAATCATATACTGACACAGCGCACCGGAATGGGACAAACGGGCGAATCGTATGTGGTAAACGAGCTTTTTCTGATGCGCAGCAAATCCAGATTTATAAACAATACCCACGAAAATCCACTGTATGTACACACTGAGGCTACACACAATGCTTTAAAAGGAATATCGGGTGTCAAAATCATAAAAGACTATAGAGATATAGATGTATTGAGTTCATATATAAAACTAGAAATACAGGGCTTGCAGTGGGCATTAATGTCGGAAATAGATGTGGAAGAAGCCATGCAGCCCGTTTATTTGCTCAGAAATCAAATCATAGGCATTTTGGTAGTGATAAATATATTGATTGTACTTGTCACTTTGATTTTGGCATCTACCATAGCTCAGCCCATAAAAAAATTAAATAAAATAATAAAGCAACTAGGCGAGGGAAAATTGGTCGAATCTTCGGGGCAATTCAAATCGCAAGATGAAATAGGCCAAATGGCCGAGGCAATAGAAAACTTAGTACTAAGCCTTAGAAAGACTGCCAAGTTTGCCAATGAAATAGGTAGAGGAAATTTCCAAACAGATTTCAAGCCACTTAGCCACGAAGATGTGACAGGCTATGCGCTCTTGGATATGCGCAACAAGCTGCGAGAACTGAATGCACTTATTGAAAATCAGAATAAAATTCGCACAAAGTCTATCATCGAAGGCCAAGAAAACGAGCGCAGGCGCATTTCGAGAGAGCTGCACGATGGTGTGGGGCAAATGCTTACTGCACTCAAATTTAAAGTGCAAGAGCTGCAAGAAGACGAAAAAGTAGTACCGGAATTGAAGCAACTGCTCGATGACACCATTCAAGAAGTACGCAGGGCAAGTGTGAACTTAGTACCGAGTGTGCTTTATGATTTTGGGCTTGAACCCGCTTTGAAAATATTAGTAAAGATAACAGAGCTTGACACTGAGTTTAGCTTCGAAGCTGAAGAAAATGTGCCTGATATTCCGTTGGAGAAAAGACTTTGTATTTACAGGATTGCTCAAGAAAGCTTGCAAAATATTCAGAAATACGCGAAAAGTGCCAAAGTAGATATAAGAATACTCCACAGCGAAGACAGCATTCGTATGAAAATATCAGATACCGGCCCCGGTTTTGACATGGACACCTATAAAAACGATAAGTCTGCCTCAAATGGACTAAGAAATATGCGAGACAGGGCTGAAATTGAAGGGGGGACTTTTGAAATCGATACTATTTTAGGAATAGGCACCACAATAAAAGTATACTTGCCTTTATAAATCCTTTTTTGATTATATATTTAGGCTTTGAAAACCTATATATAACTACATGGAGTCTATAAAACTAATCATTGCAGACGACCACCGCTTGGTACGCGATGGCATGAAATCGCTCCTGCAAACAGAAACAGATATAGAAATCATAGCCGAAGCCGAAAATGGAGTAGAACTATTGCAAATTTTGCAAACACAGCACCCTGATGCCATATTGCTAGATGTCACAATGCCCAAGAAAAATGGCATAGAAGCAGCACTAGAGATAAAAAAAATGTATCCTGATGTAGGAATTGTATTTTTATCTATGCACGAAGAACCCGAATATGTCCTAAAGTGTGTACAAGCAGGTGCCAATTCTTATTTGATGAAAAATGTAGAAAAAGCCGAATTGCTCATCGCCATCAGAAAAGCTGCTTATGGAGAAAAATATTTTAATCAAAACATATCAATACTTTTGGCACAAGGGCTTACTGAAATGCGTGAGCACGAGCGCGATAAAGTAGACCTCACGCCCCGTGAACTCGATGTACTACGCTGCGTAGCCGATGGCTTAAGTACCAAGCAAATAGCTGACAAACTATTCATCAGTACACGAACGGTAGAAACACACAGGTTGAATTTGCTCAAAAAATTTGAAGCCCAAAACACGGCCGAACTTATAAAAATTGCCATCACTCAAAAATTGGTAGACATTAAACACTAAAAATATTTTCAATATTTGGAGTTAAATTGCCTCAAAAAGCTGATTTACATGCTTTTGTCAAATAAAGACATCATAAGCTTAAAAACTCAAAAATATCATTGAGAACTGTTTTTATTTAAAAAGTATTGTACAGTTGCGCACAAGCGATAGCTAAGAAATTAGATTAATGAAGATAAACAATGCTTACCCTTCTGCAATAGCCGATCTTCATCGGTGGTACAACTTAAATAAGCGTGAATTGCCTTGGCGCAGCACCAAAGACCCCTATTTCATCTGGATTTCAGAGGTAATTCTGCAACAAACCCGTGTGGTGCAAGGCTTGCCTTACTACTATAAATTTATTGAGCTTTTCCCCACTGTGGCCGATTTAGCTGCCGCCACAGAACAAGAGGTACTCCATTGTTGGCAAGGACTTGGTTACTACAGCCGAGCCCGAAACATGCATGCCACTGCCAAAATGGTCATGGAGCGTTTTGGTGGTAACTTTCCTTTTTCATATAACGATTTAATTGCACTAAAAGGCATAGGTCCTTACACTGCTGCCGCTGTTGCCTCATTTGCTGCCAACGAAAATGTAGCGGTGGTAGATGGAAACGTTATGAGGGTGTTGGCTCGCTGGCAAAATATACACAGCGACATAGCGCTTGAAAAAACAAAAAAAGAATTTCAAACCATTGCCGATAATTTATTGCCAAAAGGTAAATCGGCTGTTCACAACCAAGCCATGATGGAATTGGGGGCTCTGATATGCACTCCGCAAAGCCCAAAATGTGAGCGATGTCCTGTGGCATACGAGTGTAAGGCATTGGAAATGAGCACAATAAATGTTTTGCCTGTAAAATCTAAAAAAGTAAAACCCAGAGAGCGTTTTTTTAACTATATTGTATTTCGTTCTCGGCAAAAATACTGGATGAAAGAGCGCGATAAAGATGATATTTGGGCCGGATTGTGGGACTTTTATCTGCTAGAAACGGATAAAGAGGTAGAACGCCTGGATGAATTGCTTTTGGAAAAAGAAATTGTTCAGGAAGTAAGCGATGTATCAGTGTCTGCCTTGCAAAAACATCAGCTCACACACCAAACACTACGGGTAAAATATTTTGTGATGAATGTAAGTGAAAAAATTACTTCTGCATTAAAAGACAAAAACCTTGTATTGCTCGATAAAATCGAAATTTCATCAAAACCCAAACCAATTTTGATAAATAAATTTTTTTCCGAACACAATTTATATAAATTTGACCCGTAAACATTACACGATATGTCAGTAAACAAAGTAACACTCGTAGGCAATTTGGGCAAAGACCCGGTAGTACGCAAGTTTGACAACGGCAGGGCTGTAGCTCAGTTCTCATTGGCAACAAATGAAAAATATAAAGACAAAACGGGAAACCAAGTGACCAAAACCGAATGGCACAACATCGTGATGTGGTCGCCATTGGCCGAGATAGCCGAGCGATTTTTGAAAAAAGGAACACAGGTGTATTTAGAAGGTAAAATCGAAAGCCGTGACTATACCGATAAAGATGGAATTCAGCGCAGAACTACCGAAATTGTGGTTAGAGACATGACCTTACTAGGCGCTCCGCAAAGCAGTGGAGGCGGCTATGGCGATGTTCCACCGCCATCAGAGCCCGCTTATGGAGGTGGTTCTGTGGGCAAGGTGAGCGATGTGCCTTCTGACTTAGTCCCTTCTGGCGAAGACGATTTACCGTTTTAATATTAACAAGTCAAGATAGGCGTATTCACAAAGCGTGATGCGCCTATTTTCTTTTTGAGTAATAATTTCATTTCTATTTTTAGTCATACACTTGATTTTCAGGGTCTTGTATTAGTCGCATAGCGATATTTTTTCATTGTAACTATCTGATTATCAATTTTTTATATTATTTTTTTTCTGTTTTTCCTTTTGTTTGTCACCATTTTCTGCGATTTTTGTAAACATTTCTTGAAATAATAATATTATTCCCAAGTTACCCTTATACTATTACTTGTAAATTCAAATGAAAAAAACAATTGCTATCACTCTATTAATTGCATCTGTATGGTTGTTTAAAGGTTGCAACGATGGTAAATTCAGAATTTTAGTGTTTTCGAAAACGGCTGGTTTTAGACACAAGTCAATAGAAAACGGTAAAGCTATGTTCCTAAAAATAGCATCTGAAAATGGTTATAAAGTAGATACTTCCGAAAATGCTTCGATTTTTACAGATGAAAACCTGAAAAAATACAATGCCATAGTGTTTTTAAGCACCACGGGCGATATATTAAATGGCAATCAACAGGTAGCCTTAGAACGCTACATTCAATCGGGTGGTGGATTTGTGGGCATCCATGCTGCCACCGACACCGAATACGATTGGCCTTGGTTTTGTCAAATGGTAGGAGGAAATTTTGAAAGCCATCCTCACATACAAAAGGCTACGATAAATGTATTGGACAAAAGCCATCCATCTACAGAGCACTTGAACAAAGAGTGGATAAGAGAAGACGAATGGTATAATTTTAAAAATTTGAATCCCAATGTGAAAGTGTTAGCTACAATAGATGAAAAAAGCTATTCAGGAGGCAAATTGGGAGATTATCACCCCATGGTGTGGTATCACGAATATGATGGTGGAAGAGCCCTTTACACAGAGTTTGGTCATACAGAGGCCAGCTATGAAGACCCCGATTTTATCAAACACATTATTGGTGGTATAAAATATGCAGTGGGCGAAGGCAAAAATCTGGATTATTCTAAAGCACGCTCACAGTACAGGCCCGACCAATCGAGGTTTCAAAAAAATGTTATAAAAGAAGGGCTCAACGAACCTATGGCTTTGGCTGTTTCACCTAGGGGAAAAGTGTTTTATTGCGAAAGGCGTGGAGGTGTGTTTCTCTACGACCCTACCAAGGGAGGTACGAAAAAAGTGGCAGATGTGTATGTAGACGATTTTGCAGGGCATGGGCTCATGGGCATGTGTTTAGACCCAAATTTTGATTATAACCAATACGTATATCTTTTTTATCTTAACAAAGAAGAACAATACAAACTATCTCGATTTACATTCAAAAATGAGGAACTGGATTTGTCTACAGAGCAAAATATCATTTCTTTTCACTTTGACAAAGAACCCGGTGCGCACAATGGTGGTACCATTCTTTTCGATAAGCATGGAAATTTGGTTATCTCCATAGGAGACAACACACCACCCTGGCAGGCCAATGGCTATCCACCCTACGACCAACGAGAGGGGAGAGAAATATATGATGCGCAACGCACATCTTCAAATACTAGAGACCTAAGAGGTAAAATTTTGCGTATTAAGCCCAACTATGGAAAGCCGGGCTATACAATTCCCGATGGAAATTTGTTTCCCAAAAATAGTAAAGATGGTTTGCCTGAAATCTATGCTATGGGCTGCAGAAACCCTTGGAGAATGAGCTACGATGCTAAAAATGACATCATATATTGGGGAGAAGTAGGCCCTGATGCGCGAGCAGATAGCAGCATAGGCCCAAAAGGGTATGATGAAATAAATCAAGCCAAGAAACCAGGCTTTTACGGTTGGCCCTATTTTGTAGCAGACAACAAGCCATACAAAATGGTAGATTTGGTGAATCCTATTCCGGGTGCGTTGGCTGACGAAAAGAACCCTACAAATTTTTCAAAAAACAACACAGGATTAAAAAATATACCTTTTGCACCTCAAAAAGCGTTTGTTTACTATCCCTATGACCAGAGTTTTGAATTTCCGGAAGTGGGCATGGGTGGGCGTACCGCTTGTGCAGGCCCGGTTTACGAGGTGTTAAAGCATAAAAACTCTGATGTAAAGTTTCCATCTTACTACGATGGCAAACTATTTATTTATGAATGGATGCGTGATTGGGTAAAAGTAGTGACGACTGATGAACAAGGAAACTATATTTCTACAGAGCCTGTGTTTGATGGGCTTAAGTTTGACCACCCCACGCACATGGCCTTTGCACCCGATGGGTCGCTTTATGTGCTTGAGTATGGGTTGATTTGGTATTCACAAAACGAGAATGCACGCTTGTCAAGAATTACTTTTCATCAGGGGAATAGACCACCCGTAGCAAAAGTAACGCCCATATCCGATACGATTGGTGCTGTACCACTCAAAGTAACCTTGGCTGCCACAAAGTCGTTTGACAAAGATGGTGATTCGCTCACCTACAAATGGAGTAATGGCGATTTCTTAGAGGCTAAAGGGAAAGAAGTGACATTTACATACACTTCTCCGGGCGTATATTGGGCCAAGCTCGTGGCGAAAGATAAGAATGGAGCGGTATCGCAAGTGTTTCAAAAAATTATAGCTGGAAACACATATCCTACTGTAAGACTCAATTTTAATTCAGGAAACCGTACTTTCTACTGGGAAGATACCGAGCTAAGCTACACCACCCAAGTGAGCGACAAAGAAGATAAATTCATAGACCAAAAACGATTAAAAGTGGTAATGAACTATTTGAATATTGGCAAAGATATATATCCGCTCACTACTCCCGAACATACAGCTGCACCCACAGAGCGCAGCATTACCGAAAACAAACTCATTGCCAATAGCGACTGCAAAGCTTGTCATGCTTTTAATAAAAAATCGGTAGGGCCTGCTTTTACAGAAATAGCCAAAAGATATAATGGCGAACAGGGTGCTACAGATATGTTAGCAAAAAAAATAATAAATGGCGGGGCAGGAAACTGGGGCGAGCATGCCATGAGTGCCCACCCCCAATTGTCTTTGGCTACAGCCAAAGAAATGGTAAATTATATTTTGGGCTTGGCTATGGAAGATGGTAAAAACACCAAATTAATGCCAATGAATGGGGTAGTACCTTCCTCAGAATTTGAGGGAAAGAAAGGCACATTTTATATCACTGCTACATATACTGATGGTGGAAAAGATGGGAAAGGTACGCTGAGTGCCTTTGATAAAGTATGTTTGATTAACAACCAACTGGAGGCGATAGATAATGATTCTACCGTAGGCTCAATTGCTATAACATCTTCTGTGGAGGGAAAACAGAACTTCTACCAAGGTGCTTTTGCAGACAAATCTTGGATAAAGTTCAAAAATTTGGATTTAACAGGCATAAATGGCATTACACTGCGTACAAACTCAAAAGAGGCAAGAGGAAAAATAGAAATCAGAATTGGGAGTGCTAATGGAAAAACAATCGCTTCTATACCCATCAAGCCCGCTGGCGAGTGGGAAAAATGGGATGTTGCTACTGCGCCTATTTTGCCAACCAATGGATATCAAAATGTATATGTCATATTTTTAAACGATCGAAAAGGTGATAAGCATGAAATGATAAATGTTGATTGGATTCGATTTGAAAAATCAAAAGGGAAATTGGCCATGAAATAGTCAAAAACATTCAAATATTTCTTAACTCTAAACATTAGTCACCTGCAATTTCAGGTGACTATTTTTTTGTATAAATTGCAGTCATGAAATCACACCGGCAGCCATGATCAATACACGCCTACAGTCATTGTTGGAGTTTTACAAAGAAGACCCATCAGATGCATTCACACTGTATGCTTTGGCACTGGAATATGCAAAATTTGACAGCGATACAGCACTTGAATTTTTTTCCATGCTTCTAAACACTCACCCCGATTACATGGGCACTTATTATCAAATGGGCATGTTGCTAAAAAAGATGCAAAGAGAGGAAGAGGCTGAAAGGATTTTTAGAGAAGGAATAGAAAAAGCCATTTTCAAGGGCGATACTCATGCTAAGGCAGAACTGGGCAACGCCCTCAATAATATGCTCTTGGGGCTAGACGATGATTAATCAGGCTGTTTTAATCTGAAAACTTTACCAGACAGCTGAAAAGGGCCGTCCAGTTCTTGTGCCATAATGTAGATTTCTCCTTGTTGGTCTTCTCCAAAACTATTGATGTTCAAATCTTTAAATTTCGGATACTTAACCGAAAGCTGTTCTCGTTTCCAAGTTTTATCGGGCTGTTCGCTAAGGGTAAACAATATACCTCTCCAATCACCAAAAATGTATTTACCTTCAAAGTCTTTCATGCTTTTGCCTCTGTAAACATATCCTCCGGTTACACTTGCACCCAAATCGTGGCTGTATTCGGTAATTGGAGCAATGAGTTCTATGTTTTTGGCTTTCTCAGCTTCTTGTTCATTGAAGGTGTGATAGCCTTCCATAATGCGCCAGCCATAGTTTTTGCCTTTTTCTATGATGTTTACTTCTTCATATTTATTTTGACCTACATCGCCACAAAAAAGACGGCCTGTTTTTTTGTCAATGGAAAAACGCCAAGGGTTTCTTAGGCCATAGGCATATATTTCGTCACTGCCATCTTTGCCTACAAATGGATTGTCTTGTGGAATCCCGTAGGGAATTTTTGAGTCAATATCAATTCGTATGATTTTTCCTAAGACGTTGTTGATATTTTGCGCATTACCGATAGTGCCATGAGGGTCGCCACCACTGCCTCCATCGCCCAAGCCTACCAGCAGAAATCCTTTTTCGTCAAAAAGCAATTGACCACCGTTGTGATTCCATTCAGGTTGAGGCACTCTCAAAATCACTTTTTCCGATGCAGGGTTAGCCTTATCTCGGTTTTTTAAGTCCACTTTATATTCAGACAAGATAGCCACATGATCGTTTTTATCCGCAGCTGCAGCAGAACTGTAGTAGACAAAAAATCTGCCATTTTCTTTAAAATTGGGATGAAAAGCCAACCCAAGCAGACCACGCTCATCGTAGCGAGATGTTAGCTTCACTACTTTTTTTGAAATGTCAAGAAACGGAGTTTCTACCAATTTCCCTTCTTTGTTTATAATGTAGATAAGGCCGCGTTGTTCGATAATAAATTTTCTATCGGAACCATCATTTGGCCATGCCATGCCAATAGGCGAAACCAAGTTTTCGGCCACAAGCTCAAGCGAAACATCATATTCGGCTTTGTGTTCGGTTTGAAATCCAAAACAAAGCATCAATACAGCTGTCAAAAATATAGGTCTTAGCAGTTTCATAGTATTTAGTGTAGATTAATTGATTAACTCAAAAATGAATTTATTAGTTTTATGGGAATTATTATAAAGATACGCACTACCTGATTTTATACAAAATTAAGCCTAAAGACAACATTTGTAAAAAGAATATGAAAAGAAAAGCCTTTGTAGCCGGAGCCACAGGACTGGTGGGAAAGCAAGTGATGTACAAACTTTTGGAAAACAACAACTATGATACTGTTTATGTTTTGGTGAGACGAACTATGGAAATAAAGCACCCAAAATTGCAACAAATCGTATTTGATTATTCAAATTTTGAAACCTTAGACTCATCTGTACCACCCATAGACGATGTGTTTTGTTGCTTGGGCACTACCATGAAAAAAGCAGGTTCAAAAGAGGCTTTCTATCAAGTAGATTTCACATTTGTGCATGAATTGGCTAAATATTTTTCATCCAAATCAGCAGAAAATTTTTTGTTAATATCTGCGATAGGGGCAGATACACAATCGAGCGTATATTACAGCCGCGTAAAGGGAGAGATTGAAAATGCGGTTTCTAAGCTCAATTTTAAAGGCTATTTTATTTTTAGACCTTCATTTTTAATGGGTGATAGGCAAGAATTCAGGTTAGGTGAAAAAATTGGAATCGTTTTAGCAGTAATCATTTCGCCATTTCTTGTAGGTAGTCTCAAAAAATACAAACCCATCCATGCTGCCGTGGTAGCCAATAATATGATAGACAATGCCTTATCGGGCAAAAAAGGTAAAGTTGTGATTGAGGGGGAGTGAAACTATCATTTTATATTTTGAATAAATAACAGATGTGTTTTATATACTATTGTAAGAAAGCATTTTACTCGAATATAGAAGCTAGAATATGCAGATAAAGAAAGAACTCATAAGAGAAATCAACAGTATCATTATTTCTGCAAAAGAGCGAGCCATTCGTTCAATAGATACTGAAAGAGTGTTTATGTATTGGCAAATTGGGAAGGTGATTTTTGAAGAAGAACAGGAAGGAAAAGAGCGAGCAGGTTATGGTCAATTCCTCATTAAATCAATCTCAAGTGAGTTTCAGCCTTTGTTTGGAACGGGGTTTTCTGTGCGACAATTAGAAAGATATAGGCAGTTTTATAGAATGTTTCCGATTGCGTCTACACTGCGGACGCAATTTAGTTGGACACATTATAAAACCTTAATCAGTATCGATAATTCAGAGAAAAGAGATTTTTATATAGCAGAAGCAGATAAAAACAATTGGACAGCGCGGCAGCTGGAGCGGCAGGTAAATAGCCAATTGTTCGAACGCCTTTTGCTAAGCAATGATTTGCAAGCTGTTTTAGCAGTAGCCCGTGAAGAAAAAATGCCTGAAGAACCCAAAGAAATTATTAAAGACCCTATGGTATTAGAGTTTCTGGGCTTAAAGCGCGAAACAGCATATTATGAGAAAGACTTTGAGGCAGCTATCATTTCTCATTTACAAGATTTCTTATTAGAACTAGGTAACGGTTTTTCGTTTGTAGCAAGACAAAAACGTATTCATCTTGATGGCGATGAATTTTTTATTGATCTCGTTTTTTATAACCGATTGCTGCAATGTTTTGTACTGTTTGAAATAAAAACAGCCAAACTTACCCATCAAGATATAGGTCAATTGCAAATGTATGTAAATTATTATGATAGGTATGAGAGACAAGACTACGAAAGTCCCACTATTGGTGTCTTGTTATGTGCTGATAAAAATGATGCAATGGTAAAAATTACGTTACCCGAAAATAATAAAACTATCATAGCAAGCAAATATCAGTTGTATCTACCTACTGAGCAGCAATTGATTGATGAGATAAAAAAGGAAATTGATAAATTTGACCATCATTGATAGCCACCACGATACTGAGAACAATTTATAAAAGAACTCATGAAAATCCCACTTAAGTCTATTTGGAATGATTATAAAAGCACTGTACTAAGAATTCAACCCTATTCACCTGTAATCAGTTTTTACTGACAAAAATCACTTTTTGCACTGACGGCCATCATACTTATAAATATAGCGTGGCATTAATTTTGGGATGTTAATTTTTACTAAACGCCTAAAATCATGACACGTATATTGGTTCCCATAGATTTTTCTGACACCGCCTTCAATGCCCTCAGATATGCAGTATCGTTGGCTAAAATACTGGAAGGCGAGATAATAGTCTTATATGTACACAAGCCTGAATTAACTGTAAATGCCATGCCACTGGGCGAACCTTATTACGAGGCCATGCCTGTTCCGGCCATAGTCCACACCAGAATGAAAGAAGTAAAAGAGTTGCTTAAAGCCACGGGATTGAATTCAAAAGCCTATGTTAAAGAAGGTTTTTTAACAGAATCGGTGGTGGAGTTGGCAGTCAAAAAGCATGCAGATTTGGTTGTGACAGGCACAGACGGTGTTCATTATGCTTACCACATGCTTTGGGGTACACATTCTTCTGCTTTGGTCGATGAAAAGAAGATTCCTGTATTAGTGATACCTCGAAAATATGCTCACTCTCTGTCAAGCAAGGGTGAAATCGTCTTTGCTACCGATTTCAAAGGAATAGAAGATGTCCCTGCTTTTTTCATAGATATGATAGAAAAGCTGCATTTGAAAGTGAGTGTGTTTTATGCCAAAGAACCCCACGAAAGCGAGGATGTGAAAATTTATGAAAAGCAAAAAATAGATGAGTTAATAAAAATATTGAATAGCAAAGACATATCTGTATTTCATACCTACAAAACCGATGTGGTAGATGCCGTAGAGGATTTTCTAGGAAAACGAAACGCTCAAATGGTGGTGATGATATCGCAAAAAAGAAGCTTTTTTGAAAACCTGTTTCACAAAAGTGTTACCCACCAAATGGCACTGCACAGCCATGTTCCATTTTTGGCCATCCCCGATTTAGAGGCTGAAGTCAATACTTCTCTCTCAAACTCCGGTTTTATTGGTTGATTGTTGTTTTTACTGTTTTAGAACACTACTAGCCCCAAACCGCTGCCTAATTATGAAAGAAGTTTGGGGTTTTTTTAAAAAAATATATGAAATACACCCTTGAACAAGCCCTTTGTTATCATTGTGGTAATGAATGCAATGGCTCATCTGTTTTTTATGATGAAAAGGATTTTTGTTGCCAAGGATGCAAGTCTGTGTATAGTATATTGAGAGAAAACAGTTTGTGCAGCTACTATACTTTTGAAGATAAAGCAGGAGTAAAAATAGCCGAAAATATAGAAAACAGCCGTTTTGATTTTTTAGACACGCCACAAATAGCAGACAAATTACTAGACTTTAGCGATGGGACTACTACTGCCAATATCAATTTTTTTATACCTTCTATTCACTGTAGCTCGTGTATTTGGTTGCTCGAGCATTTATATAAATTAGATAAAGGAGTTACTCAAAGTAGGGTAGATTTTCTAAAAAAAACAGTTTTTGTGAGCTATAATCCTTCTCTGATTTCACTTAAAAGCTTGGTGGTCTTACTGGCTTCTATTGGCTACGAACCGCTAATCAGTCATCAAGATGTAGTAAAATCCAATGTGGCCAAGCCTCATGGCGACTTACTGCTTAAAATAGCTGTTGCCGGCTTTTGTTCAGGAAACATCATGATGTTCAGCTTCCCCGAATATTTTGGGCTCGATGCTTTTTCGATGCATTTCAAAAGCCTTTTTACATACATAAATTTGTTTTTATCTCTTCCTGTACTTTTTTATAGTGGTTCTGTATATTTTAGTTCAGTCTACAGCAGTTTGAAAAGCAAATATTTGAATATAGATGCGCCAATTTTGTTGGGGATATTGGCTACTTTTGTTCGCAGCCTTTATGAGGTGTTTTCAGGAACGGGTGTAGGCTATTTCGATTCCATGTCGGGCCTTATATTTTTTTTATTAATGGGCCGCTGGGTACAGCAAAGAGGCTATTCGTTTTTGTCTTTCGAGCGCGATTACAAATCTTATTTCCCGCTATCGACCACAGTATTGATACACGATAAAGAAGTTCTAACTCCTATCGAATCGTTAAAGCAAGGGGATAAAATAATTGTAAAAAACAACGAATTGATTCCTGCTGACGCACTTTTGTATGATGGAAAAGCATGTATAGACTATAGTTTTGTAAGCGGTGAAGCTACACCTGTGGCAAAAAAGGCAGGAGATTTACTCTATGCCGGAGGACGGCAAGTGGGGGGCGCTATTGAAATGGAAATAGTAAAAGATGTGTCTCAAAGCTATTTAACCCAACTGTGGAATAATAGTACCTTCGCAAAAACACCTAAAATTTTCGGGCATAAGTCGTTTGCCGATGCAGTGGCCAAATATTTTACTTTTGCTATTATTTTTATAGCTCTTTCAGCCTCTGTTTTCTGGTTTTTTATTGACTCATCCAAAGTACTCCATGTACTCACGGCCGTGCTGATAGTGGCCTGTCCATGTACTCTGGCGCTTTCTTATCCTATGGCTTTGGGAAATGTGTTGCAGCAGTTTGGTAAAAACAAATTTTATCTGAAAAATTCAGAAGTGGTGGAAAAGCTTTCTCAATGCGATGTCATTGTATTTGACAAAACAGGTACTATCACCGATGTGGATAAAGCCGGAGTTAAATACTATGGGAAAGAATTGACACATGATATAAAACTTTTGATTTTTTCTACGGCAAAGCAAATGACCCACCCTTTGTCTAAGGCAATAAGTCAAACACTGCAAATGGGCGAACCGTTGCAGCCCGATACTATCCAAGAATACCAAGGAGAGGGTGCCGTTGCCCAATTTTCAAATACAAAGGTGAGAATTGGGAGTAAAAAGTTCTTATTAGCCGACCAATCAAGTTCTAAACCTCAAGGTTCAGAGGTGTATGTAGAAGTAAATGGGTTATATTATGGGCATTTTACAATTAAGCCTCACTATATAGAATTTTTACCTGAATTATTGTATAGCTTAAAATCGACTCATACTTGCTATTTGCTGAGTGGCGACAACAACAGCGAAGCCGAAAACTTAAAAGCCTTTTTTGGAGAAAATCGTAAAATGTTTTTTAATCAAAGTCCGCAACAAAAAATGGATTTTGTAGCACATTTACAACGTGAAGGTAAAAAGGTATGTATGATTGGCGATGGCTTAAACGATGCAGGAGCTTTGAAAGAAGCCCATCTTGGCATAGCCATTACTAGGTTTTCGACCATGTTTACTCCGGCATGCGATGCCATATTAGAACACTCGGAACTTCGTTTTTTACCTCAGTTCATCGCTACAGCTCGAAATAGTATGAATGTAATTCGCTTTAGTTTTGCAGTATCGCTTATCTACAATCTTGTGGGACTTGCCTTTGCTTTGACGGGACAGCTCCAGCCTGTTGTTGCGGCCTTGCTTATGCCTTTAAATTCACTATCGGTAGTAGGTATTGCCTTTTTAGGAACTAAATTTCGCCACAATTCCTAGCGGTTCGATATTAAAATGTGATGTTGTTTAGATAGGAAGAATATCGGATTTTAACCTCATCCCCAATCTACCGACAAAAATCTCTCTGTGTTTTCTGTCTATATGCGCAAGATAAGAAGACATAAGAGCATACGGATTAATCATTTTCAATCAATACCAATATTACTTTTTGGTTTTTTACACCTAAAATCAGCCCTGTTTTTGGCATTTGTGTAAAAATTAGCAATTTTTGCAGCCTACAAAAAGACATTGTTAATATTTAAAGTATTTTAATCACCAACCAACCCCTAAAAAAATGAGCTATATAGAGGAAATCGTAGCCCGCCAGATTTTTGACTCGCGCGGAAACCCCACTGTGGAAGTAGATGTATATACTGAAAGTGGTGCTTTTGGCCGTGCTGCTGTGCCTTCAGGTGCTTCTACAGGCAAAAGAGAAGCTGTAGAGCTTCGTGACAATGACAAAAAGAAATACATGGGTAAATCGGTTTTGAAAGCGGTTGAAAACGTAGACAAAATTGCCAATGAACTCATCGGAGCCAGTGTATTTGAGCAAGCAGCTATCGACAAAATCATGCTTGAACTTGATGGCACTGAAAACAAATCTAAATTGGGTGCCAATGCTATTTTAGCAGTGTCGCTCGCTGTAGCCAAAGCTGCTGCCGAAGAAGCAGGCTTGCCTCTTTACAGATATGTAGGTGGTGTAAATGCATTTACGCTCCCTATCCCTATGATGAACATCCTCAACGGAGGTGCTCATGCCGACAATGGTATCGATTTTCAAGAGTTTATGATTATGCCCACGAAAGCAGAATCGTTTACTCATGCTATGCAAATAGGCTCGGAAATATTCCATACCCTAAAAACCATCTTGAAGAAAAAAGGCTATGCTACCAACGTAGGTGACGAAGGCGGTTATGCTCCAAACATTAAAGATAACGTAGAGGCTGCCGACATCATCATGCAAGCCATTGAGGCCGCAGGATACAAAGCAGGAAAAGAAGTTTTCATGGCTATGGATGCTGCTACATCTGAGTTTTATGACGAAGAGAAAAAACTTTACACTTTCAAAAAATCTGATGGTAAAGTATTGACTTCTGACCAAATGGTAGACTATTGGAAAGGCTGGGTAGAAAAATATCCTATCATTTCTATCGAAGACGGTATGGCCGAAGACGACTGGTCGGGTTGGAAAAAACTCACAGAGGTGCTGGGAAGCAAGTGCCAGTTGGTAGGAGATGATTTGTTTGTGACCAACTCTAAAATATTGAAAGAAGGTATCGAGAAAGGCGTAGCCAACTCTATCCTTATCAAAGTAAACCAAATTGGTACTTTGACAGAAACCATCGATGCGGTGAATATGGCAAAGAGAAACGGCTATACTTCTATCATGAGCCACCGCTCGGGCGAGACAGAAGATGCTACAATTGCAGATTTGGCAGTGGCCTTAAATACAGGTCAAATCAAAACCGGTTCGGCTTCGCGCTCTGACAGGATGGCCAAATACAACCAATTGTTGAGAATAGAACAAGAATTGGGAGAAGTGGCTTTCTATCCTAACAAGTTGAAATACTAGTCAAACAGACATTTATTAAAAACAAAGGGCACAAATAGATATTATTCTACTGTGCCCTTTGTTTTTCATTTTTTTGTTATTTTATACCTTCACGTACACTACTTTCTTTTCTTTGAAAAATTCTTCTTCAAAAAAATCAGAAAGCAACCACGTTTTTACATGCAAATTTATTTCGCCAATTTCTTCAATGAGGCTGTCGCCACCTTTTAGACAAATCAGCCCGTTTGGCATTTCGTGTAGCGATGTTTTAGCAAAACTTTTCTTGTTCCATTTCAAAAGCTCTTTGAGCGAAGTCACTCCTCGGCTCACTATGAAATCGTATTTCCTGTCCAGTTCCTCCACTCTCGATTGCTCTGCTATGGCATTTTTTATTCCTAAAGCTGAGATTACCTCTTGTACCACATGAATTTTCTTGCCTATACTGTCTACCAAGTGAAAATGGGTCTCAGGAAAAAGTATCGATAGTGGCACTCCAGGAAATCCTCCTCCTGTTCCCACATCCAATATATTGGCATCAGGCTTAAATTGAATCACTTTTGCTATGCCTAGAGAGTGCAGCACATGGTTGATATACAAGTTGTCTATGTCTTTCCTTGAAACCACGTTTATTTTTTCATTCCACTCTTTGTAAACCTCAAAGAGGTCTGCAAATTGTTTTTTTTGTTGTTCGCTGAGATTAGGAAAGTATTTGCTTATCAGTTCCATCTATTTTCGATAATTTTGCACGAAATTAACTAAATTATATATGTCTGCTGCTGTTAAATTTCTTTATTACGTTTCTGTGGTGTTTTTCATTTTAGTTTTGCTTTATACCTACTATCAGTTTCCTTCTGTAGTAGCCGTGGGCTATTCCCAAAACATAGAAATGCAGGAGTTTAAAGAAAAAGAATGGCTTTTTTATGCAGGTGGAGGTGTTTTTCTATTGTTTAATGTATTGGTAATCATATTAAAAAAAATCACCCTCAAATTTCCCGCCACTTTGCTCCCCTCACTCAATAGGCCTTATTGGCTCCAAAGCCCCGATCACAAGGAAGTTTTGCAAAGAATTTACGAAACTTGGTTTAATAGCTTTGCTATTGTTTTCAATGGCATGATGATGTTTATTTTTGTGGCTTTATTTTTAATTAATGTGGTTGGCTATAAGTCTTTTCAAGATTATTTGCCTTTGGCAATGGCTTGGTTGATATTGCTCGGACTTTGGTGGGTGGTACTCCCCATCAGGCAGCTTGTGAAAACAGATGTGCAGTAAGTGTATTTTTATGCTTTTTTATTCTCTGCCAAAGTCGTTAAAATTTCTTCCAACCCGTTAAGCTTTATTTCATACAACGTAGCTAGTAACATACCAAGCTTTCCTGCCGGAAAACCGCTCCTGTGAAACCATTCTATGTAATGCATAGGGAGTCTGTATAACACCGTACCTTTGTATTTACCAAAAGGCATTTTCATTGTTACCAAGTCTTGGAGCAGTTCAGGATTCATTTTTTCTTGATAAAAAAAAATTTTTTATAATAATAATGCAAATAAAAATCTATTAGGGTTACTTTTCCGTATGTAAGCGAATTATATACACATTTTGAATAAACTAAAGCAAATGCACCGAATTGCAATTTCTCTACTCATAGTACTTTCCTTCTATGTGCATGCCCAAAAATCGGCAATATCACATCAAAAGAAATACATAATAGACCCTGTTTACGATATTAATATTGAATTTAAACAAGTAGCTTCTGCCAAAAACTACGAATTGTTTCTCGATGACAGTTTGCTATTTGCTTCCGTTGAGATAGAAAAGCTAAAAGGTACTTTGAGTTTTGATAAGCAATCACCATCAATACCTCAACAAATTCATACCCTTACTTTGATGGTATATTTTTTCGATGGGAAACAAATCGCTTTCCAAAAGAAAGTAACAGAAGCCGAAATTGAGGGAGTAGAGCTGCTATACCCTTCCAAAAACTCTATTGACACTATTTATTGATTATTCTTCTGCAATCACAATTATTTTATCGTCAGCATTAAAAAATATAGGCTCTGATTTTTTCGGGTTCAATTTTATGCCATAATATTTGTCAGGATTATCGGCAAAACTGTTTATCCTATACCCTATGGCTATTTCCTTTTTAAGAATAGCAGCCTCAGTCAATTCATAAAAATCTGTGGCTTGTCCCAAAGTGGCATAGTTCCCTGCCGGTTTTAAGTATATTTCATAGCCATCGGCATCAAAAAGCTCTTCAAAAATATACGACAGTTCATTGTTTTCTGATAATTGGGCCAAAACAAGTGATATTATTTGGTCTGATATGATAAAATCGTCTGCTTTGGACAAATCGGCCAGCGCACGGTTTTTCATATCTAATATTTCGCTCACTATATTAAATTTTTTATTACACTTAGTAGCTATATCTCTTATATGCATTAGTGAAATAAGCGTTATGGCATCGGCTTCTTGCACTCCATAAGTGTCTGAATAGCTTACTATAATGATGTAATTGTAGTATTCTAAGTTCAGCTCATTCAATATGGTTCTATCGTTTATATCCCCTTTTTGAAATTTAACTGTTTGGTTTTTCAATCGTTGGTTTATATCGTTTATTTGTTCGTCCAAGTTTTCTGCCTCTGCCAGTATGTAAACCTCAGAACCCGGAAGTACATAATTATCTAGCTCCTTTATAATAATTTTAGTGTTTCTGTTCCAGCCCAAAATCAAAGTTTTTTGTATTCCTTTGGCCTTGTTGTCTTTCTCCAATAGTTCTTTCTTCACAGGTTTAGGCACATACTTGGTGTTTTTTGTGTATTCCAGCTCCATATCATCTTCGGCTATCAGCACCAGTTTATCGCCTATGCCCAACACCTCATCCGAAGGCGGGTTTAGATATATAGTACCGTCTTTCTTCCTTATTCCTATGATACATATATCTTCATAGGCGAATACTAAGTCTTTAAAGGTGTAGCCTGCGCTATTTTTAATCGGTAAAATATAGATTTCTACATTGGTATAATCTATCAAATCATTATAAATTAAGCTTAAGCCCGACTGACGACTCGTTTGGACTGTAATTTTTGAAATAATATCGTTCGATACCACCACCGTCACCTCATCTTTGCCTATTATTCTGGTTATTTCCCTGTTGGCCTCATCTTTTATTTCTGCAATAATGTTATACTTACCATCTTTCCTATTCGGATTATTCACTATAGCCATGATGGTTTTTATCACATAGGCATCAGATTTTTGCTCCTCGGGCGAAAGAATAATGATAGATTTTGCTGTATTTAAGTTTGTGATCCTTATGTCATTCGCATCGCGAGGATTGCCGTGGCGAAGTATTACTTTGGTTTTTCCCGTGTTTCCTACTTTGGTAGAAAGCTCGTCTTTCATCTCATCAATATTTTCATCGGCTAACACCACTATGCACGAGCGTGGTTGGTTTTCGTTGGCTATCACTAGTTCCGAAATGATAGAAAATACCTTGGTAGACCACCCTAGTATAACTGTATGACCTTCTTCCAACACCAATGAACGGCCTTTTTTTAGTTCTTCAATTTTGGTAGAAAAGCCCGTATTAAGGATTGAAACCAATGAACTGACCAAAAATATGCCTATAAAAGTAGTGATTAGCATTGTAAGGCGTATTTGCCACTCGGCATCGCCCGTAATCGTGCCCTGGTCTATTACGTGCATCAAACTTGTCCAATAGGCTTCAAATATGTCCATCTCCCTGCCATCTATTTCTGTAATACCTTCGAAGAGTAATATTAAAGAAGTCAAAAATGCTACAAGTAAGAATACAGCAAATAATATACCAATCATGGCAGGTGTACCCATGCCTATGATATTGTCAAAATGATAGCGAATACGTTCTCCAAGTGTTACTCTATGCGATTTATACATTGTTCCAGTATTTAATATATTTTTTGCCGATGGCGTGTAAAAATAACAAAAGGTTTTTATCATTTATTCAAATGTTACTTTACTATTTGATGTTATAGAGAAAAAAAATAAAATTTTTTGTAGCGTTTGGCCCAAAAAAGTTGTCTAATGGATAAATATGCTCTCTACTCTAGGTGTGAACAAGTTATGGTTTATACTAAAGTGTAGCTATATTTGCTAAATGATTATTACTAAAACGTCAAAAAATTAATAACACTACATTATGCTTAGAATAATTACCCTGATTTCTATCATCTCATTGATGGTGCTCTCTTGTAAAATAAATGAAAAAGATGAGCCTACTCCGACTAGTCCATTTAGTGTCACCCAAATTGAAGCATCCTCAAAAACAGTTTCTACTGGCGACATATTAAAAGTAAATATTACTTTTCAAAATAACACAGACGAATCTGTGTCTTCATTGTTATACAACTTCTATCTGTCTGATGATGACGAATACGATTCGGATGACGAAAAGCTGCGTAAACCGGAAATTGAAGATATTAAGAAAGGCATCAACAAAGTTTCAGCCGAAATCAATATACCAGTCGGTATAAAATCCGGTAAATACTATTTAATTTTTAGATACAAGGATTCAAATCAATCATCAAGCGAGTATCAAATTATTAGTAGCGCAGAACAAATTGATGTCAAAAAGTCTAGAGAATCATTTACTCTAGTTGGGTTGAGTCTTGATAAAACAAGCTACACCTCTGGTAGTCAAATTATTTTATCAATAACAGGTAAAAACACATTTACAACCACATTATATCCTTCATTATATTATTATCTGTCAGAAGATGCGATGTATGACAGCAATGACCTTTCATTATCTAATTTTTCGAGTTATAGTTTTGTGCCCGGTACTAGTACTGTAAGGGCTACTTCTACTCTATCTGAAAGCATTGTTGGCAATTTCAAATATCTTATCGTTATGAGTAGTTACCAAAGTAATACATCAACTGTTGTGTCACCTATCAATGTTAGACCTGTTTTATCTGTTAGTGGATTTACTACAGGTAGTACTTCTTACAGCACAAATCAGCTACTTGATTCTTATATAGTAGTTGACAATCTTTCTAGCTCATCGAAGACTGTGTATATTAATTATTATTTGTCAAAAGACGATAAATACTCCAGCAACGATTATATTTTAAATAGTGGAAACTTTAGTTATGAAACTATTTCTTCAAATTCAAGTCAAATAGTATCCAAATCTTCGAGCATTTCTAGTAATACACCCCAAGGCACATACTATATTATAGCAAATGTTGGTATCTCAAGCTACAGCAGCAATGGACAATATATTGTTGGCCCGCAAGTAACAATTACAAAAGCTCCGGATCCAATTTCTATCACAGGTTTTTCTATCTCATCAAATAGCTATATCTCAAGTGGAAGTATTCCCTTGTCATTAAGTTTTTATAATAGTGGAAGTACTTCTTACAGTCTTAATGTCAACTATTATTTATCGACAGATACTACATATTCAAGCTCTACTGATTCTTATCTCTCATTCAGTGGCTCTTCTTACCCAACCGCCAATGTGGGGAATAATTCACTTTCATCTAATTTGTACATAAGTTCATCGCAATCTAAAGGCGAATTTTATATTTTGATGAGGTACAGTTACTATCACCAAAACGAAACAAAATACTTTACTTATGTAGGTCCAAGAATTACTGTAAAAGAACCGGTTCTATCTGTCACATCTGTAGCATTCAGCAATACTACAGTGACTCAGGGAGGTGACATTTCTGCTACTATGAATGTGTTATCAGATATTAGCACTTACACGTATGCCTATTATTATTTGTCAACAGACAATGTTTATTCATCCAACGACATTACTTTAAATTCTAGCTATGATTATATAAGCCTTGGACAAGGCACGAACATACAAACAATATCTAAAATGATACCATTGGGTACTTCTTCGGGCAATTACTATTTAATTGTGAGATATCAATCTAGTAGCAACAGCAGCAATTACATTACTAAATCGTCAAGCAATGTAGTGAGTGTATTAGCTCCAATTATAACATTCTACAGAAATAACTCTAGCAGCTATTCAAATATGTATTTATTTATAGATGATGTTTTTGTGTCAAATTTAAGTTCTTATGAAACTTGGATATCTTCAGCTACTTGTAGTACAAATTTTAGTTATGAAAATTCACATTATAAATTCTATGGTGCTCCGGGGAATCACACTTATAAGGTACGCAGTCAAAATTCGCTTACTTCAGGTGTTGACATAAAATCTGGTACACTTACGGTAGCCAACGGTAATTGTATCACGGTAGATATCGATTAATCATCCTTTTTTTATTCACTACTGATATTATGCATTTATATAGCTTAATATCGGTAGCTTTTTATTTTATTTCCATTTGTTGTTAATTTATCATATCATCATGTCTGATAAATAAATTCTATAGTGGGCATAACGATATCATATATTAGTCGCAATCTAGAGGGGATAATTCTTGAGTTTCAAAAACTAATCTACCTTTTTTAGCAGGTATTCGTATTATTAATACAATGAAAATTGGAATCATTCGCGAAGGGAAAATACCTATAGACAAACGTACACCGCTTACTCCACAAAACTGTGTGGAGCTCATGCAGCTATACCCAAGTTTACAAATAGTGGTACAGCCCAGCAAAATTCGTGTGTATCTCGATGAAGAATACAAAGCTCTCAAGATTCCCCTCCAAGAAGACTTGTCCGATTGCGATTATATATTTGGAATAAAAGAAATTCCCATTTCTGACTTAATAGAAGGAAAAACCTATTTTTTCTTTTCTCATACCATCAAACAACAGCCCTCGAACCAAAAATTACTCCAATCTATTGTACAAAAGAAGTGTACATTGATAGATTATGAATGTATAAGAGATGAATATGGCAACCGCCAAGTATCTTTTGGGCGATTTGCAGGAATTGTGGGTGCATACAATACCATCCGCACCTATGGGCATCGTTATAGACTATTTGATTTGAAACCTGCCCATCTGTGTTTTGACTATGCCGAAATGCGCAGCCATTTCAAAAAAGCTAAACTTAAGCCTGTAAAAATAGCCCTCACCGGTGGTGGTAGGGTAGCATCAGGTGCTATTGAAGTCTTAGAACAAATGCGAATAAAGCAGGTAAATATTAATGATTTTTTAAATAAAACCTTTAGTTATCCGGTGTTTACCCAGGTTCACTCCGAGCACTTCCACACCAAAAAAGGAAGCAAATTTTTCGATAAAAAAGATTTCTTTAAAAATCCTCAAAACTATGAATCACATTTCATGAGTTTTGCCCAACAGGCCGATATTTTGGTGGCTTGCGCCTATTGGAATCCTTCTGCGCCCCTTTTGTTTACCAAACAACAGATGCGCCAAAGCAACTTTAAAATAAAAGTAATAGGTGATATCACTTGTGATATTAATGGCTCTATTCCTTCTACCTTACGCTCGAGTTCTATAGACAATCCGGTGTATGATTACAACCCATTTTCTGAAGATTTGGAAGTACCCTACAGCAGCGAAAAAAATGTCACTGTGATGGCCATAGACAACCTTCCGTGCGAGCTGGCTCGCGATGCCAGCAGCGACTTTGGTACACAGCTCATTTCCAAGGTTTTTTCTGAAATTTTTAGCTCCAAACCGGCAACAACATTGCTGAAAGCGACCATTGTTAATAATGGAAATCTTACAGATTCTTATCAATATTTAAGCACTTACGCAGGCTTGAAAGTGTAGTTTTTTATTGCTTTTTGTTTCTTTTAGGAATAGTACCATCCACTTTATGTTATGAAAATGTAAACTTTCTTGTAAGTACAAGTTGAGTTTTCTTGCATTTATTGCTTGAGATTTCATTCAACTCTTTGTATTTCAGTTAATTATAAAAATATTAATAAATTTTATAAAAAAAATGCAATTGTATTTAGTAATCTATAAATTAGCATTCACAATTTTTCAACTTAAATTATAATAACTAAAACTATGAGAAAATTAATTACATCACTATTCGTAGTGTGTGGTGTCAGTGTCTTTGCACAAAGAACGGCAACTACGTTTAAAAGCCAATTCGTTGGAACAATTACAAGTATTAATCAAGCGTATTATGCCGGAAATGGTCAGTGGCTTGAGGCAAAATTCAATGGAGTGAACACAAATCCACCGGTTGCAGATGTATCTTCGCATTTTGGCGACCAAAGATGGACACTTTTGAATACAACTGGTAGTATTAATGCTGTGTCTGTAACGGGTATAGCAGGTAGAAATAACGCAAATGATAGGCCAATTAGGATTTATGTTTCGCCACAAACAGCTGCATACGAAGATGCAGCAGCATCTCCAATTAACATAAGTGCTAACCCCATTGTTTATGCCAAAGTAATAAATAATGGTTCCCAAGATGTTACTTTACAGCTAGGTGTAGGTACAGATACCGAAATATACGGGCCACTTGTAACTATACCAAGTAATTCATTGAGTCAATTTACAGTTAGTGTGGCAGGTGTCTTAACATCAGTTGGTTATGGCTTATTTAACGCAACTAATAACTTTCAAGATAATTACAATTTAGTGATAAAGAATTTTTGGGTTGGAGCGGCACCAGAACCATTAGCAATGTTTTCTATTACCGGACCAAGTATGATAACTGCTACTGGTGGTAATATAACGCTGAATTTTGTTTCTAATGCAATATTAAACAGTGTTAATTGGTCAATTATGGGATCAGAAGCTACACTTACAGACCAATCCATTTCCAATGTTAAGGTTAATGCAAAAAGAAATGGAATCGTTACTATTACTGCTGTTGCAATTGATGACTTTAATACAGTAACAGGGATACGAGTTGTTCAAATTGTAAATCAAATTGAGTCTTTGTCTTTATCAGGAGCAAATTTGTTAACAGCAACAGAAACTTCCGATGAACTAACTCTTACTTTAAGAGGTAATTTGAGTGAGAATTTACCATCAAATGTAAATTGGGTAGTTACACCAAGTACTTTAGTGGGTATTACAGGTACTACATTACGAGCTAGGGGAAATGGAGTTTTTACTATTAAAGCCGTTTCTAAAGCTGATAATACAGTAGAATCTGAAACACTAACTATCACAGTTGCTGGTTATGTACCAATAACTGGAGTTACAATATCGGGGAATGTCTTTTTAAACTCCGACAAACAAAAGTCTGTTATTGCTGTACAAGTTTCACCTTCAAATGCTACTAATCCTCGTTTGGCTTTTAGTTTACCTGGAAACCAAGCATGCGGTGTTGGTGTGGATTTATCGAAAAGGGAAATTACTGCCAAAGCAAATGGCATATATACTTTCACTGGAACTGTTACCAATGGTAATAGCACTGCTTCTCACTTTTTAGTTGTAACAGTTACAAACCAATTGCCATTCTTTGATAATTTCACAGGTACTTGGGATGGTAATATGTTCGGTACAGGCAAACCAACCACATATAACACAGGATTCTTAAATGCTGTAAACTATTTTGCAGGAGGCTTAAATGGTTGGATTAGAAATGCAACTAATGCTGATGGTATTAACTATATTTGGAATTCAGCCAAGCTTGCTAATTCACTAGAAGGTACATCTACTGATAAACTTGATGTATTTATATCTACTCCTGGTGCTAACTTTGCTTCTGAAGGTCCTTTTTGGGAAAATAGAATTGGTGGTATGTTTTTTATTCTCGGTTCTGATGCAGGAGGCCCATGGAACTTAGGATGTGGTGTGGGAGTAGATTATAGCAAAAAGCTAGCAATCGACATTGAAAATAAAGAGGCTACTCCACTTCAATTGCTTGTAAGAACCAAAAAACGTAGCGATGGCGATAATAATTTCAATGCGAATATCGCTCCTAATTTAAATTTCAACTATACGATACCCGGTAATACCCGTATGGTAATTGATGCGGATCTTTCAACATATGATTATTTTACCGCTTTTTCTATGAGGGCTAAACAATATGTTGGCAATACAATAATACATGCCATAGCTGTTGGTGCTGGTACAGCAACTGGAATTGCACTTACCGGAAATGCTTCAGCGATTAGCAATAGACAAGGTAATATTACAGTTTCTTCTGCAATAACTGGAGATAATGCAGTTAATGTTACTAGCTTTACGTATCAAGCGTCTAGGCCTGGTTTAGTATCTTTAGTATCAAAGAATGATAAAAACATCGTATTCAGAGCTACAGGAAATTATAATGGTTTTGTTACTGTAACGGGTAAAGCTGCACTATCTAGCTTAACCAATCAATTCGTATTTGAAATTACTAATCAGGGACCATCCAATGTAGTGATGACGGCAGATAAGGATACTATAATACTAGAAGAGGCTATGTTTGTAGACAAATCTGTTTCTCCGATTGCGCTAAGTGATTCAGTTACTGTAAATTGGTCTGTAATTCCAGCAAATGCTGCCACATACAATAGTGAGGAAGGCTCATTTACTCCACTAATGACTGGTCAATTTACTGTAGTTGGTATGCCATATTATATACGAACATCAGCTGGGTTTGATTTGTCGAATTTTGATGCATCTATCATTGTTACTGTTCTTGAACCCAGTCTTACAATTACGGGCCAAGCATCAATAACTACATTAGCAGGAACAACCCAATTAAATGCAACTTTGAAAAATTCTACAGCCTCTGTGATGTGGGTGTCTAGTAATTCAGATGTTGCTACTGTAAGTGGCACTGGTTTAGTTCAAGCTATTTCTGATGGTATCACCACCATAGTAGGTTCAGTAGTTGCAAGCAATTACACATTGACATCTGCTATTGTAGTTACTGTTTCTGGTCAATCAACAGGAATAATTTCAGGAGTTTCTTCTTCTATCAAAGTCTATCCTAACCCAGTTTCTGGTACAGATGTGTCGGTAGATGGTGGTGGTGTGGCCGTGAAGTCTGTGACGGTGGTGTCTGCTGCGGGTATTTCTGTGCTGAAAGTAGCGGGAGTGAACGGTAAAGCAATTGTTCCTACGTCAGGTCTTTCAAAAGGGCTGTATATATTATTGATAGAAACCGACAAAGGCTTTGGAAGCAAAACGCTTTCGGTAGAATAGCTTTTGTGAGTGATAGATGACAGATGATAAGTGACAACTGACATTTATCTCATCTCTCATAACTCATTTTTATTCACAGGTTAAAAAACCTTCCAAGTTTCAAAACTTGGAAGGTTTTTTTATTTGTAATTCATAAAGTAAGTTATTATTTGGGAATTTTCATGACCCCCTAAAGGAGATTTATGGCAAATAACAAATATCAATACTTTAGTATATAGCATCATTTTTTATTACTTTTTAAATAAAAAATTGCATGAAACATATTGTTTGTTATATTTGTCTTGTTAAATAATCTACAAACACTAATATCCTACAAAAATGAAAAAAGCAATTCTACAATTGGCTGGGGCGGCTATGTTATGCTTCTCCACTATGCTCACTTTTGGGCAAATTACAACTTCGTCTGTTAGAGATGATTTAAGAGGGTATTTCAAAATGAATGAATTTGGAGGAAGCTTTTCAGGTTCTGTTGCATCAGGCCCTTTTACAATAGGAACAAATACCGGTGCAAATGTAAAATTAGGTATAAGTGGTGCAGCGGCTGGTGTATCACCAATTATCACAATTTTGGGAACAGGAGATGTATATTTTCAATTGACTAATTATTCTGATGTAAACATTACTACTATATTGGGGTTAACAACATTATCAGGAGTAGAGTTTCATGCGAGTTCGGTTGTTAACAGGAACAATGCTATTACTATTAGGAACAGTATTGATAATGATATTACTATAACTGGAACAAATAGCTTCACAGTGGGGGCTGTAACAACTGTGGGAGGTACTGTTCTAAGCAGGACAATAACATACACGGCACCAACGGTTGCTTCTCCACAATATTTTAACTCTGTTGACATCAACTTTACAATCACAGGTTCAATGATGGATAACATAACCATTTCTGGTCGAAAAACCAATATCCCCACTAGTGTGTCAACAACTAGAGTGACTTTACCGGTTGTATCTCGCCACGGGAATAGGAGAGGCAATATTAGCAACCTAAATGCAAATAATAATGATATATTATTTGGTAGATATTTCACAATTACAGGTGTTAATACTGTGGCTGGATTTGAGATGTTTGGGGTATCAAGCACTGTTATTGGTCCAAATGATGTCATGTATGAGGCTTTACCGGCTTCCGGTGCAGATGCAACCTATAATATTTATGATCCAATAGACTTAAACCCCGCTAAATTCACTAACGAAAAACTTAGTTTAAGAGTAGGTGGACGTGGTGGTGATGGAAACTTTAGCATTAGGAACTGGATTAATTTCAATTTCCAAGGGGCATTCGACCAATTCAACAATAATTTTTCAGTAGTTACTATTACAAATGCTGCGGACAGGGTTTTTGCTGCTTATTTCAAGAATTTGTCACCAGATCCATGTATTGTAGATGTTAGACCCAACAATAGTGCAAGTATAAATTTAATAACAGTACCTGGTAATACCCAAGGATGGTTTTCAACGTCACTTGCAGGGGTTGCCAATGGTGTTATAGGTGGTATTATGTTACACTTCTATTATCCATTGTCATACCTAATAAATAGACAATATGGTAATATAGAAATGTATAATTTTCTTGTAGGTATTCATCCTAATACGTTACCCAGTGTGACAGGTATTTCAATTAATACAATTGGTGGTATAAACAGAATGGATCCCAACTTTTTAAACTCAACCAATTCTAATAATGGTAAACAAGTACCCTTAAATATTTCCATCATACCAAGCACTGCTTTACAGGAATTTGATGTTCAACTAAATGAATTCGCTTTGCAAAAGCCCCTTTACGATATTAGTGCTAATAACCAGCCAACAAGTTTTACCTTATTTTCTAAGTCAATAGTGGGGATAGCGAGTCTTACTGTAACAGCAATTGGTGCACCTTTTTCAGCAAATTACTCACCAATTTATGTTTCGGAAGATTTTAATTTGAACATAACTTCACCGGGTGCGAGTATTACATCCTCTACAACTACATCCACTGTATTGTATAGTAAACCAGCTAATAGAATCCTAATAGGTGCGTCATTATCCTCTAGCAATCCAAACATAGCCACGGTATCTCAAGAAGGGATTATTTCAGTGCTAAGTGTAGGGGTAACTTCTATTACAGCTATTTCTACAGGGCTTCCCGGAAAAACTGCCATTTTGAGTTTTCAAGTAGAGGATTTTATAATTGATTATAATTTGACTGTTTCTAGTAGTGTGGTGACTAGTACGTCTGGAACCGTTTTTGTTGGAGTTAGTAATGTATTTCCTTCAGGTGCAAGTATAGACCAAGTTAATATATCTGTGATGCCTCAAGATGCTGGGACTATTGAGGCAGGAGTTTTTACACCTTTTAAGAACGGGGTAATTACCTTTGTTGGTACATATAGTTTAAATGAAAGCTTATCAAAGATAGCAACTGTAACTATAACTGGAGCTATTGGCCTTACTATTACAGGAGTAGATGCAATTACAGAAAAAGGCGGTACAGCACAATTCACTTCAATGGTTGAAAATACTACTCTTCCCGTGATGTGGATGTCTAGTAATTCAGATGTTGCCTCTGTAAGTGGCACTGGTTTAGTTCAAGCTATTTCTGATGGCATCACCACTATAGTAGGTTCAGTAGTTGCAAGCAATTACACATTGACATCTGCTATTGTAGTTACTGTTTCTGGTCAATCAACAGGAATAATTTCAGGAGTTTCTTCTTCTATCAAAGTCTACCCTAACCCTGCTTCAGGTACAGATGTATCGGTAGAAGGTGGTGATGTGGCTTTGAAGTCTGTGACGGTGGTGTCTGCTGCGGGTACTTCAGTGCTCAAAGTAGCTGGAGTGAACGGTAAAGCAAGTGTTCCTACATCGGGTCTTTCAAAAGGGCTATATATTCTATTGATAGAAACTGATAAAGGTTTTGGAAGCAAAACGCTTTCGGTTGAGTAGCTTTTGTGAGTGGTAGGTGACAGATGATAAGTGACAACTGACATTTATCTCATCTCATAACTCTCATCTTTATTCACGGGATAAATTAAAAACCTTCCAAGTTTCAAAAACTTGGAAGGTTTTTTGATTTTACAGGTTTAGACAAAGTAGTAGTTATTACCCAACAGCAAAACCGTTTACTAAAATCACTTTCACCATAAAATATAATTTTTACAAATATTTATTGGTAGCAACTTGCATTTGCAAGTTCAATAATTTAACAATTTGATAACACGCTTTTCAAAACCTTATCGCACCGCTCTGTATAATTTTGCACATTGAAGTAAGAATTAATTAACCACACAATTATACTCATGCGTAAATTCTACAGCGTAGCTATCGTAGTTGTATTCATATCATTTTTAGTTTCCTATACATCGACTGCTCAAGACAATACCACGAAAGGAAAAATAGCCGGAAAAGTTATTGATAAAAATACCGGAGAAGAGATTATTGGTGCAACCATAGCCATAGAAGGCTTGACATTGGGGGCTTCTACCGATATAGAGGGGCGTTACAATCTAGCGCTTGCTCCGGGCAAGTATACAGTGCTGATTTCTTATGTATCATACAAGACTGTGAAATATGAAAATATAGAAGTAAAAGCAGGGGAGGTCACCAACCTCAATTCTACACTTCAAGAATCTACACAAGAGTTGGAAGAGGTAGTAGTTCAAGGAGAACAAAGCAAAATGGTAAAAGAAACCGAAGCTGCCTTGTTGATTCAACAAAGAAATGCTGTGCAAGTATCGAGCGGTATATCTGCAGAGTTGATAAAGAAAACGCCCGACAGATCTACTTCTGATGTTTTGAAGCGTATTTCAGGTGCTTCTATTCAAGAGGGTAAATTTGCTATTATAAGAGGTATGAATGACCGTTATAATGCCGGATACCTCAATGGCGCCCCCCTTCCATCTACTGAAACAGACAGAAAAGCTTTTTCTTTTGATGTTATTCCAGCCAATCTTATAGAAAATGTAGTTGTTCTCAAATCCGGTTCTCCTGATTTAATAGGCGATTTCGGTGGTGGTATCATCAAGATTGACACAAAAAATATTCCGGAAGAAAAAACCCAAAGTTTTAATTTAGGATTGCAATACCATTCGCTTACCACTTTTAAAAATTTTAGGGCATTCAATGGTTCTTCTACCGATTTTTTAGGTTTCGATGATGGTAAAAGAGCTTTTCCTGTTTTGAATGAGAAAATATTTGACGACAAGAATGTAAATAATGCAAATGTGGATGCTACAAAAAAGTTTGATAATGATTGGAGAATAAATCAATATAATTCATTACCTAATTTGAGAGCAAGTTATTCCTTGGGTGTGCCTGTAAAGATATTTGGAAGAGAATTGGGTATTGTCACTGCGGTGAACTACAATAGCACAGAAAGATATTCAAGAGTAACACTCAGAAGATACCAAGGTGAAGATGGACTTATGCTGACTGATTTGAATAATGACGCTTTTTATAAAAATGTAAACCTAGGAGCAATACTCAATTTTTCATACAAACTGAATCCTTCAAACATTTTTGGTTTTAAAAATATATACAACAATACGGCAGACATTAATTCTGATTTCAGGTCGGGTATTGGAAATACAGTAGATGTCATATACAACTTAAGCAGTGCTAACATAATGACTACAAACCAACTTTACAGTTCGCAGCTTACAGGCGACCATGTGGTAGGGGAAAACTGGTTTAAAGTAAAATGGTTGGTTAACTATGGGTTGATAGATCGTTCAATACCTGATTATAAAATTGCTACTTATGGTGGAGGAGTAAATGAAGAGACGGGTACTGTTCGCTATGGGCTAGGTTTCGGAAATCAATTTAGTCAAGCCAGTGGTAGATTCAACTCTCAGCTTAATGAAAGATTGTGGAGTGGTACGTTGGATATTTCAAAACAATTTAACTTCGGCCCTTCCAAAAATGAATTCAAACTGGGAGGGTACTACCAAACAAGAAACAGGGATTTTGTATCCAGTAGATTTTCGTATTACTCTAATGACAGAGGTCAGGACTTTACCACCATACTCGAAAGAGACCTAGGCTCAGGAAATATTTCTGATACAGGACTATATCTTGTTGAGAGAACAAATCTACAAGGCGACAGATACAAAGC
>ERZ1066116.112-NODE-112-length-46354-cov-26.886542_pt1 | contig 46354 bp, 45 predicted proteins | sample MGYA00382763_ERZ1066116 | MGnify/ENA primary metagenome ERZ1066116 (study PRJEB33369, sample SAMEA5778346) | biofilm metagenome | biome: Industrial cooling water; feature: Water cooling tower basin; material: Biofilm | place: United Arab Emirates | collected...
CCTAAACTCTCTACCTTCTATTCTAAATTCTTCTCCTAAGAGTGATTAAAGAGGGCTATTGCTCTTGAGCCTGGTCATATTAGGAGGTTCACTTGTTCTCAATTTCCTCCTGTTCAAGCGGGCCAAACAGTACTATGTTGAGCTAAATGGAACCCGCTTAGATCCAGTTGGCTTAAATCATTACCCCACTTCAACCCAATCCAAAAGCAGCCAAGCTTTGATCCGAGTTGTCCTGTTTGGGGATTCGCGATCGGCAGCATGGCCCGCCCCAGGGTTGAGTGATTCCCCGGAAAAGCAGTATGAGTTTATTAACCGTGGCATTGGTTCGCAAACGTCTATCCAAACCTTGCAGCGATTTAGTCAGCATGTTCAACCTTTAGAGCCAGATGTGGTATTGATTCAGGTTGGAGTAAATGACTTAAAAACTGTGGCTCTGTTTCCTGAACAAGCTGATTCGATTATTGCCGCGTGCAAAAAGAATATTCAGCACATTGTTACCACAACGCAGAAAACAGGGGCGATCGCGATCGTAACTACAGTTTTTCCGGTGGGGGAAGTCCCTTGGGAGCGTCAACTATTTTGGTCAGAGGACATCAGTTTGGCGGTGCAATCGGTCAATGCCTATATCAAAACTTTGGCCAGCGATCGCGTCCTTATTTTTGATGCTTTTTCGCTATTGGCCAATGAACAACAGTTGTTAAGACCGGAATATCGTATTGATGAATTACATTTGAATGCTGCTGGCTATACCAAACTGAATCAGGAGTTAACGCTGTTATTAACAAAGTTGTCAACAAAAACAACGCCTGCATCCCGTAAATCTGTGATTAACCAAAACTAAAATATTGGCTCCATCTTGCTATTTCTAATCTTTAGAATAGATTTTTTATATTAACTAATGACTTGATTTAGCAGCCCAATAGCTGCCATCGGCTTTCTTGGCAATTGATGCAGATGGGAGCTGTTGAATTATTCATTTTTTACCGTTAAATATTGATTTGTATCTAATCATAAATCCTCTGTTAACGTTGCGATCGCGGGTTGCCTTCCCCGCTTACGATAGCGGTGAGATAATTAGGCCCATCCATCATGCCAGTCCAGATCACCACTCCCACCCCCAGCCAAGCCTTTACAACCGGCACCCCCATTGCCATCAGCGGAACGGCCAGCAATGAGATTGTCAATGTTCGCCTCTCCAGTCCTTATGGCGGCACTGACTATGCCCTGGGCATGGTGGCGGTGACGGGGGGCAGTTGGCAGGCGCAATATGCCTTTAATACCGTAGGGCGGCGGCGGTTGGTGGTGCGGGGCTTGAATAGTGCGGGGAATGAAGTGGCGAATGCGGCGGTGGAGGTGGAGTTGGTGGCGGGAGCGGTGCCCAGTGGGCAGGTGGTAATCACCAGTCCAACGAATCAGGCGACGCTAGAACTGGGGTTGCCCGTGTTGTTTCAGGGAACGGCCTTCGGCGATGTCGTGAATATCCAGGCCCGGACAACGGTGGTGGGGACATCGATCACCCTGGGGACGATGAGCGTGGTCAATGGCAGTTGGGCGTTTAACTACACGTTTAATACGGGGGGCGATCGCCAGATTTGGGTCGATGGCTTTGACCGCACAGGCCGACTGCTGACGACGGCAACGGTGGCTTTTTCCCTCAAAGCCTTCACGCGGATCGCGTCACCGACAGAGGGCCAAGAGTGGCGGCTGGAGGTGCCGGTGGAGTTTCGGGGTACTACCACGCCGGAAGTGACCAGTGTGCGGATTGTTAGCCCGGTGGGGAATGTGGAATATCCGTTGGGTAAAGCGATCGCAGTGAATGGGGCATGGGCACTGGATTACACCTTCAATGGCGAGGGCGATCGCACCGTCATTGCCTATGGATTAAACGCGACCAATGATGTCGTCTCTAGCGCCGTAGTCAAATTCAAATTGGTGTCATCCGGGGTTGATCCCAGTGGCCGCTTGGCGATTACCACGCCGCCCAATGCCTCACTCCACGATGTGAACGCCGCGATCGCCTTCCGGGGCACCGCTACGGGGGATGTGATCAATCTCCGCATTCGGACTCCCTTTGCGGGCACAGATGTGGTTTTGGGTTCTCTAACGGTGATAAATGGGGCGTGGGCTTTTAACTATGCGTTTAATATCGGCGGAGAACGGAAACTGGTGATTGATGGGTTGGATCGCAGCGGCCAACGGCTGGCGAGTTCGGCGACAACGATTATTTTGCGATCGCCCATTGACCCCAACGAACCCTTTGGCAACGGTGTGATTGGCATTGAAAATACCAGTCGCGCTTTTCGCGATAAAGTGGTTCAACTGGCAGCACAGTTGCGAACTCAGCCTATTTTTCTGATGGCGGCCATGAGTTTTGAAACGGGTGGAACGTTTAGCCCTTCGATCCAAAATCGCTTGAGCCGCGCAACGGGCCTCATCCAATTTCTGCCCAGCACCGCCATTTCCTTAGGCACGTCCATTCAAGCTCTGGCGCAAATGACTGCCGAACGACAATTGGATTTTGTGGAAAAGTATTTTGTGCGGTTTACAGGCCAGTTGAATATTTTGGAAGATGTTTATATGGCGATTCTGTATCCCAGAGCGGTGGGGATGGGCCGCAGTTATGTCTTATTTCGCAGTCCTTCCGTTGAATATCAACAAAATCGCGGGCTAGATAGCAACTTGGATGGGGCGGTGACGGTGGCGGAAGCAGCAGATCTGGTGCGAAAACGCATTTTGTAACGTTTTGTTTTTAGATGTGGGGCACTTTGTGGAATCGCGCGATCGCCCCATGAAGTCATCAGATGACGTTTTTTGAGGGAGGAACCCCCATGATGCACCATACAGAGCGGGTCGTTGTGCTGTCGCTTCATTTCCCCTCACAAGGCGCAAAGGTCTTTGAAGTCAATTTTAGCGAGCAACGAACTCAGGACTAAGCCGGGTTTGTGCATCGCTGAAACCTTCGTCGGATTCTGCCTCTGTGCGCCTTGTGCAACTCCAAACTGCACACGATATTGCACCGAAAGGAAATCCTCAAATGAATTTAAACTCCCTGGGTTGGAGTAACTTTTTTGCGGCAACATTCGCACCCTATAATGCACAGGGTCGAGTGCCGGGACGGGTGACGATCGCCCATCGCGATCGCTACCAGGTTTACACTGAATACGGAGAAGTGACCGCAACGGTATCAGGAACATTTCGCCGTCAGCTTACAGATACGCAAGACGCGATCGCGGTGGGCGATTGGGTTGTCTTACAAATGCAGGCAGAGCAGTCAACCGCCATTATCCATGCGGTCTTGCCACGACGGAGTAAATTCTCTCGTAAACTCGCCGGAACCACAACTCAAGAACAATTAATTGCCACAAATCTAGATACGGTTTTCATTATTTGTGGACTCGATTACGACTTCAATCTTAATCGTATTGAGCGATATTTAATCGTCACTTGGGAAAGTGGAGCTTCGCCAGTGATTGTCTTAAGCAAAGCGGATATTTGCACTGACTTGGCTACTAAAGTTGCAGCCGTCGAGGCGATCGCGCTGGGTGTGCCAATTGTACCGATTAGTGTCGTCACCCAACAGGGACTCGACTTGCTTCAGACTTATCTGCGCCCTGGCCAGACGGTGGCCTTGCTAGGTTCATCAGGTGTGGGCAAATCAACCCTCACCAATGAGTTGATGGGTGAGGCGGTGCAGGCGGTTCAAAGCGTCCGGCAACACGATAGCAAAGGCCGCCACACAACAACGCGCCGGGAACTACTCCAGTTGCCCAATGGGGCGTTGCTCATCGACTCGCCAGGAATGCGGGAACTGCAATTGTGGTCGGGGGATGAGGGTCTTGCGGATACGTTTGCCGATATCGAACAGGTTGCCCAACGGTGTCGTTTTCGGGATTGTCAACACGAGGCAGAACCGGGATGCGCTGTGCAAGCGGCGATCGCGATCGGTGAACTGAGGTCAGAACGGCTTCAGCACTACCAGAAACTCCAACGAGAGCTAGAGTATATGCATCAAAAGCAAGATCAACGCGCCAGTCTTAACTCCAAAGCACGATGGAAAAAAATACACAAAGCCATGCGTCATTATTCTAAGTCTGACCAGGTTTAGGATGAAGCGAAGAGTTGTAAGAATAGTTAGCAATAACTCTAAGTAAACTGGCTAAAAGCTCCGATCAAGCCCCATTCGTAAGGGCGATCGGAGCTTCCAATTTACTACTAATTGAGATTACACACCTGTCTCAATCACTTGTCCAGGCTGAGGTGCATCATAGGGTTCAAAATCAGTTTTCTTTGCGCCGCATTGCGGACATTCCCAATCATCTGGTAATGACTCGAAAGGGGTTCCTGGCTCAATCCCAGAATCAGGATCGCCAACCGCAGGATCGTAAATGTAACCACATACATTGCAAATATATTTACGCATGAGCTATATCCTTAACTTTGTCCAACGCTACTTCAGCATAAGTAATCTCGATGGAGGGAGCATCTACCACGAGTCATGGCTGCGGGTTTACCAGATGGGGGAGAAGCCTTCTCTCATAAGTTAGAGATGGTTTTGATCAGAGAGTTGGAGGTTTTGTTCCACTCGCAATAGATAATGGGTCTAGTCTTTGGATGAGCGCAGTAGTATGACCCAAGCAAGCCAAGTTTTTCCTGTTATCTGGTACGACAACCATGTGCGGTTGATTGATCAAACTCGACTACCGAGTGAGTTCGATTGGGTCGAGATTCGGCGCTACGAAGACATGGCGATGGCGATCGAAACGATGATTGTGCGGGGTGCTCCGGCGATCGGGGTGGCGGCTGCCTATGGCGTATATTTGGGGGCGCGGGAAATTCAAACGAGCGATCGCGGTGAGTTTTTGGCCCAACTGGAAGCGGTCGCGGAACGGCTGCGGCAAACCCGGCCCACAGCAGTTAATTTGTTTTGGGCGATCGCGCGGATGATGAAAGTGGCGCAACAAACCTTGGGGCCAGTGGAGTCGATTCAACAAACGTTGCTGGCGACAGCACAGGCCATCAACGCCGATGATATCCAGACCTGTCAACACATTGGGGATCATGGATTGAGTGTGTTGCCGACCTCCCCCGAAAAATTACGCCTGTTGACCCACTGTAATGCTGGGGCGTTGGCCACGGCAGGGTATGGGACGGCGCTGGGGGTGGTGCGATCGGCATGGCGGGAGGGCCGTTTGGAGCGGGTCTACGCGGACGAAACTCGGCCTCGGTTGCAGGGAGCCAAGCTGACGGCCTGGGAATGCGTGCAGGAGCAGATTCCAGTCACGGTGATTACGGACAACATGGCCGCCCATTGCATGAAACGGGGCATGATTGATGTGGTGGTGGTTGGGGCCGATCGCATTGCGGCTAATGGGGATGCGGCCAACAAAATTGGGACGTACAGTTTGGCGATCGTCGCGCAGGCCCACAATATTCCGTTTTTTGTGGCGGCACCGTTGTCCACCATTGATTTTGCGATCGCGGACGGGAGCCAGATTCCCATCGAAGAGCGCCATCCCAGCGAGGTGTATCAAGTGGGGGAGACGGTGCTGTGTCCGACGGGGGCAGAGTTCTACAATCCTGCTTTTGATGTGACTCCGGCAGAGTTGATTACGGCGATCATTACCGAATATGGCGCGATCGCCCCGGCGAACCTCCAGGCCGAACTCCAACACAAACAAGCCGAGTAGGCTAAGGGCGATCGCGGCGGGTTATTTAGCATCCATCCAGTTTGCGCCACTGTGAATTTCGACCGCCAGAGGAATAGAGAGCGTCACGGCAGATTCCATCGCTTGCTGAATCGGTTGCCGGAGCGCGTCCCATTCTTCTGGTGGCATTTCAAACACTAATTCGTCGTGGACTTGCAACAATAAGCGGGCCTGGTGGGAATGCAATAGCTCGTGGAGGCGAACCATTGCGATCTTGATAATGTCGGCACTGGAACCCTGGATCGGGGCATTGGCCGCCGCCCGGAGCAACTGGGCATCGTACTGATCGCGGGTTTTAATTTTGGTGAGGTCGATATCGTCAGGGGAGAGGCCCCGCAGTTTTTTGAGGCTCTCACTCCCAAAGTTGAAATAACGGCGACGGCCCAAAATGGTTTCCACATAGCCACGGGCGATCGCCTCTTTTTGCATTTGTTGCAGATAGGCGAACACCTTGGCATAGCGGCTATTGAAGCGATCGATGAAGGTTTGGGCGGTTTTGCGATCGACCTTGGCTTCGCGGGCAAACCGTTGGGCACCCATACCATAAATTACCCCAAAGTTAATCACCTTGCCTAAACGGCGTTCTTCGGCGGAAATGTCCTCCTTTTCAAACAGCAATTGGGCCGTAAGTTTGTGGACATCTTCCTGCTTTTGGTAAGTCTCGATTAACACGGGTTCCTGACTGAGATGGGCCAAAATCCGCAGTTCAATTTGGGAATAATCGGCAGCGACCATCAGCCAGCTCGGTTCAGGAATAAAGGCTTGCCGAATTTGGCGACTAAAGGCAGTACGGATGGGGATGTTTTGCAGGTTAGGATTGGAGGAGGAAAGCCGGCCTGTGGCGGTGATGGCCTGGTTAAAGTCGGTGTGGACTCGCTGGGTATCGGGCCGGACGATCGCGGGCAAGGCATCGACATAGGTGGATTTCAGCTTGGACAGGGTGCGATATTCCACGATCGCTTCCACCACGGGATGATCGTCGATCAGTTTTTCCAGGGTGGCGGCATCGGTGGAGTAGTTGCCACTTTTGGTACGGCGGGATTTGCGGCGATCGAGTTGTAGTGTTTCAAACAGGAGTTCGCTGAGTTGTTTGGGCGAACCTAGATTAAACGTTGCGCCCGCTGCTTCGTAGGCGCGTTGTTCAATGCCATGCAGGTCAGTTTCCAGTTGCTGCGAAAAGGTTTTGAGATAAGTCTGATTAATCCGAATGCCTTGCCATTCCATGTCGGCCAAAACAACTTCCAGGGGTTGTTCTACAGCGAGCAACAGTTTGTGAAGGGCAGGAAACTGGGCCAGTTGGGCTTCTAAAATCGGTACTAACCGAAAGACTGTATGGGCATCCATACCGCAATAGTCGGCGACGGCTGCAATGTCTACATCGGCGATGGTTTTGCCTTTGGGTACCAGTTGCTCGTAGCTGGTGGTCATTAGGCCCAGATGGGTGAGGCTCAGATCGGCCAAGTTGTGGGCCGCTTCGGGATTGAGGAGGTAGCTGGCCAACATTGTGTCAAACACGACACCGCCTAACTCAATGCCCTGGCCTCGGAGAATGAGGCGATCGAATTTGGCGTTTTGCAGGGCTTTGGGATAGCTGGAGGTTTCCAAAATGGGCCGCAGCGCGTCTAGAACCAGGTCTTGGTCGAGGTTTTGGCCGTGGGTATGGGCGAGGGGGATGTAGGCGACTTCGGTGGGGCGATCGCCCCAGGCACAACCAAGGCCCACCAGGGTTGCATCCCGTGGGTCGAGGGCGGTGGTTTCTGTATCCCAGGTGGTGAGGGTTTCGGGCCGGGTACGCGTTTCCAGAATGGCGATTAACTCGCACAGTTTTTCGGGAGTGTCGATAATCCTGGGCTGGAGCGTGATTTGCTGAAGCGGGGTGGCGTTCGCGGTTTCTTCGGCGCTGAAAAACCACAGATCTTCGTCTTCAACGACGGGTGGGCTGGCAGGCGGAGGCGCTTCGGGTTCTGGGGCTTCCGCTGAGGCAACTCCACTGAGCTGACGATGCAGTTTTTGAATTTTGTGGATAAAAGAGCGAAATTCGAGTTTTTCGAGGAGGGGCAAGGCGGCAGCTTCGTCAAAATCTTGGAGCCGACAGGTTTCTAGATCCACTTCCAGAGGCACATCCAGATGGATCTGGGCGAGATATTGCGATCGCAGGGCCGCTTCGTGACCTGCTTCTAATTTTGTGCGAACGGCTCCTTTCATGGTGTCGAGGGCAGCGTAAATTTCCGCCAGGGAACCGTATTGCCCCAAGAGTTGGGCGGCAGTTTTCTGCCCAATGCCGCGTACACCGGGAATATTGTCCGACGCATCCCCACAGAGCGCCTTAAAATCAACGACTTGGGCGGGGGCCACGCCGAGTTTTTCGTGGACTTCGGCGGGGCCAAATTCTTTGATGGGTTGGATGCCTTTGCCATAAACCGTACTCATGTACAACACGGTGACATCGCTGGCTTCGTCTACCAGTTGGAATAAGTCGCGATCGCCACTCAAAATCTTGACTCGCATTCCCTGAGCCTGCGCCCGCCGTGCCAGGGTGCCGATCACGTCATCGGCTTCATAACCGGGAGCGATAAAAATCGGCAGTTTAAGCACTCCTAGCAACTCTTGCAGGTTTTCCACATCGGGCAAAAAATCTTCGGGAGTCTCCGGACGGCCTTCCTTGTAGGTGGAATCATGTTCGTGACGATAGGTTTTTTCCCCTGGGTCAAAGGCGATCGCCACATATTGGGGTTGCTCAGCCTCCATCACTTCCAACAGAGACTTGAGAAACCCATAGGACACGCTAGTCGGAATCCCGGTTTTGGTTCGTAGCCCCCCGTCGCGGCCTTTAGCAAAGGCAAAGTACGAACGGAAGGCCAAGGAATGGCCATCCACCAAAATCAGCACCGGTTTAGCCATATCAGACGGAGAAACAGTCAAGTTCCCACCCACCTACGAGAGGACACGCCTTATTGTAACGATTTGCGGTCAAACGCTGTCATCAGGTTAGGGGGGTGGGTTGCTGAGGTTGGATTGCCCATGACCATAATGGCCTCACGCGCAGGCTTTGGCTCAGGCTCCCACCCCTCAATTTTACGGAACCCGGTTTCCGGTGCGCTGACTTTTATCCGTAGAACAATGGTTGTGACCCCAGGGTCTCAGCCAGTATCACAGACATAGAAAGATCTAGAAATATTGACATCGCTGAAATTCTATTCGTCCGTGTCCCTGCTCTCATTTAACTCTCTTACTTAATTGATTAAACTGCGTTCAGTACAAGATTATGGATACTTGGAAAGTTGGCCAAAAATTGATTTGCGATCGCTTTAATCGTTGTGCGTTGGTCACGGAAGTATGCGAAATGCGGCGTGGTACCTATGCCACCCTGTATAACCCAGCCAATCATTTCTGCCTGGTGGGGGCGATCGATGTCCTCCAGGCCCACGGCTGGCGTTCTGCCGATTCCTAAAATTTACTCCCAATTTCAGCAGCAGCGGCCCTCACCCGAATACCAACAAAAAAGGGAGCCTTTGAATCAGCTCCCTTCAGTCTTTAAACTCAACAATGTCAGCGGGCCTGAGCCTTCATCACCCAGGCCACCGAGTTATTTGCTCAACGTCCGGCGCTTCGTAATCATCCGATAGGCTTCGATGATGTCACCGAGTTCCCAGGAATTGAACGAGTCGAGGCCGATACCGCATTCAAAGCCAGTGGCGACTTCCCGCGCATCTTCCCGCATCCGTTTGAGCGAATCCAGGTTGCCTTCGTAGATGACTTCGCCCTTGCGCCGAACCCGCACTTTGCAGTTGCGGATGACTTTGCCCGATTGCACATAGCACCCGGCGACTTGGCCACGGCCCACGGGGAAGACGGCCCGAACTTCGACTTGGCCCAACGGCTCTTCGACGAGTTCCGGTTCCAACAAGCCTTCCATTGCCCCTTGGATGTCATCCAAGAGCGTATAGATGATGTTGTAATCGCGGACATCGACCCCCAGGCGATCGGCGGCTTGCCGTGCGCCCGGTGCCAGGGTTGTGTTGAAACCGACAATGACGGCAGAACTGGCTGCGGCCAAGTCGATGTCGGTCTCGCTGATTTCACCCGGCGCAGCATAGAGCACCCGCACTTGGACTTCGTTTTGGGGCAGTTGCTTGAAAGCACCCAAAATCGCTTCGATGGAACCTTGAACATCGGCTTTTAACACCAAGTTCAGTTCTTTCAGTTCGCCCTCTTGCGCCTGCGCCGATAGGGTATTCAGGCTGACGCGGCGGGATGACATTGCGGCCAACAAGCGAGATTGCCGTTGAGCATCGGTACGCGACGACGCAACGGAACGGGCTTCTTTTTCGTCCAGGAAGACATCGAACTCGTCCCCGGCGGCGGGTACGTCGGAAAGGCCCAGCACTTCGACGGCATAGGATGGCCCTGCTTCTTTGACCCGCTGGCCGCGATCGTCCACCATAGCCCGGACTTTCCCAAAGACGGCTCCTGCCACCAAGACATCGCCAACCCGCAGGGTGCCGTTTTGCACGAGCAGGGTCGCAACAGGGCCTTTGGCCTTGTCCAGGTGCGCTTCGACGACCGTCCCTTTCGCGACGCGATCGGGGTTGGCCGAAAGCTCTTCCACTTCGGAAACCAACACAATCATGTCTAACAAGGTATCCAGGTTTTCGCCAGTTATCGCACTGACGGGCACCATGATAGTTTCGCCGCCCCATTCTTCGGGCACCAAGCCAAATTCGGTCAATTCCTGCTTGACTCGTTCTGGTTGTGCGCCTTCTTTGTCAACCTTGTTAATGGCGACGACGATGGGCACTTCTGCGGCTTTGGCATGGCTGATGGCTTCGATTGTCTGGGGTTGCACACCGTCATCGGCGGCGACGACCAGGATCGCAATGTCAGTTACCCGTGCCCCGCGTGCCCGCATGGCGGTAAAGGCTTCGTGACCGGGCGTATCCAAGAAAACAATTTGTTGGTTTTCGCCGTTGTGATCGACATCGACATGGTAAGCACCAATGTGCTGCGTGATGCCGCCAGCTTCGCCTTGGGCCACTTTGGTTTTGCGGATTGAGTCCAGCAGCGAGGTTTTACCGTGGTCAACGTGGCCCATGATAGTAACCACAGGTGGCCGACGATGGAGATTTTCCAAGTCTTCCACAGCAAGCATTTCGGTGGTTTTCTTGGCTTGGGACTCGCGCTTACCAGTTTCAACTTCAACACCGAGGTCTTGAGCGACCATTGTGGCCGTCTCAATATCTAGGGTCTGAGTGACGGCGGCCATGATGCCTTTCATGAAGAGCGATCGAATGATGTCGGTGTCGGGCACGACCATCAATTCGGCTAACTCTTGAACGGTGAGGCTACCAGTCAGAATAATTTTCTCTGGCTTTTCGGGTTTGACCTCTTGACTACGCCGATCGCGCCGATCGCGGGGTGGTGCAGAGCGTCGAGTCCGGGGGGCCGATGTGGCGGGTTTTGCCGCCTGTTGCCGTGCGGATTTGGGTTTAGCCGGCCGCACTAGCGACAGATTGACTTGGGCGGCGTTGTCCCCGTCTTCTCCGCCTTCTTCTTCCAGCAGGATGTCCAGATCTTCATCTTCATCATCTAGACCCGGTTGCGATCGCCGCTTGGTTTTGGTTCCCGCCTTGCCCACCTTGGCAAACTCTTTGCCTTCTTCTTCCTCATCCCAATCTTTCGCCTTTTTGGAGCGCGGCAGAGAGGGGCGAGGCTGTAGCTGCTGGGTATCGCCACCTTTGGCTTCGCCTTCTTTTTTCACCGGCAGTTGCCGCTTGGGCCGTAGCTTTAGCTCAACCGTCTCAATTTCCGGTTCTACGTCGATTTCCGGCAGAATGCCCGCATCTTTAGCAGGTTCCTCATTCTCAGGCCGAATGGGCTTGGGTCGCCGGAGTTCGACAATTGTTTGCTGTGGCCGACTTGGCTTGTCCGCACTTTTCGTAGGGGCTTGCTTACCCGCACCCGGCTTAATGCCCCCCGGAGCGGCTTTGACCGGAGGTTTCGAGAGTCTTGCTGGGGTTTCGGCTTTGGCTGGCCCCGCAGCCACTTTATCCGACGCGACTTTCTGGGGTTCCCCACCGGGCTGATCCGCTTTGGGCCGCTTTAGAATCGGGCGGCTTGCTTGACTGGTGCGAGGTGGTGCAGTTGCTTGCATCCGTTGCGGCGGCTCTGCGAGATCTCGCTTGGGGGCAACGGCTTCCGGTGGTTCCGGGGGCACAACGGGGGGAACAGGGGCAACGGGCGCAACCGATACTTCTGGCGCGGCGGCGATCGGCTCTGGCGCTTTCACCTCAACTTCGACGGGCGGCACCGCCTCAACGGCCTCAGCAGCCTCCTGCGGTTCCGGGGGCGTGACGGGCCGCTGGGGTGCGCTGGGCTTACTGGCAACCGCAGGCCGTGCAGGCGGCTCAACTGGAGGCTGATTAGCGGTGTTGGGCGGTGTTGGCGCTTCCAGGTTGGGCTGTCGTGTGACTGATTTTACGGCCACGATTTGCTGTTTCTTTTGCACTGGCATCGTAGCGCGAACTTTGGCCTCTTTGGGCGGCTGGCTTGCGGTTCTTTGGCTAGCTGGCTTTGTTGGAGAAGAGTGGAGGATGGGGTTACTTTCAGCCACTGACCGGATCCGCTCGGCCTCTTCATCGGTAATTGTGCTACTGTGGCTCTTTACTGAGATATTCAGCTGATCGCAAATCGTAAGTATGTCCTTATTTTCCAAATTTAATTCCCGTGATAGCTCGTAAATCCTGACTTTACCGCTGTTCATCCAGTCTTTCCCTCTTCTCTATTCGTCCAGTTTTTACATAATTTGCCTACCGTTCCGACTAAAACGACATCAAATCAGAAGCGCCTCTTGCCTAATCTTTAGGTCTCGCTTGGCCTCAAAAGGATAAGACCTGGCTGAGAATCTGCATAGATGTAGAAACCTTTATTAGCATAACGCAGAGACCTGTTTGTGTCTGATTTTGCAGATTTCTACCCTAACACCTATTGTGCACGAATCCTGGAGATTCGCACCGTTGATTCAGTTAAATCCGCAGAATGCCGATTTGCAATAGACGAGGATGGTGCAGAGTAGGGCTAATGAGTAGATGGTTTGCAGAATCTATACACTAACGCTTGCATTCAGATTTTGCAAAGGCTGAGGCTAGGATCTGCGGTGGGGCGGAGGTTGAAGGGCGCGATCGCCACGGCTCAATTGTTGCTAGACGGGGGGGGAGCGGCGCGATCGCCCGCCAAAACCAATAACTGCGGTAAGCTGTCACCGCTTCAATGGTATGCCAGCGCGTTCTAGAGTTGCGGCCAATTTCGGCGGTTGCCGCCAGCACCTGGGCCAAGCCCTAGCACAGTAGCTAAAACGCCAAAGCTGGTTCAGAAAGCCCGCCCCCTAATCTAACAAATTGTTGAGCACCGGCAAAAGAGCCAGACCAGTGGTTGAGCGCAGACCGCCACAAACTAGTTAGGCATATCACTCAACCGTTGCCATAGCGCGACATAGGTTTGCTCAGGGACAGAGGCTTTGAGCGCCCGCCCCAGGCGATTTTTCTTTTGGGCGGCCTTTAAGCAGCCAGCCTGGGGACAAAGATAGACTGAGCGCCCCATCCCAGCGTCGAGCACGACTTGGTGCGCGGGTACAGTCCGAACGATGCGCCAAAATTCAGTTTTATCTGCTGTTTTCCGACAGGCTACACAGCGGCGAATATTGGGTTTCATGGCGGCCCCCCATCATTCGTTTAAGTCATCTGGCTCTTCATCTAACTCTTCGTCTAGATCCTCATCTAACTCTTCATCTAGATCCTCGTCTAGTTCAGCCTCTGCCGCCAGGGCTTCTGCTTCTAACTCATCATCGGCAAGGTCGTCTAGCGCGTCATCGGTTGCCAGGTCAGCATCTAGGTCGTCTGGCTCGGCTTCAGCCAGTTCGTCAGCCTCCGTTGGCTGTGCCAGAGCCGGGGCGATCGCGGCCAACCGGGCGGCTTCCGCTGCTGCTGCCTGGGCCGCCAGTTCCGCTGCTTCTAGTTCGGCTTCTTCCTCCTCCAGTTCCCGCTCCAGGGCCTTTTCTTTCATCAGGGCGGCAATTTTCTGATCTTCAGCGTCGTAGTCGTATTTCGCCGAATCCTTGATATCAATTTTCCAGTTCGTTAATCGGGCAGCTAGTCGCACGTTTTGCCCTTCTTTGCCGATCGCCAAACTCAACTGGTCTTCCGGCACCAATACATGAGTTTGTCGGCCTTCGGGATCAACCAGGCGCACCTCGTCAACCCGCGCCGGACTGAGAGCATTGGCAATGTAGGTCGCCGGATCTGGTGACCAACGAATTACGTCAATCTTTTCGCCCCGCAGTTCATTCACCACCACTTGAATCCGCGATCCCCGCGCCCCAATGCACGCCCCCACCGGATCAACATCTCGTTCCACGGTATCCACCGCAATTTTGGTGCGTGGCCCCACCGATCGCGATGGGGGGTTGGCTTCCCGCGCGATCGCCACCACCCGCACCACCTCATCCTCAATTTCCGGCACCTCATTCGCAAAGAGATACACCACCAACCCGGCATCGGCCCGCGACACCATCAATTGTGGCCCCCGGTGCACCCCTTCCGAAACCCGCTTTAGATAAACCTTAAACGTAGCATTGGCACGATAGTTATCATTGGGCAACTGTTCCCGTTTCGGCAGTTCCGCCTCCACCTCCGGATTCCCAAACCCACTCGTTACCGCCATAATGACCGATTGCCGCTCAAACCGCAGCACCCGCGCCTGGAGCACCGTTCCTTCTAATTCCTGGAATTCTTCCTGCACGAGCTTCCGTTGTTGATCCCGCAGCTTTTGGGATAAGACCTGCTTTGTTTGGATCGCCGCCATGCGCCCAAAATCCCCTTGTTCGGGGGTCACATCCAAGACTACCGTATCCCCCATTTGGGCCTCGGCGACCACTTCTTGCACTTCTGTGAGGGCGATTTGGTGATCTGGATTATCCACCTCATCCACAATCGTTTTCGTGGCTAAAACGCGGAAACCCTCATCTTCAACATCCAGCTCCACTTCAAAATTGGCAAAATATTCCTCATCAAAAATGGCACCATCCATCCGTTGGGTGCGCCGATACCGTTCATATCCTTTGAGCAGTGCCTCCCGCAAAGCAGCCTGAACGGCGCTTTTAGGCAAATTTCGCTCGCGACTGATGCTGTCAATCATGTCTCGGAGTCCGGGCAAGGCAACCATTGACATAACTGAAATCTCCGTAAATTAGGTGGTGTGGGAATCGGTCAAATTGTCGGTCTCAATTCGGTCGGGTGTAGACGAATTAAGCCTGAAGCTTGAGGTGCTCAAAACTTAGTGTTCAATCCATGCTGCTGCTGGTTGAAGCCAACGGGGCCAAAAGCCGCGCTGCAAATGGGGGCAAAGGCGAGGCATAGCCTGCCTAGTCTGGCTACTCTTCAGTGAGTTCGACACGGGTAACGATTTGACGAGGGATGGCGATCGCGCGCCCCTTTAAGCTCAAATGCACGGCCGCATCGTCCCGCCGGACTAACTGCCCCACCCATTCCTGCCGATTGCCAACTGGCTCAGAAGCCAAGACCCGCACCGGGAAGCCTTTGAAAGAAAGGAATTCTCGATCCGTTGTTAAGACGGACGAGATCCCAGGGCTGGAAACTTCCAGGACATAGGCATCGGGGATAATTCCCGCAGTCTCCAGGGCTTCCTCCAAAGCTTGGCTCATCTGTTCACAATCGGCTAACCCGGTGTCTTGGCTCACATTGCGGACGTAGACCCGCAAAATCGGTGGGCTTTGATTGGTATGGAACACAACCTCAACCACCTCTAGATTGAGCGATTGGGCGATTGGTGTAGCTAACTCAAGAATGGGGGGAACCAGTGAATGGGTCATTGGAAGTCGCCAAAAAACAAAAAAGTGGGCCAACACCCACCTTCCAAGAAAGTAATCCTTTTCAAAACCTGGAAGCGCTGTGACAGGGCGATCGCTCCGCCACAACTGCATTAATCAGTTTAGCCGATCAATCCTGAAGCGGTGTAGGATTTTGGATTTTTTGCGGTGTTTTTTGCCATCTCTGTGTGGTCAGCCCCCCATCCCAGGAAAAATCCAGCCCCAAGACTTGTAGTTTTGGCGATCGGCGTTATAGCATAGTAGACTGTGTCCACTTGAAAACTTGTCCCATGCCTAAGCTAAAAACCCGTAAAGCTGCTGCTAAGCGCCTCCGAACCACTGGATCTGGCAAATTCGCACGGCGGCAGACCCATCGTAGCCACTTGCTAGAACACAAGAACGCATCTCGGAAGCGTCGTTTGGCGGGCACCGTTGTCGTCAGCGAGAGCGATGAGCCAAATGTACGATTGATGCTTCCCTACGGCTAAATGTAAGTAGGATAGGCGGGCACAGAGTATGCAAACGGTTGGATGGCTAGCGCGATCGCGGCGAACCATTCAGCAACCCTACACCTGAATTGGCGGTACGGGCCTCTGGTTCAAGCCCAATCAGAACACAGCCAAACGCATCAGCAACTTCATCAACGGTTGCATTGCAGTTGGTGGAGGGCAAATGAACAGCCGCAAGTTTGGTTGAATCTATTTTTTGTCAAAACTTCATCGAAGGTAACTGAGGTAATTGCACTATGGCACGGGTAAAGCGCGGGAATGTAGCGCGGAAACGGCGTAAGAAAATCCTGAAGATGGCGAAGGGCTATCGCGGTTCCCATTCAAAGTTGTTCCGTACCGCCAACCAGCAGGTCATGAAGGCATTGCGCTATGCCTATGCCGATCGCCGCAAGCGGAAACGGGATTTTCGGCGGCTGTGGATTACGCGGATCAATGCGGCTGCCCGTCTACACGGGATGAGCTACAGCCAATTGATTGGTAGCTTAAAGAAAGCGGATATCCAAATCAATCGTAAAATGCTGGCTCAAATGGCCGTTTTAGACCCGGCAAGTTTTGGCAAAATTGTGGAACTGGCCAGCCAAGCCGCGCAGTAAACTCATTGCTTAGTTGCCCCCAGAGTTGTTGCCTGGTCGAGATCATGCGGAAGCTAACCCATTTGCCCAAACCGCTGGTATTACTGGCCACTGCGGCGATCGCACTTGTTTTAACGCCTTCGTTTGTTCGGGCGGCAGATTTGCCAACCATCAAGCAACGGGGGCGTTTGATCGTAGCGGTCAAAGATCAACTGCGCCCCCTGGGCTTTCGCAATGCGGCCGGGGAATTGACCGGCTTCGAGGTGGAACTGGCTCGGCGGTTGGCCCAGGAACTCATCGGCGATCCAAATGCGGTGGAATTTCGGACGGTTTCTAATCGCGATCGCTTCCAAGTGGTGTTAGACAAGTCCGTTGATCTGGCGATCGCCCAAGTCACCCTCACCCCCTCCCGCTTACGAATCCTCGGCTTTAGCCTGCCCTACTACAAAGATGGCGTTGTCATCGCCACTGCCGACCCCGCCCTGCGGACAATGGCCCAACTGGCGGGCCAAACCATTGCCGTTTTGGACGGTTCCAGCACCGTTGAAATTCTGCGTCGCCAAGTCCCAGGAGCCAAGCTAATCGGCGTAAAGTCTTACCAGGCGGCCCAAACCGCGATCGCCCAGGGACAAGCGATCGCCGTCGCAGGCGATGCGTCCGTCTTGGCGGGCTGGGTGCAAGAATTGCCTAACTATCGCTTATTACCCGCCATCCTATCTACAGAACCCCTCTGCATCATCCTGCCCAAAGGGAGCCAATACCGCGAACTCCAACAGCGAGTAGACCAAATTGTGGCCCGTCTCCGCAACAGTGGTTGGCTAGAACAACAAGCCCAGCAATGGGGCTTACCCATCGGCCCGCGCTAATCACTCCCGGCCACCGCCCCAGCCTCAACAGCTAGATCGATACCAAGCTTTACGTTCGCGATCGCCGGGGTCACAAATTTTACGATAAGTTTGAGTAGTAGCTCCTACCCGCCTGAGGGGGGCACATCTGGGCGCATGATCTGGCCCAAAACTCAAACGAGTTACCAAGGCTCCAACCCATTCAATGAGTTGACTTTGGCGGCTGACCTTTTACCGTTTGCAGTCATTACTTAACATTTTGAGCTTTTAATTTGGCTTATGAACACTGATCTTCCAATTTTATACATCTCCTTGCTGCTCGGTATCTTAGCAGCAGCAGCCGTTTTCATCCTCCGGCAAGTTCTGAAAACAGGCAAAGTCGAAAAAAGCTTAAACCGTTTGCAAGCCAAACTCAGCGAACAGAAAGGCACCGCCCAAGAGTATTTTGAATTGGGGAGCATCTATCTCAACAAGCGCGTTTACGCCCAAGCCATCACGCTTTTCCAAAAAGCCTTAAAAGCAGAGGATTTGCCAGAAATGGAAAGCGCCCTTGTCTACAATGCGTTAGGCTTTGCATACTTTGCCCAAGAGCAATATGACTTGGCTATTCGTAACTACAAGGAAGCACTCAAAATTGATGAAAACTATGTCACAGCCTTGAACAATCTCGGCCATGCCTACGAGCGGAAGCAACTGACCACCCAAGCCTTGGAAACCTACCAACAGGTATTAGCCCTCGAACCCCAAAACCAAACGGCCAAGCGGCGATCGGAATCCTTGCAAAAGCGCGTCGTCCCAACTCCATAAGCACCCCAAGCCTAACAGTACCGGAATCGGTTGGTTGCTGATGGGGAGCGAGCCCCTTGCGGTCAGGCTTTTGTGCTTGTTCTCAGCGTTTTCCCAGCGATCGCCAGCATCAACTTTTTCTACCCCAAAGCCGCCCTTTAATCCGGGTTGCCTACTGTAATCAGGAAAACAAGATTAGGATTGAAGGCACATTAATCCGGCAGGAATAGTCTAGGGGAGTGGCAGCTCAAACTCACTGCGGTTTGCGCCTTGGCCGAGAAAAAGTAGAGTTGACGGGTTTGGCACAAGTGAGGATCGGGGCACCCGATGCTGCAACGGCCTGCGGTTAAGCGAGTGTCAGGCTTTGCTCAACTCACCCGACTTAGGCAGCCAAATTCCAAAGCAATCAGTTAGGTTGGAAGTGGGGAAGTGATGCATTGATGCAATGCACAAAACAAACGCTCTCGGAGCAAACAGCACATTCTGAGCAGGTGGCAATGGAAACCACTCTCGCAGGCCATTATCAAATTGTCAGGCATTTGGGCGGAGGCGGGTTTGGTCAAACATTTTTGGCTAAGGATATCCATCTGCCTGGATTTCCGCTATGTGTGGTGAAGCAGTTAAAGCCGACTGTGGACGATGCAGCCCATTTAATCACGGCGCAACGATTGTTCAACCAGGAAGCCGAAACGCTGTATCGCTTGGGGTGTCATGACCAAATTCCCCGTTTATTGGCCCATTTTGAGCAAGATGGTGAATTTTACCTGGTGCAAGAATATGTCGAAGGGCAGCCGCTCAACCGAGAGATCCGGCCTGGAAGCAAGTTGAGCGAAGCTTATACGATCGCCATGCTGCAAGATATTTTGCAGGTTTTGGCTTTTGTGCATCAGCAGTACGTCATTCACCGTGATATCAAACCAGCCAACCTGATTCGCCGCAACCGGGATTGCAAAATTGTGCTGATTGATTTCGGGGCCGTGAAGGAAGTCCGTAGCAACACGTTGGGTGAAATCGGGACAACGACAATGACGGTGGCGATCGGCTCGCCGGGGTATATGCCGACGGAACAACAGGCGTTTAAGCCCCATTTTAGTAGCGATATCTACGCGGTGGGCATGGTGTGCTTGGAGGCGCTCACTGGCCTCAAACCCAAAAATTTTCCGCGCGATCGCGATTCGGGCGAAGTTTCGTGCGCGTTGCTAGGGAATGAAATCTCGATCAGCCCAGAGTTTGCGGCAGTGCTCGACAAAATGGTGCGCTACGACTATCGCCAACGCTATCCCGATGCGATCGCGGCCTTGCAAGCCCTCCAGCACATGCTTGGGCAAGCAAACCCCCATTGGTTGCCGCAGGATGAAGGGCCAACCGCGACCCATACCCTGGGCTGGAGCAACGAAACGGCCGCAACCAGCCCACCGCCCAACGAGATAGTGCCCCCTCTGGTCACAGATTCTACTCCAGCCGGTTCGCTTTCTGGGTCTACCTCCAGTTCAACCAGTGCCACGCAACTGTCTGGCCCACTCAAAACGGGATTGGCGCAACTTTTGGCCGGAGTGATTGGCCCGATCGCGCCCGTTGTCATCAAAAAAGCCATGAAACAAGCAACCAGCAGCGCAGAATTGATTGAGTTGCTCACAATGCAATTGCCTGTGGGCGCGCGATCGCCCTTTCGTCGGCAGGCTTTGCAGTTGATTCAAGATTTGGGTGATCCGTTTACGGCAATCAGTGGCCCACCCACCCAACAGCAGGAGCAGTCGATCACGCAATCTGCCACTGGACTCCCAGGAACGACTCAACCCCCGACGGCCAGCGTTGATCTCGCCTTTGCCAAACGGTGTGAGCAAGAACTGGCGAAGGCGATCGGCCCCATTGCAACGCTTTTGGTTAAACGCACCCTGGCGAAAAATCCGGGGATCACCCAGCCCGAACTGATTGCAACCCTGGCCAAACATTTACCCAACGCCGCCGCGATCGCCACCTTTCGCCAATCACTCATCCTCCGGCCCTAACATTTCAAACGCCATTTTTAAACTCATTTTCATTCGATTAAATGCATCCGCTAGCTTGCCAATTTCATCCTTAGCTTGGTGAGCAAACTCCGCTTCCATATTGCCCATGCTGACCTCATTCGCAGCCTTGGCAATATGATTAATCGGTTGAATAATTGCCCGTTTCAACAATAAATTAATCACCAACAACACTAACGCAAAAGCCGCCGTGACAATGCCCATAAACAGGAAAAAAGCTTTCCGCGCCGTGTTGACCACACCACTCGCCGGGACAGAAATCATTTGAGCACCCACAACCTCATTGAGTTTCCATCCAAACCCAGTCTTGTCGCCATAGGTTGCCAGTTGGCTCTTGGGAGCAGCGGCAGGCGTACTATGACAGCGTAAACAACTTTCTTTTTCCACTTGAATCGGGCGTGCGATATAAAACAAATTTCCCGCCGGAGACTCACGATAACCACTTAATTCGTGCAACCCTGGATTATTCCGAAACTGTTCCACAATTTGAGTCTCAAAGCCATCCGCTTTATCCCGCAAATTCGTTGGATTGAGCGTTGCTTCTTTATAGAAAAAGTCAGCATAGGCTTGATTTTTCCGCAAATCTTCCATTACTTCTCTAGCCGAGTAGCCGGGTACAGTTTCCGGTAAAAACTCTGCTTCCGTTTCCAACCGAGGTGCTAGTTCTGGGTTGACCTGCGTTAGAGTGTATTGCCGCACCGATAGCATGGTATTCAGCAATAAATTCGCTTTAGCCGTGACCTCTTGTTCGGCGCTGCGGTTGAGGAGGGCTGAAAAGGCGATCCCACTGAGGATCACTGCGCCTAAGAAAATTGACAATAGTAATAAATTAAACTTACTGCTTAATTTCAAGTTTTGAAGCATCGCGACCTCCAACAGTAACTTGATGGATAATACACAGTACAACTAGCGACTTGCCGAATCTGACTATTTTTTAAATAGTCTGGCGGCGTTGGTCAAGCGATTGGTCAAGTAGCGTTGAAATTGGGTGTCAAGGTGATGATAAAACGGCGTTTGTTTTTAGCTCAAGCACTTTTAGCCACAATGGGATGCGCGATCGCCCAGCCAGATTCTAACTTGCAAAAGTTAAATAAGTTTGTGCTGGGTGTAGTTGCCTATGGCGAAGGTTCTCAATCTCTTGAGCGATACCAAAAGTTTGTCTCTTATTTAGAAACTCGGTTGAAGACCATCATTGAATTAGAGCCTGTTTTTAATGAGGTGAAAGCGATTGATCAAATTCGGCGACAGCGGTGGGCGTTGGTGTTTGCGTCGCCCGGTCTGGCGGCGATCGCGATCGCTGAAGCCAACTATTTACCGTTGTTTTCCTTGCAAGGGGTAAACAACCAAAGCTCCATCATCGTGGTGCAGGCTGACAGTCCGGTGCAAACGTTGGCAGAGTTAAATGGGAAAAGCGTGGCGTTGGGGCAACCGGGATCGGCCACGGGCTATTACGTTCCGCTATATGACTTGTATGGCACCCTATTGTCTGAAGTACGGATTGCGCCAACGCCGAACACGCTGCTGGATTGGGTCGCGAAGCGGGAAGTGGTTGCTGGGGCGCTTTCCAAAACAGAATTTGATCAATATCGATCGCAGTTTGTTGAAACAAAATTTCGGATATTACATACCAGTCGGCGCATTCCGGCGGGGGCGTTTTTGGTCAGTCCAGCGGTGGAACGGAATCAACAATACGCGATCGAAACAGCCATGCGGGAAGCCTTACCCACGATCGCGCAGGAAGCAGGATATATTGCCAATGCACCACCGCCAGACTATAAAAAATTGATTACTTTTATTGAAAAAGTTAAACCCATTGAGGCTCGGATTCAGGCAAAACCAGCCCTTTTATACAAACCCAATGAAAAGAAAGATGCTTCTTAAAAGGGGCGATCGCCAACCGTGGATTCGCGATTAAATTAAATCTTTTCAAGATTAGTGAAGTGTTCTGTGGCTGGGTCGCCACACCCCGCTAAGTGGCATAGGATAAAGGCATTCACTTCAATTCAAGTATGATTAGGAGGCGGTTTATGGCACATCCAACCAAATCCACCAAACAAGCTGAGAGCCTGGTTGATTTGTTGCTCTTTGCGATAGTTATTTTGCTCATTTTTACCGGAGTTATCTTATTTGAACTGTAGTAACGCCAAATTTTAAGCTGCGGTTGCAAGTGTTTCACTTTTATCGGTCTTACCCGCAACGGCTTTCCCTACAGCAGCAAGAGCCTTAAAGTTGAGGACAGGGTTGGTGTGAGTTTTCTCTAACGTTCTCTTGTGAATTGGGAAAAAGTTGTGGGTTGGCTGACGCTGCGATCGCGAGAATTGATGAGCAGTGAATCCTGGCGATTTTGCACACTATCAGTTCATCCATTTAGCACTCATTGCAATTATTGTGCAGTTTGATCTATCGCCTTTTTCGTCATCGTTGAACGGCTATCGATTTGGGTCGCTAGTATTTTTTGATTAGTCGGCTCAAAGCGCACTCGCGCATAGGTCATGGCGGTGATGGTGTAGGGATAATTTTTGACTGTTGTGGTTTCTGTCAGTCGATAGGTGGCGATCGCGGATTTTCGGTCAGGGGCGATCGTAACGTTGATGTCCGAGATGGTGCTTGTGTAGTCCTGGATGACGGCAAAGCCTTGCTGTAAATACTGTTGATATTCAGCGCGGTTCAGGCTGAGGCGTTGTTCCCCAGTGCTGCCATTTATGATGAGGGTGATTTTGGCGGTGGGGGCCAGGTAGGTGGCGATCGCGGCAGGATCGCGCTGTTGGGCAGCGGCGAGGATGTTGGTCAAAAGTTGGCGGATTTGGCGATCGCTCAGGGGGGCCGATTGGGTGGGTGGAGGGGCTGGTTGTGCGGCGATCGGGGCGATTGGTGTGGCCAAGCTGACTAAGATGCAACAAGCTCCCAAGCAAGATACCCAGTGGCGCATAGAATTCCCCTATTTCTGTGATGGATGGTGCTGGGGCTAGGCCGAACGCCTACCCAGCAGGGCAAGAGTCCAGCCCAGCGCCAATTAGACGGTGAGTGCGGGTTCACCCATGAGCGATCGCAACTGGGTGAGATTATTGCGAACCGATGCCGCCGAAGCATGGAGTTCAGCCAGTTCTTGCTCTGTCAGATCTAGTTCCAGAATACTCTCAATCCCCTGACAACCCAACCGACAAGGCACCCCAACAAACAAATCCTTCAGGCCATATTGTCCCTGGAGGTGAGCGGCGACGGGCAAAATGCGGGGTTGGTTGTAGATGATGGATTCCACCATGACGCAAATGGCCGAAGCGGGTGCATAATAGGCGCTGCCAGTTTTCAGCAAGGATACAATTTCGGCCCCACCGTTGCGCGTGCGTTCCACAATGCGGGCGATCGCCTCAGCATCCAGAAATCGATCAATGGGAATACCGTTCACGGTGGAATAACGGGGGAGAGGCACCATCAAATCACCATGACCGCCCATAACGGTGGCATTAATGTCATGAATCGAAACGCCTAGTTCCATCGCGATGAAGGTTTGGAAACGGGCCGAATCCAGCACACCCGCCATGCCCATCACCTGATGGGGCGGTAAGCCACTAGATTCCCACGCGACGTAAGTCATCACGTCCAACGGATTCGTGACAACAATCAGGATGGCATTGGGGGAGTGGGCTAAGGCTTTTTTCGTGACATCTAAGACAATTTTGCCGTTGGTCAATAACAGATCATCGCGGCTCATCCCTGGTCGCCGGGGCAACCCCGCAGTGATCACAACCACGGCAGAACCAGCTGTATCCGCAAAGTCATTCGTCCCTACGATGGTGCGATCGTGCCGTTCCACACCGCGCGCTTCCATCAGATCCAGCGCCACCCCTTGCGGTCGCCCTTCCACTACATCCAACAGCACAACATCTGCAATGTTTTTCTCAGCCAATCGTTGGGCGAGGGTGGCTCCCACATTACCAGAACCAATGACCGCAACTTGGGCCGTTGAACACGAAACCTTTGCCGGACGCAATACCATGGCTTTTCCCCTCTCTTGTTTGAGGTTGATGCATTGCTATGAGCAACAATGCCGGATAGCTCTAGGGTAGACAGCGGCTTTGGGAAAGTATTCAGTTTTATACAAAACTCTAAGTAAAGTTTTATGCGAAGGGTTCGAGTTGGTCTTGGCGGAGCCAGATGTTTGGGGTTGGGGTGATGCCAAATTTGACAAGGGCATAGTCGCCGCTAAGTTCCACCACTTCGCCCTGAGTTTCAAACAGGTAGCTGGGCCAACGGGTATCGCTGGCGGTTGCTTCGACGCTGTTATCGAGCTTCTCTTTGACGGCTCGGACAAAATCACCACGTTTTACTGCCATAACGCTGCTGACTCTCGGTAACTTGACGTTGGGTTAATCCACTTTGCATTCTACGGTGGTTTTGGGTGCCTGTGCTATCAAAATCCCACGGGTACTGGATTAGAAAATGCAATCATCAGCAATTGGGGTCGCGATCGCCTCTCACCCCTCAGCACTAACCTTACCCATCTAACATGACGGATAACCCCCTCCTCGTCGGACTTATCCAGCACTTTTGACGTTTAATCCCCACAAAACCAGGCATTCTCCAGCCGATTTGACAGACAACTCCGAAAGTCGGGGTGTCATCCAGCAAATCTGACGTTGAATATATAGCTAGGTAGCCTTAGCCCCTGGTGAGGGCGGTAGTTGAAGGTTATCTGTTAGGAAAGATGCGAGAAAAGTCGTAAACCTTTATACAAACTGCTCCCTTGATCTGCTGGTGTTGTGATCAACGGCAACGAGAGCTTGATTTTATTATTTGCGGAGCTAGAAAATTTCGTTTGAACAGTTTTGAATGAGAAAAGAAGCTCGATCCGTGCTATCGTTACTGTCAAGGCAGTAAAAGAGTACACATTTACTATTTGTGGGCATGACTCAAGTAGGCTCCAAGCAATTAGGGTTGTTTCAGAAGCAAAAGATAACTAAGCAATCAGAAGTCGATAGTCAACCTTATTACACTCAGGCTTATGGAGCAGCGTACCTGGGAGATAGCCTTGAGCTTATAAAAGGTCTGGATGATTGCAGCGTTAACCTAATTCTGACATCACCCCCATTTGCACTTACCCGAAAAAAAGAATATGGGAATGAGAGTGCAGAAACTTATGTTAATTGGTTTCTTCCATTTGCACAGGAATTTAAGAGAGTTCTTACTGAGAATGGATCATTTGTAATTGATCTAGGTGGAGCTTATCTTCCTGGGAATCCAGTTCGTAGCATTTATCAATACGAATTACTCGTTCGGCTGTGTAAGGAAGTAGGATTTTTCTTGGCTCAAGATTTCTTTCACTATAATCCTGCTAGACTCCCAACCCCTGCGGAATGGGTTACTGTTAGGCGGATTCGAGTAAAAGATTCAGTTAATGTAGTATGGTGGCTATCAAAAACTGAGCATCCTAAAGCTAATAACAGGAAAGTTTTGAAGCCTTATAGCGAAAGCATGAAACAGCTTTTAAAGAATGGATACAAGGCTAAATTACGTCCTAGCGGACATGATATTTCTACTAAATTTCAGAAAGATAATTCAGGGGCAATTCCACCAAATCTTATAGAAGCGGCTAATACCGAATCAAATAGCTCTTATTTACGGAAGTGTAAAGAAGCGGGGATGAAACCTCACCCAGCACGATTTCCTGCATCCTTTGCTGATTTCTTCATCAACTTTCTAACAGATGAAAATGATCTTGTACTAGATCCCTTTGCAGGTTCAAACACGACAGGTTTTGTTGCAGAAAATTTACAAAGACGATGGATGGCTTTTGAGTTGAATGAGGAATACTTGATCGGAAGTCAATATCGTTTTGAAGACTAATCTGAACTAAAGGCGAATTGTGCCGTTAAGGAAACCAGCACTGCTTAGTATCATCACCAGTTCCATTGCCGAATGTGAATGGAACACTCTTTATCTATCTGATACAAGGCATCATCCCTTTAAATTGCAAATTTATAATAATGACAAAAGTTATCGTATTCTTATATATATTTGGAACATAACTCCTGGTGGAAGGAAAAGACCAGTAGATGAGTATCGTATTCAACCTACAGGATTATACAATAATCGTTTTGCGTCTGAACCTAATACAAAAACTTTGATTTTAGGTTGGTGGGAAGATGGTGAAGTTTTTGCTGGTTGGGACTACCAGAAGCATACTGGGATTCTAGGGAAGTCTTCATCATTTCAGATTCGTGAACAGTATCTTCGAGATGCGTATGAATTTGGATTTTCTGCTTACAATAAGGGGAATGAAGAAGTAGCGATTGCATTTAAGCCAAACTTCTTTATTGAATATATTAAAAGCTTGGAATCTCTACATAGCTTTGTAGAATCCGAAGAAGATCTAAGTGTTCTTGAATCTATAGCTAAAGATCCAGAGGTGGTTAATGATACTCAAATCGAATTAACTACCGAAAAGCGAAGAATAGCACTTCAAACTGTCAGGAAGAAGCTGAGAGATTCCAGTTTTCAAAATAGAGTTTTAACTGCTTATAACTATCGATGTGCCATGTGTGGGCTTCAACTTGATCTAGTACAAGCAGCTCATATCGTACCTGTAAGCCATGAACAGGGAACTGACTACACCTCTAACGGAATGGCGTTATGTGCGTTGCATCACTATGCTTATGATCGTGGTCTTGTATTCGTAGATGAAGAGTACTCAATTGAACTCAATCAAAACAAGCTCAATAAGCTTCGAGCAATATCCCGTGATGAAGGGCTAGAAGAGTTTACTGAAGCTCTAAGAGCCTTGATTCTTCTACCTCCAGCTATTTCAGACCGTCCTCATAGAGATTATCTGTCTATTGCCAATTCTTTACGTCTCGCAGCCTCATAAGACAGAGCCAGAGTCCATACATTGAGCAGCAGTCGGCAACCTAACACTGCGTTGGTGCGGACGGCACAGAGGTTATTGGCGAGAGTTCGATGTTATCTGCCGCCGCACAACTTCACCGTTAAGTCCATTGACTGGAAATAGCGATCGCCCTCTCAGCAACAGAGCGATCGCGGTTTGATGCTCGAACGATTTACAGCACGTTAGAGATAATATCAACAACGACCGAACGGACTTGATCAACCAACACCAAGTCGGAGCCAATCATTAACAGATCATATTGCGTGGGCAGATTGACGTAAGTGTTCACAGGTTTGGGCAGTCGGACAAACTTTTTGGCAATCCCAGGGGGCAACCCTTTACCCCGCAACAGTTGCTTTTGAATGCCTGGTGGCAGCGATCGCAGCCCTGAAATCTCGGTACGGATACTGTCACTCAGCAAATAGTTACAATCGCAGTCGCCCCGCAGCAAACTCACGAGCGTCGCCCGTTGACTGGTGGTGAAACTTGTGACTTGTGATTGCCGCACACTGCGAACAGCGCCATTGTAAGCCACAACCACTCTGGCGGTGTTCTTGTAGACAATCACTTCGCTTTCAATGCTGTTCAGCGCGCCACCTGGCTTGCCGCCTAAGAAAGTAAACGTCCAAGACTCGCCATTATCCACATAAGGACAGAGGTTGGCAGGGCCATGCATGGCATTTTCGGCCCGATAGACCCGTATCCCCCCATTCGCGGCTTCTGCGGCTTGACGGGCTAGATTTTTGGCTCGGTTCAAATCTACGCGAGCCATGCGATCGCCTTTGTTCCCCTTTTTGTCATCGCGGTCAGCAACCAGCACCTTGGTCGGCACCAGTCCCTCAAACTGCCCAATGGATGCTGGCTTTACCATTGAACGAGAGAACTCGTGAGGGAGGTGAGCACCTCCAGGTGTAGCGTTTGCTGGGATTGGTGCTGTTGTCGCAATGGCCATGCTGCCGACTAGCAAACTCTTGACGACAACGGATACAGATGAATGTAACGACATATTTCTCTCTCTACAAAAGCGAACTTGGGTGAAGACCCAGCAGAACTTAGGAAAATAATGCCCTGCCAAATGTTCCTGGCTAGTCGGTGATTTATCAATACTTCACAATCGGCACTTCACAATCGGCACTTCACAATCGGCTGCAAATCGGGCTGCAAATTCATTCTGCCCAGCCTAACCCTTCTACCGCCGCTAGCCATCCATCCAATACCACGCACAATGCGGGGCGATCGCAGTCCCTACCTCCGCGATCGCCCCACAAAATCTAATTAGCACTGCACCGTGAACCGAATCTAAACCGCCTCTTTGGTGCCTTTTTCTAGATTGAATAACACACTTAACGTTTGCATCGCCTGCCGACGGGCCTCAATATCTTGTTGGGTACGGAGTTGCACCATCGGATCATGCAGAATTTTATTCACAATGCCACGGGTCAAGGCTTCAATCACTTCTTGGTGCTTCTCGGCAAACTCAGTGCCTAAACGGGAGAGGGCTTTTTCCAATTCTTGAGTGCGGATAGTCTCCACTTTTTCTCGCAAGCTGCTAATGGTCGAAACCGCTTCGAGCGATCGCGTCCAAGCTTCAAAAGACTCAACTTCTTCATCCAATAGCGCCTCAGCCTCCAGCGCCATTTGCCGCCGCGCCTCATGGTTTTGAGCCACAACCGCCTTCAAATCATCCACATTAAACGCTTGCACATTCGGCAACTCGTTCACATCCGCATCCACATTCCGGGGCACCGAAATATCAAACACCATCAAGTGTTGAGTCGGGGCTAACATGGTCGCCAAATTCGCCCGGTTCAAGATTGGCTCCGTCGAAGCCGTACTCGTAAACACAATATCGGCATGGGCCAAGACCTGGGGAATGTCATCCAGCGTATGGAGATGCAATTCGGCTCCAGTAAACTGCTTCGCCAGGGTTTGCGCCCGTTCCAAACTGCGATTCAGAATAGCAATATTGACAGCGCCCTTAGAAAGCAAGTGCTGCACCAGCAACCGCGACATTTTGCCCGCGCCAATGATGGCCACTCGACACGAAGCCAGATTTTGCTTGGCCACTTTGATTTGTGCCAGTTCAACGGCTGCCGAACTAATCGAAACGGCTCCCGTCCCAATGCTGGTCTCCGTTCGGACTCGTTTGCCCGCCCCGATCGCTTGCTTAAACAACTGGTTGAGGGTGCGACCAATCCCCTTATGCTCTTGGCCTAACTTGTGACATTGCTTGACTTGGGCCAAAATTTGCCCCTCACCCAACACCAAACTGTCTAACCCTGCGGCCACCCGCATGAGGTGCATGACGGCATCGTGATGGAGCAAGACAAACAGATAGGGCCGCAGATGGGCTGCGGGCAGTTTGCTGTGATCGGACAAAAATTGGGTGATGGCCCGCACACCATTTTCGGTCTCATCGGCCACAACATAAATTTCTAAACGGTTGCAGGTGCTCAGAATGGCCACTTCTTGCACATGGGGATAGCTACACAATTGGGCGATCGCGCGATCGTATTGTGGTTCTGGAATACTCAGTTTTTCTCGAACTTCGACCGGAGCCGTTTTATGGCTCAAACCCACAACAACAATGTTCATAACATGCGAATCTTAAATACCAATTTGATTTGTAAAACAATCTGCTTCCCGTTTTAAGGGTTGGGTTTTGAATTGCAAGAATACTTAACTCAAAGTCGCTTCAAAACCCAACCAGTTAGGCCAAGACCGTCAATCGCTCTTCCACCTAGTGCAGTTGGATGTACTTCGGTTGGTCGAACATGTGAATGGTATCAACAAAGCGGGCCGTCTTCGATTGGCTAGAAATAACCAATGTCTGAGTTCTAGCACCACCTTTGAAGAAACGCACGCCATTGATCAGATTGCCTGACGTGATGCCCGTCCCTGCAAAGAGCACGGTTTCCCCGCAGGCCAATTCTTCACCACTGTAGACCTTATCAGGGTCAGTAATGCCCATGCTATTGAGTCGCTCGATGTTGGCTTCTTTGCTTTCGCCAATTAGCCCGGTTTTGACCACGGCGGGATCGTAGATCAATTGCCCCTGGAAGTGGGCACCCAAGCAGCGGAGGGCAGCGGCGGAAATCACTCCTTCTGGTGCGGCCCCAATGCCCATCAGTGCGTGGATGTTCGTCCCAGAGAAGCCACAGTTGATCGCTGCGCCCACGTCACCATCGCTGATAAGTTGAACCCGTGCGCCTGCTTCCCGAATTTCTTTGATCAAATCGTTATGGCGATCGCGTTTCATCACCACAACCACCAACTCATCGATCGAGCGATCGAGACAATCCGAAAGAATTTTAAGGTTTTCTGTCGCTGATTTGTTGATGTCAACGTGGCCTTTTGCGGCTGGGGGAGCCGCCAGTTTTTTCATATAAAAGTCTGGCGCAGCGAACAAACCGCCTTTTTCCGAGATTGCTAAGACCGCCATTGACCCAGGTTGTCCGTAAGCGCAGAGGTTTGTCCCTTCGCAGGGGTCTACTGCAATGTCGATTTCAATCAACTCTTCTGGGTTACAGTAGCTTTTTGCGTTTTCCTGGGTGCAAATACCAACTTCTTCCCCGATATAGAGCATGGGCGCGTCATCCCGCTCCCCTTCTCCAATCACAATTTTGCCACGCATGTAGATTTTATTCATGCGATCCCGCATGGCTTCTACGGCTACTCGGTCGGCTTCGTTTTTATCGCCTTTCCCCATTAACCGGGCCGACGCGATCGCCGCCTGCTCCACGACTTCAGTAATTTCTAAACCGAGAGTGCTATCCAAAGCCTCAATCCTCCAAACTGCTGATTTTGCGCGGTTTTTGAACTGCTTACAATGTTTCAGTGTACCAAACGGGGTAGACGCACATACCATCAATCTCTTCAGCCAGATGTGTAAATTTTTGCTGCTTGAGCCTGAAACTTTGCCCTGGTCATGTTTCCACGCGCTCAATTGATCCCCCTTCAGCCAAAGGGGCGATCGCCCGCTGCCATTCTGGCCCCGGTTATGGCCACGGGTGCGACGCTAGGGCACAATAGCAACCGTGAGTTTAGCAACCAACGTCATGCTTTATGGTGCGATCGCTGCTGTGGGTCGGGAGTAGCTGGCTATTTGGGGCCGCATTGATTTTAGGGAGCTTGATGACCTTGGGCAGTGTGTTGCTCTGGCTCGTGCCGCCTCCCGCCGAGGCCCAACCAAGCACCCCGGCACCGCCCCTTGTCCATCGGGCTTTGGCCTCCAAACGGCTGCGGTTGCTGGGGTTTTCGCTGAGTCTCGCGATCGCCGGTGGGATTGGCTTTTTTGGGATCCCCTTTCCTGGTTAAAGTGACGAACATGTTCAGTTTTGAGTTTTGACGTATTGAGGTGTTACGACTGCAATGGCAAGCCCAACCCCTCGAACCATTCCCCATTTTGAAGAACCCGGTCGCGTTTCCCCTCGCCCACGCGATCGCCTATCGGATCCCGTTTACAGCCAAGCCCTTGATCATCTCGTGTTCACCTGTGTCGATCTCGTCTTTTCCCATCAAGGCCAAATCTTACTCGCCCAGCGCACCACCTACCCTCGGCGATCGTGGTGGGTCATCGGCGGACGCATGATTGCAGGCGAAGACCCGATCGCCACCGCCCAGCGCAAAGCCCGCGAAGAAGCCCAATTGCCTTCCCTCGCGGCCAACCGCTTTCGCCTGATCGGCGTATATTCCACTGTCTTTGCCCGCCGCGCCCAAGCCCCACCCGAAAATGGCTCCCACAGCGTTAATCTCACCTACCAGGTGGAGCTAACCGCAGCGGAAAAAGACCAAGTGCAACTGGTGGCTACTGAATATGCAGCCGACTGGCATTGGCTCAACCGAGATCAAATCGCCGCCCTGATCAATCCTGCCGATCCCATCGATCGCGCCTTACTCCAAATTCTGGAGGACTTAATTCTCTAGCAGCAATTTAATCCCAGCTAGCCTGCCCCCCGGAACCCACTCAAAACCCTACAAAGGCCGATGTTCCGCCAACAACTTTTCCACCCGCGCTTCATCTACCCGTGAAGTCAACTTATTGGCTTCGTGGACATCCCGCACCGTCTTACCCAGCGTAAACGTGGAGCTAATCGAAAACAGAAACCCAAGCCCCAAATAACCTTTCACCCAACCATTCGCGCCAGTATTCGGCAAATTCAGCACCCCCAGCGTCGTTGCAGTCACCGATAAAATAAACGCCACCCATGCCTGCACAATCCACGCCGTACTGTGTTTTTGGGGAACAGCAACCTCACGGATTCCAGCCATACTAGCCTCCAAATCATGAACAACTACAATAGATACTTCCAAAACTAGGGAGTTTCCGTTTACTGCGCCAGGAAAAACAAGCCACTTTTTGAGCTGGTTTTCTAGGCCGCTCGTTCATTACGATAGATGGAGACGAACCTGTTCCTAGCCCCTGATAAATTCACTGTTTAAGCCACTATGTTAAAACTGCTAAATACTTGGTTTGGGCGCAATCCGGCTGCGATCAAGGCCAATGTTGAAATCTACACATGGCAAACCTGCCCATTTTGCATTCGGGCCAAACTGCTGCTCTGGTGGAAAGGGGTGCGCTATACGGAATATAAGATCGATGGGAATGAAACCGCGCGGGCCAACATGGCGGAACGGGCCAATGGTCGCCGTAGTGTGCCCCAAATCTTTGTGAACGATCGCCACATTGGGGGGTGCGACGATTTGTATGCCCTCGATCGCCAGGGTCAACTTGATCCGCTTTTGGCCCAAGCCACGGCAAACTAATGGCGAGGTCATCCTCGGCGTTAGGAAGCAGCGCCAATTGGCCGTTGCCCGCGTTGCCGCCGCCGGTGCTGGATTCGCCAGAGTATTTGCGGCATCGTCAGTGGATGGAGCAGGCGATCGCCCTGGCCCATGAGGCGGGGGGGGCTGGTGATGTGCCAGTGGGGGCTGTGCTGGTGGGGCCAACGGGTGAGGCGATCGCCACCGCCCAGAACCGCCGAGAACGCGATCACGACCCCACAGCCCACGCGGAAGTTTTGGCCCTGCGCCAAGCGGGCCACGCCTTACAAACCTGGCACCTAACGGAGTGTACCCTCTATGTCACCCTTGAGCCGTGTGCCATGTGTGCGGGGGCCATCATCCTGGCGCGGTTGGGCACGCTGGTGTATGGTGCGGATGATCCCAAAGCGGGGGCCATTAGCAGTGTATTGAATTTACCCGATAGCCCCGCTTCCAATCATCGCTTGACGGTTATTGGTGGTATCTTGGAGGCTTCCTGTCGGCACCAGTTGCAAACCTGGTTTGCGGCTCGTCGTGCCCCAGCAGCTTCCCCCCTTTCCGCCCCTGTTCAACGGCATGACAACCGGGAAACTGTCCCTGTGAAGGATGAAATCTCAAAACCGGATCACTAGGGTATAGACATACTTGGTTCATGCATCTTACCTGTTTCCTGATTTAGTACCATGCGATCGCCAAACCTCACTCTCCGTCTTGACTCTACGACTCCACCCGCCGCCGCTCCAGTGCCGATTCCTGCTTCCGCAGAAGCGAATTTGCAGGGTGTGGCTCAGACTCCCGCCAAAAATCATCGAGTTGACGTGAACAGTTGCGATCCGGGGAGCGATTCCCCTGTTCCCCGCCGCAAGCTTGCTTCCAGCCCTGATTCCGCGATCGCCCCGTGGTTATTGAAACTGGCCTATCCTTTGGGTCGCTTTGGGCTGTTTCCGTTCTATTTTGCAGGCGTGCAAATCTGGGGCCAAGAGCACTTGCCCAAAACTGGCCCGGTCATCCTGGCTCCGACCCATCGTTCCCGATGGGATGCGTTGATGATGCCCTACGCTACGGGGCACCACGTCACTGGGCGGCACCTGCGGTTTATGGTTTCTGCCAATGAGGTCACGGGGGTGCAGGGGTGGTTTATTCGCCGGATGGGGGGCTTCCCGATTAATACCGATCGCCCCGCGATCGCCAGCTTACGGCACGGCGTTGAACTTTTGGAAGCGGGAGAGATGGTCGTTATTTTCCCCGAAGGCAATATTTACCGTGAATCGGAGGTGCAACCCCTCAAACCCGGATTGGCGCGGTTGGCGCTGCAAGCCGAGGCCAGCACCCCCCACTTGGGCGTAAAAATTGTCCCCATCAGTATTCAGTACAACAAGCCGCTGGTGCCGTGGCGGAGTCGGGCGCAAGTCCACATCGGGCCAGCCATCCCCGTCGCCGACTACATGACAGGCCGCCCCAAGCAAGATAGCAAAGGCTTGACCACGGCCCTCCAAACTGCCATGAATCGCTTGACCCCGTGGCAAGACTAAAACCTCGCTAAAGGCCCAAAGTCAATTGCCAGGACTGCAACGTGCCCGTGTCGCCAGCAGCGCGATCGCACACTTGCAACTGCCACAAACCCGCTGCCTTTTGCCCCAAGACCCGCCCCAACAATGGCGTAGTTTGGGGGGAATAGGTGCCCTGGTGGCGAGTGCGGCGGCCCAAGGTGCGACCCTGGAGCAAAATCGGTGCTTGGTTAGGGGGCAAGAGAAAAACCTCCAAATCGCCCAAAAAGGGATGCACCAATTCCACTGTCACCTGGATCGTCCGCACTATTCCCCCATCGGCCACCGCGATCGCGCTGACAACGCCCTTCGCGGGATAGTCTGGAATCGCCAATTGCGGGGTTTGGGTTTGTTGCCATTGCCGCTGGGGGGCGATCGCCGGACTCCGCCGCTGCACCGCCGCCTGCACCGCCCGGAAGGCATTCACCTTGCCATAGCCAAACCATTCGCTGTGCCCACCGTTGGTATAGGTGCCACGCCGCCAACCAAACTGCGGATCGGGATTGGGGTCAACGATTTTATCCGCCGTTTGTTGCAAAATTTGGCGCACCGCCCCCGCCGTTAGCTCTGGATTAGCCGACAAAACCAACGCCGCTACCCCCGCCACCAATGGGCAGGCGCTCGAAGTGCCGCCAAAATCTCCGGTAAAATCCCCAAACCCATAGCCCGGTTGGTCGGGGCGATCGGTGGTGACAATCCCCAACCCCTCTAACCCGGTCTGCACCGCTGGCGGCGTTAGCACATAGCCCACCTGCGGCAAGCCAATACCCGGCGGCGCATTGTTACTCGGCGCACACACGGCAATTTCTGGCCCCCAATTGCTGTAAGCGGCTTTGCGGTTCAGGCTAGTGGAAGCCGCCACTGCCATGACATCGGGATGGACGGCAAACCCATTGAGCCACCGCGTCGGCCCACTGATAGCATTCTGGGGCCAGTTTTGTTCATTGATGGTGCCATTCACCGGACGGTTGGCATTGCCCGCTGCAAACACAATGACGCAGCCTTTGCCCTGGCGACCCAGAGTAGCAGCGTTGGTTAGGGCTTGGCGCTGCCGGAGAGAGAGGGGGAAATTGACCGCAGCCGCCCCCCAACTACAGGAAATCACTGCGGCCCCGTGGGTGACGGCCCAATCAAACACTGTTTCGATCGCCCGATCATCCAAAAAGCCACTTGTCCGCAAAGGCATCAGGGCACAACCGGGCGCAATGCCCACCGCCCCCATACCGTTTTCCTCCGCGATCGCCACCCCCGCACAGGCCGTACCGTGATTATCCGTCGGGCTGTCGGGCAAGGGCAAGAAGTCATTATCCTTAAAGTCGTGGGGCGCAACCAGTTTGCCAACCCCTTGAAAGTCGGGATGGTTCACCGCGATCGCATCATCCAGCACCGCCACCACAATCGAGCGATCGCCCCTGGTGATATCCCAGGCTGGTTCCGCAGATACATGGGAATTGGGGGCCAAGTTCCAGCCCCCGCGATGCTGCAAATGCCACTGTTGGGCATACACCGGGTCACGCGGTTGGTAAAACCCCTGACTCCGCACCATGATATTTGGCTCTGCTACTAACACTTCTGCCCGTTGGCTGAGGCGATTGCTAATTTTGAGGGGATTTTCCGTTGCCGCCGCTGTGAGACGAAACACAAAGGCATTAGGCACCCCCGCGATCGCCTGCACCTGGGCTAACCCAAATTCCGCCGCCAATTGGGCGATCGCCGCTGGCCCCACCTCCGCCCGCACCTGGAGAGTTAATTCCTCCGTCAAATACACCAGCGCCACCGGGTCGTTATCCAGTTGATAGACATGACTGGCATAGGCCACCCCCATTGTCTCCCGCACCGCTGTCATCACCGCATCCCGCGCGGCTGGCTCCACCTGCAACTCCAGCATGGCCCTTGGGGCAGCGGCGTTAAGGGTCACAGGTAACGCGGCCAGCTCATTCGCCACAGTCGTTGGGTCGGTGGCCTTGACGGTAAAGCGATCGCCCACTTTGGTCAGCAGAAATTCCTCACCGCCCCGTTGCAACACCAGTCCTACCGACGCGAACGGCCCCCCTGGCCCAGTTGTCCCGCTTGCTGCCGTCATGTTCATTCCTCCTGCGATCGCGCTTTCCGGTTAGCCGCTGCCGTTGCCCCATCGTGCTGTTGGTGTGGCCAGTTAGCTAGGGCTAACTTTAAAACCACTCAGCCTCCCCCCCCGTATGGTATTTAAACTGTGCTGCGATTTAACCATCGTGACACACGTTTATTTGATAACTTCTATGGTTTTGGATGGTTCCAACCACAATCTTGAGTTGCTCTCAACCCAGACCGATGCAGCACTTATTCAAGCCTGTCAAGCGGGTAATCAGGGCGCGATCGCGGTTTTGTATGATCGATATTCAGGGCTAGTCTACCGTTTAGCGTTCCGAATGCTGGGCAATGCTCAGGAGGCTGAGGATTTAACCCAAGAGATCTTCGTCAATCTGTGGCGGGGCACCACCTACCAGGCCGATCGCGGTAGTCTCAGCAGTTTCCTGATCACCCTCACGCGATCGCGGGCGATCGACCGACTCCGCAGCCGCAGCAGCAACTTCCGCTTTCTCCAGCGATGGAGCCAAACCCTGATCACCAAACCCGCCCCCGCCACCCCCTTTGAGCTAGCCTCCCTGGAGCAACGCTCAGAACACGTCCGCGAAGCCTTGCAGCAACTCCCTGACAAGCATCGACAAGTGCTGGAACTCGCCTATTACGAGGGGTTGAGCCAATCGGAAATTGCCGCCCAACTCGGTATTCCCCTGGGCACCGTCAAAACCTGGTCTCGCCAAGGATTGCTGACCCTAAAAACCCACTTAAAAGCACTGATTGAGTAATGGTTATGGCTGAGTCAAATTTCCCCCAAGCACCGGATGAATTGTTGGCTGGATACATTTTGGGCGACCTGAGTAGCGAAGAACTGGCAGAGTTGGAGGCATTGCTCCGTGATGATCCTGCGATGCAAACTGAGCTGAAGCAGTTGCAAGCGGTGGCCACCGTCCTCCCCTATGGCCTGCCCGTGGCCCAGCCCGCAGCCCATGTCCGCACCCAGGTGTTGGCTGCCGTTGCCGCCGCGCCCCAAAACTCCGGAGGACGAGCCAAAACCAAGCGCCGCCGCTTGATTCCCATTCTGGCGGGGAGTGTTGCGGCGATCGCGGCGATCGCGGTCGGGATTAACAACTGGCAACTCCGGCAACAACTGGGAGCGGCCCACGCGGCGATCGCCCAGCAGCAGCTTGCCCTGGCCCAGCAAACCAGCCTATTGACCAATCAAACGGAACTGATTGCCATGTTGCAACAGACCAAAACCCAAATTATGCCATTGCGCGGCATGGCCCAGTTGACCAACGCTTCCGGAGCCGCGATCGTCGCCGAAGCCCAACCTGCCGCCATCTTAATCCTCAAAAATCTGCCCCCCCTGCCCGATGGCAAATCCTATCTGCTGTGGGAAGTGGCCAATAACAAAAAAATTGCTTGCGGTGCCTTTCGGCCTAACCCCCAAGGTCAAGTCTTTGTCAAAATGCCCCTGGCTAACCCCGACCTCACAACTCTCGTCGTCACGGTGGAAGAATCCCTGACCCCCGACAAACCCAAAGGGCCAATGGTCATGTCCAGCCAAATCTAAGCGCCAGCACTAAAATCCAGCCGCAAACCAGGAGAAGGATTGGAATGTGTCCCACTGGCCTCTATACTGGCTGTGGAACAGAACAGCTTGCAACCCAACTTGCCCTGGGGCTGTTGCGAACCACCACAGGGGGCTGATCATTACCGATCAGGCTGTTGGAGAATGACCTTAAGGTAATTGTTGCGGCGCGATCGCAACTGCACGATTTGCCCATTTGTGTTGCTAGTAGCTGTTCCCTGCACCAAACGCAACGCCCGCCTGGGTTTATCCCTCGCTGGGGTCAACAACGGGCGATCGCCCCAACGGGTCTGCCCAACCCAGATCATCCCCTTGCCTCCGGCATCAACCCTGCATTTCGCTCTGACTAGGAACCTGACTCATGACAACAACCCCATTCCCCATTGACCTTGGAGCCTACCAGCCAGTCGCCTTAGACCCCACCAAACCCACCCTCACCGACGCAGAACGCACCGCCCTCCAGGCCAATATTCAACTGTGTCGCGATGCCCTCATCTTCTTCACCGCTACTGGTGCCGCCAGAGGAGTCGGTGGGCATACCGGCGGCCCCTACGACACCATTCCCGAAGTCATGATTTTGGATGCCCTCTTCCGGGGCGCACCCAGCCAATTTGTTCCCATCTTTTTCGACGAAGCCGGACACCGGGTTGGCACCCAATACCTCATGTCTGTCCTACGGGGCAAAATGCCAGCCGAACAGCTCATGCAATATCGCGCGGCCGAATCTAAATTGCCCGGACACCCCGAACTGGGCCTCACTCCCGGCGTAGAATTTAGCTCTGGTCGCTTGGGGCACATGTGGCCCTTCGTCAACGGTGTAGCCTTCGCCAACCCCGGCAAAACTGTTTTCTGCCTGGGTTCCGACGGTGCCCAACAAGAAGGGGATGATGCCGAAGCCGCCCGCCTCGCCGTCGCCCAACACCTCAACGTCAAACTTCTGATCGACGACAACGATGTCACGATCGCCGGTCATCCCTCCAGCTATCTCCCCGGCTTTGATGTCGCCAAAACCCTCGAAGGCCAAGGCATGAAAGTCCTCGTTGGCGATGGCGAAGACCTGGATAGCCTCTACAGCCGCATTTACCAGGCCATTAGCACCCCCGGCCCAATCGCCGTCATCAACAAGCGGCCCATGTGCCCCGGCATCGAAGGGCTAGAAGGCTCCAACCACGGCCACGATGTCATTTCCGTCAAACTCGCGCTGCAATACCTGGAACAACGGGGCCACACCGCCGCCGTCGAGTACCTCAAGTCCATCCAAGCCCCCAAACAGACCTACACCTTCCTGGGCATTGGCGACAAGTGGGATTCCAACCGGAACGTCTTTGGTGACGCGGTTAACACCATGCTCGACAAAATGAGCGAAACCGAGCGCAAAGAACGAGTCCTCGTCATCGACAGCGACCTAGAAGGCTCCTGCGGTCTCAAGAAAATCCACGATGCCCACCCCGAAGTGTTCATTCCCTCCGGCATCATGGAGCGGGGCAATATCTCGGCAGCAGCAGGTTTCGGCATGGAAAAAGGCAAACAAGGAATTTTTGCCACCTTTGCCGCCTTCCTGGAAATGTGTATTTCCGAGATCACGATGGCCCGGTTAAACTACGCCAACCTCCTCTGCCATTTCTCCCACTCTGGCATTGATGACATGGCCGATAACACCTGTCACTTTGGCCTGAACAACTTCTTTGCGGACAACGGCCTAGACGACGGCTACGACACCAAGCTGTACTTCCCCGCCGATGCGAACCAGATGAAAGCCTGCGTAGCGGCCATTTTCCACGATCCAGGCTTGCGGTTTATCTTCTCCACCCGTTCCAAAACCCCCATTTTGTTAGACAGCAACGGCAACGAGCTGTACGGCAGTGATTACACCTTCACACCGGGTAAGGATGAAATCGTGCGGGAAGGATCGGCGGGTTATGTAATCGCCGTGGGGGATGCGGTCTATCGGGCGTTGGATGCGGTAGAACGGTTGAAGCAAGAAGGCATTGACGTGGGCCTGATCAACAAATCTACCCTGAACGTCGTTGATGAAGCTGCGATCGCCAAAGTGGGCCAGTCGGGCTTTGCGATCGTGGTCGAAGCCTTTAACCGGAAAACCGGGCTGGGGAGTCGTTACGGCACCTGGTTGTTAGAACGAGGCTATGCTCCCAAATACGCCTACCTCGGCACCCACAAAGAAGGCTGCGGTGGATTGTGGGAACAGTTTCCCCACCAGGGCATTGACCCCGTTGGCATCATGAACCAGGTCAAGGCGCTGATGAGTTAAGCTCCCAGTCATTAAACTAAAGTGAGTAAAAGGGGGCGCGATCGCGCTCCTTTTTTGTGACTTTTTTCGTCATTGCCGCCCCGCATCGGGTTGACCAAGCCCGCGCCCCAATCCAAAATCTCCCCTGCCCATCTGAGCAAGATAACGCCCCAGCACAAAACCCGTGATAGTTTGCAATAGGCTGTAACCCAATCCAGTATCAAAGCTTAAACAACCAACGCTTTCAGGGGGTTGCGGTTAGACTGATGGAAATAGAGTCGTTTCCCAAAGCCATTGCATCCATTGCTATGCCGCATTCTTCTCTTTTGCCCGATGACTTATCTCCGTCCGACTTTTCGGCGGAAGACCAGGAACTGAGCCGACAGCTCGAAGCCGCCGTCCGCCGCTATTTTTATGAAGCTTGTGATGGCGTGACCCAAGCTTTACTGCTCAATTGTGAGTGGCGGTTGGTCAGCGATGCGGAAGCCTGCCGCTTATGCGTTGTTGCTGAAGATCCCACAACCTATGGCCGGGTTTTGAATAACTTGACTCCCCTGGGCCATGCAGTGAGTCAATTTGTCCCCACTGCCGTCATACGGATTTATCCGCCGGAGGCAATGGGTGTGCCCTTTGAAATTCGGGCGGATGAACTTTCAATTTAGGGGTCATTGAATTATCCCGGTTTATGCCACCTTTGCCGCGATCGCCCTCGGCCTTCACGCTTCACCAGCGCCCTGGCGACCACAAGGCAGACCAGATCAGGATAAATTTGTGTTGATTTACACAATCTTGTTGAATCTATCCTTAAACTTTAACGAAGCTTGATGTTGCGATCGCAGCCTGCTCGTTAACTTAGACACAGAGGTTTTCAGTATCCGCACTGCGCCTGCTCACTAGCCCAGCCAAAGCAAAGCGCAGCCCATAATTAGGGCCACCCCCTTCTGTCGCCAGCAAGATCCAGGCGATCGCCCCCCTGCCAAACCCCCACCGCGATCGATGGGCAACTCGACCTAGCAGCAAGGCATTGACCCACACCCCCCCGGTAGGCCCAACGGCCCAGGCATCAGCCCTTGCCACCAGGCAGTTGCCGTCTGCTTGCCGTCTGGCTGAGGTGCTCCCCAAGTTTTGGGGCTTGGCGCTCACCTTGAATTGAGGACTGGCACCAGCCCCCCTTAGCAGGCAATTTTCTCTCCTCAGACCAGTTTGCGCTGGTCAACCCTTGGTCATCTGATCACAATGATATGAAGCAGAAACCTCTCGGTCGGCGTTATCGCCCAATTTTGCGGATGAATGATTTGTTGCATCCCACTCAACAGCGAGAACGTATGGCCGATTTTGGTGCCCCAGATGAGCCAATTGGCCGCTATCATCGCTATTCCCGTCTGTGGACAGTCGCGACAAATGCCGCTTTGTGCGTTGTCAAAGTGCCGAATGCGGTGCGCCGCTTGGATGAGGAAACCTACCGAGTCTTGATGCAACAACGGCTCAGCAGTTTGATTCAGCAATGGTTGCGGGATAACGGTTGCACCCAAGCGGAGGGACAGCGGTTGCTGCTCCGTTACCTGTTGCCCAGCGATAGATTAACGGAGGCCGATGTGCCAGAGCGGTTGCTGGTTGACTGGGACGCAATGGACTCGGCAGGCGCGATCGCCCCTCTACGCCAGTGGTCTGAGGATTGGGCCGATTTTTGGGTGCGTTCTGGCGATCGCCTCGTTGAAATCGCCCAACACAGCGGTACTCACTTTCCGGTTTTCCCCATCGACCGCGCCCATCCCGACTATCCGGCGATCGAAGCCTTGCATAATGACACCGATCTCGAAAGCTGGCTCACCCTCTGGAGCCAAGCCTAACAGGCCAAAATTCAGCCTCATTTTCAGCAAAGCCAATAATCGCGAGTGAGCGGCAAATTCCATTCCCGATCCCTGGCAGGGCGCAGCAAAGTTTGATAAATCCCCATTTCATTCTGTTCAAAACTCAGCGCACACCCCAACAAATACAGCCACCACAGCCGCGATCGCCGCTCTCCGATTAAAGCTTGAATCGAGTCAAACGCGGCCATAAAGTTATCGGCCCAACACCGAAGGGTTTTAGCGTAATGAGGTCGCCATGCCTCAATATCCACAATTTCCCACCCTGCTGTTTCTGCCGCCCCCAACAACTCACGTAACGGCGCTAGCCGACCATCCGGGAAAATATAGCGGTCAATAAATTGCTCCCCAATACTTTTATGTTGCCAGCGATCGCGGCTCGCAATGCCATGATTTAAAAATAATCCCCCTGGTTTTAATGCACCCAAAATACGCTGAAAATAAGCTGGATAATTCTCGGCCCCGACATGTTCCACCATGCCTACTGAAACAATTTTGTCGAACGTAGGAACTGAAGGCAAATCACGATAATCCCGCAGTTCAACTGTAATTTTGTCGTCCAAATTTGCTTGCTTGATACAGTGTTGATTGTAAGCAAGTTGCTCGGCGCTGAGGGTAATGCCATGCGCCTTGACTCCATAGCGTAATGCCGCCCATCGCATTAAGGCCCCCCACCCACAGCCAATATCTAACAGAAACTCGCCCCGCGACAGTTTTAACTTACGACAAATCCGATCCAATTTTGCCGCTTGAGCCTCCTGCAAATTCATTTGAGGCTGAGCAAAATAAGCGCAAGAATATAACATTTGTGGGTCGAGCCAAAGTTTATAAAAGGTATTGCCCATGTCGTAGTGTGCTTGCACCGCTGCCCGATCGCGATCGCGGCTATGAAACGGCAACCGTTGCCACGATGACCTGTGCGATGGGGAATGGGGTAAAGGCGGTAGTGTCCAAGCATCCAGCCACAGTTTTGGCGATCGCCACCCCCAATTTGCCCCAAGTTGAAGACCTTGCATTATAGGCAAAACCCGCTCAATATCACCCTCCAAATCAATCAGTTTTTGAAGATAAGCATCAACCAAGAAAAACACGTCACCACTAAGCAACAGTTTTCTTAAGACTCCAGGATGATGGACGTTAAGCAGGAGAGACTCACTATTTCCTGGCTCTTTTTCCATCAAAAACTGTCCCCAAAAATCAATCTTAAGGTTGAATGGCAACTCCACCAAACACTGTCTCAACCAAGATTTAATTGAATGAGGAATTGTATATTGCATTGTTAATTTTCCTTATCCTGATCAGATAAAAGAAGCAAAAAAGAATCTGAGAATAAAAACTAAGTTTTTAGATTTTAATTTTTCTTACTCCTTCGGTGGTGCGAACAGCCCTTGATCCGTAGTCAAATGTCATAACACAGAGCTTATTAAAGACTAATAAGCGACATTCCTGGTAAATTCACCCTGACTGCAAAAGAATTAAATTTACCTACCAGAAGCAATTTCTTAATTATTAATTGCAAAAACTACTGATTTACCCCCAGGATGCTTTATATCTGAAGCTAATGAAAGTCTAATTGTTGACCACCAGCAATTAAATTGAGCTAGTTTATTTGGGGTGTATTCTCTTAGTTGTAGGAGATAAGTGGAGCTAGGCACAAGGCCATATTGGCCCATTTTATCTCTGTAGTCGGTGCCAATAGCTGAGAAAATTGAGTAATAAGAAAGGGAACTTAATTGCATAGCTCTCATCTTTTTGGTCTGGCTTATCCAGTTCTGGCCAGCGATCGCCCCGTGCCAATTTAGCCCTAAGTGCTGACAGCTTAATAGGGCTGAAAAACTAAGGTAGATTTAGCTTTTATATCAGTAAATCCGCCTGATGAAAGAGTTCCAAGCGATTGTTTCTTGTCACCCCGTCAAAGTTTATTTCACTCCCCCACTCTTCTTAGTTTCAGGATTAACTGTAAGAAAGATGTGAAGCCCGGTCGAGGCGATCGCCCAATTTTTCGGTCGTACACTCTAGCCCGACTTGCCCCAAAAGTAACCCGTTCTACGCAGGAGTCGGAACTTGCAAATAATGATAAAGTTGGGCGATCGCGTAAGCTGAAGTTGTCTCCAAGTTATCCAGCGTTAATGCCTGTAGCCCCGCATTTGATGCCCGCTGACTAATCACCGTCGCATACTCTAACCGGAGATCTGGACTCATCATCAGTCGCAGTTGATCCCGAAGGGTCGCTGGGGTCGATTTTGGCTGAAGGTCGGCGTAAAGCATTTGCTCAGCGGGAACTTCTGCAATCGAGCTAGCCCCAGCTTCTGGCGTTTGCAGATCCACAGGAGACCAGTCCGAACTACCCAGCGCCTTGATTTCGTCGGGTGGCAGCGTTTGGAGCCAATCACTATGGGCCTCCCACGCGGTCACGACTTGCAAATCGTGGTCATGAATGCGAACCAGTTCAGGGAAAAGAAAATCCAACTCGGCTTGAGAATTAATTTGGGCGATCGCGACTAGCGAATCTTGCCGCATGGTAGAACCTAAGGTTTGCAACTGATGACTCACACCCGCCAGATCGCCTTGCAGTTGATAGGTCAATGCGATCGCCTGCTGAATGGCCCAGACGCATTCCCGTCGCCGGATGTAAGCAGCCGCATTCATATTAGTCAGCAATTGCGGGTTGTCATAATCAGCCAAGGCTTGAAACAGCATATTCCGTGCAGCTTGAATATCGGCTTGGCGACGAGTCGGGTCTTGAACTTTCACCGCTAACTGCAATTGGGCGATCGCGGGACTTGAGGGGAATGAGGACGAACTGAGGCGATCGCTATTTTCAGTTAATTACTTAACGGTCGCACTCATCGGACATGGACAACCTTTGCAACTTAACTCAAAACTTGGCATGTTCTGGCACAGCGCGATTGTTAGCCCGTAAACGAAAATCTACGCTTCGGCAATTACTATCTCCCGCTCCTATGTTTCAAGGTCAACCAGAAGTTGTTGATGAGGCAGGTTTGAAGCAGCAATATACCGAACTGGACGATGGAGCCTTTTAACTTTTCCAAGTTTCTCCGCCTTTTTGAGCCATTCACCTGCAAGCTTCTCAGGAATCCCAAAGCTTTGAGCAACTTCTTCTTTAGTGCGCTCTGTAGTAAGAAGAAAATCAATTTTAACCAGAAAGAAATTTTCAAAGATATTATAGTTTGAAGGTAAATCATCTACCTCAACAATTTGAATCTCCTCAATAAATCCACTAATTTCTGTAAACTCCACAGAGGCTTTCATTTCTAGATCTGTAGTTTCTTCGACCAGCTTTGATTTCTCGCCATCTTGAACTTGTTTATCATCTTGCTTTGCATTCAATACACTACACGGAGCAGCCTGATTCGTAATTAAAGCAATGTAATAAGCCTTATTTCCTAAGGCAGATTCTAGTTTTTTATTCTGGTGTAACGAAACGAATAAAGCTGCTGCTCTTGCTTGACAATTTAAAGATTTATCAGGATTAAAGACAATATCAGAAAAACCTTTAAAGCCAAATAATTGGTTAGCTAGATTTGAATTTTGTGCAAGTGCCATCAAGTATAACCAATCATAAAAAGCTGTTACTGGTTTATTAGGAAAAGTCTCTCCAAAAAACTCATAACCAACAAAATCACCAGAATTACGTAGTCGCCCGTCAGTTTTAGCATCTCTACTTGAAGCAGAATATAGATCTGTATAGGGACCACCATTTGCAAAAACTTTACTTCCTTGATAAGCACATTCTACTGATAGTCTTTTGCCCTTCACTTGAAACATGAGGTTGAATGCACTTAAGGAAACTCCGAGATGGCTGGCCGACTTTGAAGATATTTCTAAAATAGGATTTATTTGAGAAATGGCGGCAGCCTTATGTAGTGAAGCAATAGACTTCTGAGCTTGAGTTTTTGCCAAACCAGAATGCCACTCAAAACTTATCATAATTTCTTTCACAAAAGGAAATTTATCGCCTGTAGGAACAAAAATAGGACGCTTAGCCATAATCAGTAGATCGCAAATTCTCTAGGAAAGGGGTAGGGTCAGGCTAAACGCATTA
>ERZ1066116.116-NODE-116-length-45068-cov-11.824762_pt1 | contig 45068 bp, 25 predicted proteins | sample MGYA00382763_ERZ1066116 | MGnify/ENA primary metagenome ERZ1066116 (study PRJEB33369, sample SAMEA5778346) | biofilm metagenome | biome: Industrial cooling water; feature: Water cooling tower basin; material: Biofilm | place: United Arab Emirates | collected...
GAACACCTCCTATAGGAATTGAAAAGAAAGGCATGGATTTACCATATTGATTCGTGATAGATATCACAATATTATTGTTGACTTTCTCTCTAAATTTTATAATTTGAATATCCAGCGAAGTTTTCTTTTCTTCATCGGTAATTGTATGCTTGCTTTCCGCCCACTCGTTATCAAGTGAGCCGTTGATTTTTTCTCCTTTTTTAGCCACTGAAACCAATCGCATGTAGCTATCATCGTCTAAATCAAAGGTATTGATATTCACCGACACCACATTTTCATCAATAAAAGGGTAGATGTGTGAAATAGAACCCGGTTTTTCATCAACTCTAAATGTATATTCGTAGGTGAACAAATTTGACCCTTCAAGAGGGATATTTTCTGTTGAAGAAGTAGAAAGAAAGTATTTGTACAAATTTCCATCGTTCCCTTCTTGGCCATCGCAAATAATTTTGAATACATATCCGTTGAAATCTTCCACAAGTTCTCCTTCTACGGGATTGAAAGGGCCAAGGTTAAACCATTTATTGTCGTACTCGGGCTGGTTCCCAAAAAGTTTGCTCGCTATCATAGTGCCACTTTTATAGTTTCCTTCCGGGTCTTTGTTGGTAGCATCGGGGTGTGTAAAAGCGCCTTTACCTCCATATACCGAGAATTTGGTTTTTGAATCGGCCTCTTGTTTGATTTCGTCTACAGCTCCGGAAACGTCAGGGTCAAATATTCTGAGATAAAAAGGCTTTTTGGTGTCTTTTGGAATGACAATAAACCACACTTGTGAAAAATCATCATCGCCCCAGCGTTTTTCGCTTTGTTTGCTGAAAGTGACTAAATAGGGTATATTTTCCTCTATCCCGGGCACTTGTTGTGCCCAAAGCGAAATCGAATGCACAATAAAGATGCTAATCGTGAGAAAAAACTTCAATAGTTTGGTTTGGTTAGCTCGCATCGTAGATTATTTTAACACTTTAATTTCTACTCTTCGGTTCAGTTCGATGTAGCGCTTTACTGATGTTAAGGGCTTAGAGTTACCATATCCTTTCACTATCAAGTTTTCGTGTGGACAACCCAATTTCTCTAAATAATGAGCTACCTCCGCTGCTCGCTTTTCCGAAAGTACGAAGTTATATTTTTCTCCGCCAATATTATCAGAATGACCACCAATTTCGTATTTATAATCTGTATTTTCTTTTATGAAAGTCGCCAATCTTTTTAATTCGGGGTATGACTCTGCCTGAAGCTCAAACCTGTCGGGTGCAAAAAATATGTTGTTTATACGGATACCTGCTTCTGTATTGGCTAATTCTTCTGCTCTGTAGAGCACTATATCGTTGTTTAATTCTGCTACACCACTCTCCCCACGTATATCCAAATTATTTGAATATGGATAATATCCCTTCATGGTGAAATTATAGGCGTAAACATCGCCTTCGGGAAGTGTAAGTTCGTATTGTCCCGGAGGATCTTCACATACGTAGGTACCCAATTGTTCAGAAGTGGTGAGGTTTTCCCAGATCATAGTGGCCTTCAAAGGGCTTCCGTCTTTGTCAGTGATTTTGCCTTTCATGGTGATGAGTTTCAAAGGAACCATTTCGGGGTCGAAATTCACAAAGAAAGACGAATCGGTACCCGACACCACTTTACCATTGTTCTGTGCAATAAGCACTGCTTCTTTGAAACCAATTTTTCTTATTGTTTTTAATGTTGGCAAGGCATCTTTTGCCGATTTGAAAGAGCCTGTGGTGTACCCAAACACGTTTCTATCATAATATTCATCTATTTTCAAAAGCCCTTCAAACTTCTTCATTTCCTTTTTGAGCGATTTTTTTGAAGTAGCCAACTGTATTTTATACTCGTTGCCTTCTGAATCTTTTATAGAAAATATTTTTTTGAGAGCTTCGGATGCAGATATGGTATTCCCTGATTTTTTGAGTTTTTCTTCTTCCAACTGTTGCGGAGTGAAGACGATGACATCTTTTGTAACACAACTGGTTTTTATGTTTGCAACCGAATCGACAAACTTCACATTCAAATACACCTTTGAAATACCTGAAATATTGAACTGATGGGTATATTTTTCCCCTACTGAAACTTCACCGGTGCCAAAATCCCACATGTACTCTGTGGCTTTGAAGTGAGGCTTATACGATTTTGACGCATCAAATAGTGCTTGTTTTCCTACTATCAGTGTGTCGTACGACTGTATGTATGCTCCTTTTATCGGCTCTATTTCCAACTCATAGGTGGCTTCGTTCATCAACACTTGGTCTGAAATAAGGTCTACTACATTGAGCTGAACGGTATAAATCCCTGCTTTCGGAAAACAATGATGCACTTCTGTGCCACGCTTTTTTGAGCCATCGCCAAAGTCCCACTCATAAACCAAAGGTGAATTCTCGGTTGGGATTGTGCCTTCTTCAAAGAGCGTTTTACACAAAGCATTCTTTTTTAAAGTATCACAATCTTTAAACAATGCCTCGGTAGCAGAAAAATAATAAATATCGTCATCGTCTTTTCCATTCAATCGATTTGAAGCAAAAAATCCTGATTGCATATCTTCCGACATAATTAGTCCGTAATCATTTCCTGACGTATTGAAGGGATGCCCAATATTTTTTACATTTTTCCACTCAAATTGGTTGTAAAACACACTGTAAATATCAAAACCGCCCAAACCTGTATTGGCATCAGATGCATAATAAAGCAATCCGCTTTTGTGAATAAAGGGCATTACCTCATTTCGTTCACTATTTACCGGCCTACCTATATTGGCAGGCTTTGTCCAAGTTCCATCTTTATAATAAGTAATGTACAAATCTGTCCCTCCAAAGCCTCCTGGCATATTTGACACAAACACCATATAATTGCCCGTAGGCGACAATGCAGGGTGTGCATAAGAATATTTTTCATTGATAAACGGCAATATCTTGGGCTCTGACCATTTGCCGTTCTCTAAACTAGACTCATAAATGTATAATCTGGATTTATCCGGCTCGGAAAAGTTTCTAGTAAAATATACTTTTGTGAAATCTTGGTTGAAAGTAAGTTGCCCTTCGCTGAGGTAGGAGCAAATGGTAGGGTCAAAAGATTTTGCTTTTTTCCAGCCTTTGCCTGTCACCGATTTAGTAAAATAAACATCTACTAAGGGTTTGTCATTTTTCTCAGAGCGATAGATTACACCCAAATCATCGTCTCTATCGGAGCAAAACAAAACTCCGTCTTTATAAAATGTAGGCGAAAATTCCGCAGCCTTGGTATTGCATGGCAATGAAGTGATTTTGTAGCCCGATGCCTCAGTATTCTTGGCCTGCGCATAACACTCATCAAAAACTATAAAAATTGCAAAAAGAACTAAAATAAAAGCTTTAGGTAATCTCATCATTTGAATTTCCTCACGTTCATGTCGTTGACATAATATTTGAAAGTATATCTCAACTGTATTTCATGGTTGCCACTGCTATAGTTGGTTAATGGAGTAGTCAAATAGTCGTAGCTATATCCAAAAGATAGTTGTCTGGTGGCGTTTACCATGATTAAACCCACAATGGCATTATTTACTCGATAAGAAATGCCGGGTGTAAACCTATCAAAAATCGTAAACAAAAGATTCAAGTCGGCTTGGAGACCTGCTCCTTTGATGTTTTTTACCAGTACAGATGGTTTTATGGCTATGTCTTCTGTGATTTTATAATTTAAGCCTCCGTATATGTTTTGTTGATTGAAAAATACATTATTCTGTTCATAAGGATTGTTTGCAGCCACTGTAATATAGGGCATCGACATTCCGAAATAATAAAAACGATAGGCAACATTAAACCCTAGCCCTACCCTATAATATGTAGTAGAAATGTTTTGAAAAACAGGATCGGCTTGTGCTGCACTTATGCTCTGCTCATTGTTGCTCATAGCATTAAATTGGGTGTTGGCATAAGCAGCTTGGCCTGCGAGAGTAATCCTAAATCGGTCTATTTTAAATTTGTAGCTGCCCATCAATGTAGCATCGAAGGTTGAGAGTGGACCAAATCTATCGTATGAGATAATAGTGCCTGCACCTAGCGAACGAATTCTGAGAGGAGTATGTGCTATTAAAGTATTTGTCACCGGACCACCTTCTACTCCCAGCCATTGAACTCTAGAAACCAGTGCTGTAGACAATGCACCCTCGCCACCTGTAAAAGCAGGATTTACCAACACAGGGTTCATCATATAGCCCGAAAAAATAGGTCTATGCTGCCCAAAAGAACAGAAGTGAATTGCTCCTAAAAAAATCAATAAAAGCGATGCGTAAAGTTTTCTCATCGTTTAATTGTCACAAAATCTTTCACCACTTTGCCATTTGACAGGGTGAGTATATATAAATATGTGTCGTCTGCCAACACCTGATTGTTATCGCTTTTCCCATCCCAAGTGTTATCATAGTTGCTATTTTTATAAACCAATTTGCCCCAGCGGTTAAACACTTCCAGTTTTGAGTTCGGATAACGGTCTATTCCTGCTATTTCAAAAGTTTGGTTTACACCATCATTGTTTGGAGATATTAACATAGGAATTATAATATCATTAACCGTCACTTTGAAATCGGCAAAGCTTGAATCGCAACCGATAGCAGAAACAGACCACCTGAATATATTTTCTCCTACTGCGATATCTCTAGCTGTAGTCACAGGGCTTTCGGGCGAATCGATGGTAGCAGCCCCTTTTATCACTCGCCACCTACCCACTCCAAATTCGGGGGTAACAGCAGCCAGCTCAACTTCATTTCTAAAAATCACTCTATCTGCAAAAGTACTGTTATTAACGGGCTTGTTATTTGATATTATCACCGTATCTAAAATGGCAGAGCACAAACTATTGCTAATTGTCCACAAAAGTTTATTCTCTCCGTAGCCTAGTCCGGAAATACTTGAATTGTATTTTGAATTGTCTTCAAATGAAACTTTACCAGAAACAAGTGTCCAACGACCTTCACCATTTTGGGCAGGTAAAGCTGCCAATACATATTTATCTACACACACTATGGTGTCTCTGCCTGCAAAGGCATTTTCAAGTTTGTTGTTGGTAATATTTAAAGTATCGTTTAACACAGGACACACAGGCTGTGTTATAGCATAGATAAGTGAGATTGTACCTTTGGGCAGCTGAGTCACTGAAAGAATGGCGGTGGAAGTATCGAAACTATAATTTTCAAATGGTACAAAACCAAAAGAAGAAATAGAAGCAGCCCCGTAGGCAGGCTTTTTAAATTGATAAATCAAAGCATCGCTACAAATAGCTGTGTCTTTTACACTGGCATTTTTTACGGGAGGATGAATGGCTTCGATGGTGACAGTATCCACACTTTCGCAATATTCTTGATATATTTTATACAAATATTGTGTTTTCCCAAAGCTTCTGATTTTGGCATTAAAGTTGGTAGCAGTGGAATCGTTTAAATTTGCCAAAGCCAATTTTTGTGCAGAAAGAGGACCGTACCAACGAGGGTTGCCATACACAGGCGTGTTTCCTTTCAATGTAAGAGTGACAGTGTCGCATACCGATGTGTCTGCCATAGCTCTTGCCGGAGTTACATTTCTGCGCAAACTGTAGTTGATAGTTGACGAATCGCTGCATGTGCCATTGGTAACTTTCCACTTAAAGAAATATTCTCCGGATTGTACATTGGCTACAGCATTAGACGGACCAGTGAAGGTAGAAGCAGATAAACTTGAAGTGGTAGAGAGCAAATGCCATATCCCTATGCCGACATCGGGTGTTTGTGCACTCAAAAATAATGTGTCACCACAAAGCTTTTTATCGTCTCCTGCCGAAAATTGCAAGGGCTTTTTATACCTGTTTATGATAATTGAGTCTTTGCTTACAGGACAATTTACATTTGAAATCTCGTAAACTATTTTATCGACTCCGTAGCCTAAACCAGTAACAGAGGTATTTTTGTCGTTAACAGAACTGATGGTGCCTGTTCCTTGGGCAACAGTCCACTTAGGAGTACCGGAAAATACTCCAGGAAAGGTGTATGTGCTCAAATAGATGGCTTCTGTTTCGCAGAGTTCTAGATTTTCACCAACTATAGAAGCCGTAGTAGGCTCGGTGTAGCCAGTGATGATTACGTTATACCTGGAAAGACATTCGCCCAACGATACTACCCAATCAAATGAGTTTTGACTACCTGTTTCCAAATCGGGAATGCCTGTGAGTGTAGCATTGGGATCGTTAATATCATTGATAAATCCTCCTCCAAAATTCAGCTCCCACTTACCTGAAATACCTGTTATGCTAGGCAAAGTAGCCCTCATCACATAACTATCGGAGCAAATAGATACAGACGGACCTGCGTTTCCGGAAATAGAGCTTTGACGTTCAACTTTAAAAGCAGCCGATGTGATAGAACAGGCTTGGTTAATCACCGTCCAAGTTAGCTGATATTCCCCAGTACGAATCATATCATTTATTTGAACCCTGTTCACACTGTCATTTACAATCACTGCATTGCTGAAAGCGGGCTGTGAAATTATCTGCCATTTTCCTTTTGCAGTCGGGAATTGTAATCTAGGGTTGTTTCCATCAAAATAATTGGTAGTAAAGCACGAAACTGACAATCCTGAGACAGTAGCCAAATAAGGCTGATTATTTCTTACTACCAAGGTATCGATAAAAATACAACTTCCGTTGCTGATGGTGTATCTAAATCTATTGTTGCCTGTGTCCAAAGGCGCAACTACGGGATTGTAATTTGAATCTTTAAAACGAGAGCCTCCATTCAATTTTTGCCATGTAAAAGCCTCTTCAGCTATTGGGCTTCCATTAAGAGGTTGTATTTGATACACAGTGTCGCACACCGCCACATTTGCGCCCAAATTTGGGGAAGTTACTCTGGTAACCAATATACTATCTTTGTCTATAGCTCCTGTTCCAGTATTTGTAATGGTCAAATAAAAAGTAGTTTTCCCAACGGGCAAAGCATTGGCTTGTGCTTTTACATCTGTATCAGTAAATGAAGGAACATAGCTCGGTCTGTTGCTTGACCAACTGATTCGTTCATTTACAGCAGAAAGAATTTGCACAGTAGAAATTGTACCCAAAGAAAGCTCTGTTGAATCAATCAGGCATCTGGCATTGCCTGCCACAGCCTTTGTCATTACCGTGAATGAATAATCGCTTGAATTGGTAAAAGAAGGAAAGTTAGTGTTTGATATCGTCCATCTCAATGTGTAAACACCTCTATCGAGCCCCGACATCACAATTTGAGATAGGTTAGCACCTGTCGTACTCGTAGGTGTACCCAATGAATTGGTGTTTATCAATGTCCATCGACCTGTTTCGCCTTTAGCGGCCAATGCAGGAGTGAGCACATTTCCTGATGTGATGGTGATATTTTGCAGAGGAACGGAAGGATTGCTATTGGTATATCGGTACACGGTTCCAGATATGGTAGCCACAGCACGGCTCAGTACATTGATGGCAACAGTATCAAACTTTTCGCAACCTGTGAGGCTGTTTCTTATTCCCCACCGCCATGTGTTTACCCCCGGTTCAAGATTTGAAACTAATGCATTGGGAATATTCAGTGGTGCAAATGCGGCATTGTTTGTATTTACTTTTGACCAAGTACCTGACTCGCCTGCCACTGTAATTGGCATATTAGCAGCTGATGTAGTGGTGGTAGTTGCTCCCGCAGCTACAAGAAATATATCGCTTCCTGCATCGGGCTTGGTAAGCCTAGTCACCACAATAGTATCAGAGTCTGAAAAACCTGTGGCTGTGTTGGTAATGGTAAAATAAAAATCGGTTCTACCCAAGGGCAAATTCTCTGCCAAAGCCAAAGGAATGCTATCTGCCGATGAGGCAAAAGTAGGACTATAACCCATTCTATTGCTTGTCCAAGCATATCTTTCATTACTCGCAGGTCTTATAGCAATCGTTTTTGTATTTCCCAACTGGAAATTTACCACATCATTTGTGATACAAGTATCGTTTCCAGCCTCAGCCTCGGTGAGAATAGTGACTGTGACATCGCTTGAATTTGAGAAATCGGGAAAATGAACATTGGAAATAATCCAACGAAATGTGGAAACACCTCTCCTCAGATTTGACACCGTGAGTGTAGTAACATTTGCTCCTGTGGTAGAATATATCGGCAATTCGGGAGCATTTGTCCCGAGCAAAGTCCAAACTCCGGTTTCTCCTCTGGCCACATCTATGGTGTTTAGTGCTACTAATTGCCTGTTGTTAATAGGAGTCACAAGCGGAGTACGATTGGTAAAGCCAATCGCATTGCCTGCATTGGCTCTTCTAAGAACCAAAAGCCTCACCGAATCGCTCAAGCTGCAACCGGAAGCTGTATTAAGAATCGTCCACCTTAGTCCATTTACACCCGAAGGCATCCCGGTAACGGTGGTATTTGAAGCATTTAGATTTGCTATTACACCGGTTCCGGTGAATACACTCCAAGTTCCGCGCTCGCCAACACCAACATTTACATTATTTGCTGCCAAATTGTAGAATGCTGTATTTGTAACTGTAGAGCTTAATAAAAACACTCTGGAAACATTGCTATTAGCTACAGGTTTTGTCAGTTTAGTTACTTTGAGTGTATCTCTGTCTACCCAACCTGTAATGGTGTTGGTAATAGAGAAATAAAAATCTGTAGAACCATCTTTTAACCCACTTACGAAAACAGTGGGAATACTATCGGGAAAAGCTGAAGAAGGATTGAGTGGCAAAAGGCTTGCATCGCTGCTTCCCCAACTGTAGCGCTCCCCTACCGAAGGCCTCACAGAAACTGAGCCTCTGTTGCCTATTAAAAAATTGGTGGTATCCGTAAAACAAATGTCGTTTCCTGCCAAAGCTTTTGTCATGACTGTGATAGAAACATCATCGGAATTTGACCTGAAAGCTAGAGGAAAATTAGGATTTGAAATTGTCCAACGGAAAACTGAAACACCCCTTCTCAGATTACCAAGTATTACTTCATTTAGTGTGCTGCCCGGAGTTGAAGTCGGTAGCTGAGGTGCATTGGTAGAAACCAAAATCCAAGAGCCTATTTCACCTGAAATCGTAACCAAGGCATTGGGTGAAGTGAGTATTTTTGTCAATGCAGTGGTGTTTGGAGTGGGGTTGGTAAATACTACACCCGAAATAGTGAAAGCACGTGCACGAGTTTGGGCATAAAGATTTATTGTATCAGACAATGAACATCCGCTTATGGTATTGGTGATTCTCCACGCCAGCGGGGTAATTCCTGCCCTTAATTGGTTGATAGCTGTAATGGGGTTGGCATTTGAAACCAATACCGCACTGGAACTTCCTGTGCCTCCGGGCAAGATATTCCAAGTGCCAATTTCTGCTTTTGCTGCATTCACAGGATTAGCAGTAAGTACATAAGAAGCAAAACCGGATATGCTTGTCAATAAAAAATTATCTGCGCCCGCAGATGGAGTAGTGAGTTTAGTGACATTGACAACATCGCTATCCGTACAGCCTGGGGTAGAAATATTAAAGACAGAGAACACAAATTGATTTAATCCATCTTCAAGATTGTTTACCACACCAGCCACTGATGTTTCGAAGCCAAACTGGCTAATGGCTGCGGTAGTACCCAATACAGTCCATACACCGCGTCCGCCCACAGCACCGTTGATAAAATTATTGCTATTCCCCACCAAATTGGCAGAGTTAATATTTGTGAGGCATATATCAGACCCGGCATCAGCCTTTGATATGGCCGTAACCTTGGTTTGTTTTTGGGCAGTACAGGAAGAATTATTGCTGTTTCGGGCAGTGTAGCTGAATAAATGGATACCCTTTTGGAGTTGTGTTGCTAAACCTGTACCTGTTACAGTGGCAGTGTTTCCTGAAATTAATGGATTGCCCAAATAGCTCCATGCACCTTGCTCACCCCTGGCAACTCTTATATTTGTTGAAGAATTTAATTGAGAATTAATAGTGACTACGCCAATTCCTACGGTAGTACAAATATCACTGCCTAAAATAATTTCGGGCAAAACGGTTAATTCCACAATATCGGAACTGGTACACTGTCCGGTTTGGTCTTGGATAGTCCAACGCAAACGATAAAATCCTGAGCCAAAACCTGAAATGGTAGAAGAAGGCCCTTGAGCACCGGCCGGAAAATATGTCACGGGGTCGGGAGCAGAAAGCGTGGTCCAAAAGCCGTTTTCGCTACGACTGTAATTGGGCGCATTGGCATATAAATACAGTGTAGGCGAATTGCCCGATACAATAGAAGCGCAAGTGTCATTCCCTGCATTGGCAGCGGCAACTTGATTATTGGAAATATTAACTACATCAGTAGATACCGGGCAACCTGTAAAGCTAACCGACCACAAAAATTGATTTTGTCCGGCTGATAGTCCCGTAACTGTAGTGATAAGTGCCGTAGAGCTGCCAATAACACCTGTACTTGAAATCACTGACCAATAGCCTGTGCCTTGCAAAGGTGCAGACGCTCTTAATAGAGCAAAATTAGCACAAACCACAGAATCTGGCCTAGCAGAGGCTACCGAAGGCGCATTGTTCATTACTTCGATAGAATCGGCATTTGTACAACTTCCTTTGGTTACCACCCAGCGGTAAACATTGCTGCCAAAGCCCACACCTGATATGGTGGTACTTGGTGAAGTACTCGAAAAGAAAGAACCAGTACCCGATTTCACACTCCACAGACCGGTGCCTTGAGAAATGGAAGTTGCAGACAATGAAAAAACGCTCCCACATATAGTTTCTGATTCTGAAGCAATAAAAGCAGCTGATGGCTTATTGTTGGTAATGGTAGTGTTAATAAAACTGGAACAGAATGTAGTATTGGTAATCGTCCACCGTAGGATATTGGCATTTGGCGATAGGCTACTGACCACAGCACCTGCAAAAGTGGTATTATCAAAATTGCCCCCACCGGAAACTATACTCCACGTACCATTGCCAATCACCGGAGCTATTCCCGAAAGTGTGAAAACATCGTCACAAATGGTTCTATTAACTGTTCCTACCACGGTAGCTATGCTTACAAAGCTATGATTCACCGTTATATTTGCGAATGAAGGCGAACAGCCCGACACACTGATGGCCCACTGCAAAATCGATTGCCCATCAGAGGCAAAAGCAACAGAAGTTCTGAAATTGGTGAGAGAGCCTGTGATGGTTGCATTTCCGGACAATACACTCCATGAACCTAGCCCGGGCGAAGTATTTAAGGCAGTGACTGTTAAAACAGATTGATTACAAGTTTGAAAAAATGAATTTTGAACCGCAGCCAATTCAGGAGTGATTCTATTGACGTAGGCATCGGCCACGCTTGCCGGACAACCTGCAAAAGACACCGACCATCGATAATAATTGTCACCAAATGGAATGCCGGTGACACCTGTGGTGGTAAGTGTGGGACTGGTGATAGATGAAGTACCCGAAATAACGCTCCAAGAACCGATTCCCTGGGTGGGAGGCACCGCAGAAATGACTGCGGTGGGAGAACACACTACTTGTGAAGCAGTATTGAGTTGGGCTTGTGAAGGCGAGTTATTTGTAATGGTGAGTTGGGCTGTGGATTCACATATGCCTTTGCTTACCCGCCATTGTACTACAGAATTTTGCAACGGCAAACCGCTTATTGTGGCATTTATGCTTGTGGCACTTATGATAAATGCTCCCGTGCCAGTCAGCACAGACCATGCTCCTGTGCCCAAAGTAGGTGCATTGGCCGTTAACAAAGCATTACTTCCGCAGATGGATTGATTTCCTCCAACAATCGAAGCAGAAGACACAATATTGCTCATTACGGTAACCAAACTATTGGATGAAGTGGTACAACCTAGTCCAGCATTGGTGTTTCGAGTAATCCAACGAAACACATTTCTACCGGGAGCTAAGTTTGTGACTTGGGTCGTGTAATTGAATTCATCAACTATTTGAGGGTCGGAAGGTTCGCCAGTGAAAGGCGGAAATACCAACTGCCATTGTCCGAAATTTACTGTGGGAGGTATGGCATTTAATGTAGCATCTGTCACACATACTTCTTGATTGCCTCCACCATTGGCACTGTTGAAATTGTATGACACAGTAGAAACATTGGCACATCCCGGCAATGAGACTGTCCACCTGTAAATATTGATACCGGCTGCAATTCCCGTGACACTGGATGTAGGTGAATTGGGAGCAAGGAACACTCCTGAGCCTGAAACCACAGACCACGTGCCCACGCCAAAAGTGGGGTTATTGCCCGAAAGTGTAGTAGAAGGCGCACATATTATGCGTCCCGTGCCTGCATTTGAAGCAGAAGGTCGCTGAAAAGTAATGTTGATATTATCCTGAGCATCGGAAAAATCGTTGGTATCCAAAACATACCATCTTAAAACGGTAAGGCCTTCCGATAAACCTGTAACTGTAGCATTGCGATTGTTGGTACCCAATATGGTGGCTGTACCTGAAACAAGCTGCCATTCCCCTACATCATCTAATCCCAAGGGACCGGCATTTAAAACCAATCTATTATTGCAATATATGGTTGTGTCATTACCTGCAAAGGCTGACGCAGCGGCAAATGAATATTTATAAGTAACCTCAGCACTTGTACGTACAACAAAATGAATTAAAAAAGTTGCAAAAAAAAGTAATATTTTTAAGCGTTTCAGCATTTGAGTGTGGCAGATGAGCGCTAGTACATGGGTGTGAAAAAACGAATAATTTATTCACGCACAATTTTAAACATTTTTTATTTACTGACAAAATTTAATTTTAATAAATAGTAGTAAGAAAAAATGAATTAAAAATAACAAAACCTCGATATTGAAAAACGGTATATAGTTCATTTTCAATTATTTAGTATCTATATCAAACACACTTGCCTGTTTTTTACCCTAATTTAATACACAAAAAAAGTAATATTTAACAGATTAATGGGCAATTTAATTTTTCTAATATTTTAAAAAAAATTCAAATTAGATACGCAATGTTTAATACTTGTACTTACGACACTACTTTATAACAATATTTTTATGCAGGTATATATTTAAAAACTTATAAAAGGTGGCAATAAAAAATCAAACAAAGCTGTTGTATACTATTGAATATATTAAGAAAAGTACAAAACATATAACAAAATACAACCAAGCAATGAGTATATACCAGTAGGCGTAAAAAAGTAAATTTGAAATATACGATATACAATCCGGTCAGATTTTTTTTAAAAAACTTTGAAAATTCACGCTAAATGTATTGTTTGCCATGTATTTATTTTTACAACGAACTGTAACCAACATAGCATTTTAAACATCTTTTATGAAGCCTACATTATTAGTACTAGCGGCCGGAATGAGCAGCCGCTATGGCGGTGGCCTAAAACAAATTGACCCAATCGGACCAACGGGTGAAATCATCATAGACTATTCAATCCACGATGCAGTGAAAGCCGGATTTGGAAAAGTGGTGTTTGTGATAAGAAAAAGCATAGAGCAGGCATTCAAAGAAGCTATCGGGAATAAATATAAAGGAATAGAAGTAGCCTATGCTTTTCAGGAAATGGATATGCTACCTAAAGGCATGGAAAGAGACATTGCCTACAGACAAAAACCGTGGGGTACGGCTCATGCCGTGTGGTGTGCTCGCGATGTAATTAAAGAGCCATTTGCCATTATCAATGCCGATGATTTTTATGGGTATTCTGCCTTTAAACAAGTAGCTGATTTTTTGAACCAAAACAGTGATGAGAATACTTACTGTATAGCCGGCTATCAAATGAAATACACCATGAGCGAAGAAGGCTCAGTAAATCGGGGCGTATGTGAGACAGATAAAGACGGAAATCTGGTTGGGATAGTAGAAAGAACAGATATATTTTCAACCCCGACTGAAATTTATACCGAATCGAGCGGTAGCAAAATAGTTTTCACCGGCCAAGAGCCTGTTTCGATGAATTTTATGGGTTTTACTCCAAAAGTGTTTAAGCAAATGGAGGAATACTTTGTAAATTTCTTAAAACAAATAGGCGAAGACCCAAAGAAAGAGTTTTTTATTCCTTTGTTGCTCAACCATTTGGTGAAAACAGGAGAATCGAAAATTAAAGTGCTTGATATAAAAGAAGAATGGATAGGCGTGACCTACGCTGCCGACAAAGACAAAGCAGCTGCCAGCATCAAAAAACTGGTAGATGCAGGGAAATACCCACTCAATCTGTGGAAGTAATTTTTTCAGAGCCTGTTTGTGTTGCGCAAACAGGCTCTGATTTTTATGAAATTCATTTTTTCAAACAAAGCTACTTTTTCTGGAAATTTATCATCCAATTTATCCCATATTTATCAGAAAACTCGCCAAAATATGCCCCAAAAAACATATCTGCCATAGGCATTGACACAGTTCCTTCGGCTGAGAGTTCATTGAATAACCGATCGGCTTCTTCTCTTGATTCCGGTTCTATACATATGTGCATATTATTCCCGCGAGCCAAAGTAAATCCCATTTCTTTTGGTGCGTCTGTTCCCATCAAAATATGATTTCCTGTAATTGGCAACTCTACATGTAACACCATTTTCTCAATTGCTTTTGAAATAGGTGGATGCCCGGCACTTGGAGGTATATCACCAAAGCGTTGTATTCCCTTCCCAACATATTCGGATTTAAAAACTTTCTTATAAAACAAAAAAGCTTCTTCGGTTTTACCGTCAAAATTCAAATAAGTGCAAACTCTGGCATTGTTGGTCATTTTGTTTTGCTTGCGTAACTCGAACTTTGCTTCAATATATTGATCAAGATTTTGCATAGCCATAGTAAAACCTTCTTTAAAGCCTACCTCTATCACTTTTTCTAGTGCATCCAGACTTTCATATCGAATAGTAATGTTTACTGTGGTTGTTTCTGCATTTTCACTAAAAACATTCGTCCAAAACGAATTAGGAAAACTTTCAGATACATTTCCGGCTTCATCACAGAAATTATCGGTGTATGAATATTTTTTGTGGTGCTCAATTTTGTGATAGACTGCCTTGCACCAGTGCATTTCGTCTTCGGGGCTAATCATAGCATATAGCCACATGCCACCATCCTTGAAGTCCATCGACTTTGTTTTGGTTTTATAGGGTTTGGGGGCCCACCATTGGTCGAGTATTTCAGGGTTTGTCCATGCCTCCCAAACCAATTCAAGATTGGCGTTAAATTCACGTTTTACATTTACCGTATTGTCTTTTTTATTAACTGCAAAGTCAAACATAAGTGCTGGTTTCATTATTGTCGGTTTTTAATGGTTGCTAATACATCATCAAGTTGATTGAAACGAGTTTCCCAAATTTTCCGAAACTGGTCTATCCATTGATCTACTTCTTTCATTTTGTTGATTTCGAGTTGATAGTATATTTCTCTGCCTTGCTGCTTTGGTGTTATCAATTCGCATTCGGTCAAAATGCGTAAATGTTTAGAAACAGCCTGTCGTGTGGTATCGAAACGCTCTGCAATGGCGTTTGGCGTCATAGCTTGTAGGGCTATGAGGGCTATAATTGCTCTCCTGGTCGGGTCGGCAATTGCTTGGAAAACATCTCGTCTTGTATTCATTATGCAAATATTTGGTTGCAAATATAACGCAACTATTTGGTTTCTCAAATAATCATTTAAAATAAAAAGACATAATATTTAGAAGAAGAATATTTTCACACACAATTTGCTTTCTACTAATTTTGGGACATGAATACTCCCATTGAATGCTCATCGTTTTCCCAATACAAACTTATTGACAGCGGCAATAGATACAAGCTGGAACAGTTTGGCGACTATATACTGTCTCGCCCTGAGCCTCAAGCCTTGTGGTCGCCTTCTTTAAATGACGCTCAGTGGAAAAAATTGGCACACACTCATTTTGAACGCGACAAAAACAACCCAGAAAAAGGCATCTGGCAAAAGCTCAAACCAATGCCCGATCGCTGGAAAATGACGCATCAACACCAAGGCATGCAATTGCAATTTCGCTTGGGGATGACTTCTTTCAAACACATTGGCCTATTTCCGGAACAAGCCGAAAATTGGAATTATATATACGATATGATTTCACATATCAAATCAAAAGAAATCACTCCAAAAGTATTGAATTTGTTTGCCTACACAGGCGGAGCATCGTTGGCAGCAAAAGCGGCCGGATCCGATGTGGTGCATGTTGATGCAGTGAAACAAGTAGTGACTTGGGCCAATGAGAACATGCAGCTTAGCAGCTTAGATGGGATTCGGTGGGTGGTGGAAGATGCCATGAAATTTGTGAAACGCGAACAAAAACGTGGTAGCAAATACAATGGCATCATATTAGATCCTCCGGCTTACGGCCGAGGGCCTGACGGGGAAAAATGGGTTTTAGAAGAAAATATAGATGAATTGCTGTCTATTTGCAGACAGATAGCCTCAGAAAATCATTTTTTTATCATCTTAAATTTATACTCGATGGGCTACTCCCCCATTATAGCCGGAACGCTGTTGGAAACCCATTTCAAGCATTTGAAAAATATCCAATATGGCGAAATGTATTTTACAGACGAGCATAAAAAGAAAATGCCTTTGGGGATATACGCCCGAGGAGCTACCAATACCATTCTCAACCCTAAATAAAGGGTTTAAAGCTATTTTAATTTAATTACTGCATTTTCTTTATAGGCAGAAAGGACAATCATGCTACTCATATTACCTATTTCCTCGATTTTAGTGAGCTTTTCGAGAATGAGTTTATGATAGGCAGGAATATCTTCTACTAAGATTTTTACCAAAAAATCACCATTGCCTGTGGTGTGATAACATTCTACTACTTCGTCAATCGCAGTAATTTTTTCCACAAATTGGTTAATTTGCCCAATTTTATGGCTCGAAAGAGTGATCAACACAAATGTAGTAACACCCAGCCCAAGTGCATGTGTGTCGATTTTTGCATGATAGCTTTTTACCAATCCGGCTTGCTCTATTTTCTTTACTCTTTCGAGGGTAGGAGCTGGTGAAAGTCCAATCTCTTTGGCCAATTGTGCATTGGTAATGTTTCCATCTTTTTGAAGTATTTCTAGTATTTTTTTGTCAATACTATCTAACTTTAGGGGGCTGCTCATTGTTAATGTTTTATATTTGGTTAAAAATTTAACAAAAATAAAATATTATTTTGCACAATAGGCATAAAGAGAAATAAAATTGGCATTATCGAATAGTTGGACCGGAGCATTTTTTAGATTGGTACGCATAAATAATCTGCTCATATTGGCATTGATGCAGTATTGTGCACGGATATTCATTATTGGCCCGAAAGAAATTTTTTTGGACATTGTGTTTGAACCCGAAATTTTTTGCTTGAGTTTATCTACAATATTTATAGCGGCCGGAGGATATATCATTAACGACTATTATGATATAAAAATTGATATGATAAATAAACCCGAAAGGGTGGTATTAAATAAAACAATTAGCCGAAGAGCCGGCTTGGTTCTACACTTAATATTAAATGCTTTGGCCTTGTTTTTGTGTGTATGGAAACTCACGCTCAATGTAGCCATTTTTATGTTTTTATGCGGAATGCTTCTTTGGTGGTATTCAAACTCGCTAAAGCGAACAGCCTTTTGGGGCAATTTCACCATTTCATTTTTGGCATTTTCATCTCTATCTATGTTGGCACTATTTTATCAAACAAGGGTCAATGCCATTCTTTTCTTCTCATTTTTTGCTTTTTTAAACACCCTAATAAGAGAAATAATAAAAGACATGGAAGATGTGAAGGGAGACGAAATTTATGGTTGTAAAACACTACCGATTGTATATGGTATTCCGTTCACAAAAAATATTTTATATCTGATTATACTAATTAACCTAAGTGTATTGGCAGCTTCTATCTTGGTAATTCCTATTCCTTTATATGTCTATTTAATAGCTTTTACGTTTTTCCCTTGTGTATATATTGGTTATTTGCTTTATAGGGCCGATACGCAGTCTGCTTTCGTACAGCTGGCAAACTTCACCAAATACATGATGGTGGCAGGAATACTCGGTATGATATTGACATAATATCTTTGCTAAATCACCGGATTCTCTTCAGATTCAGGGTCTAGCTCATGTTCCACATCGGTGAGTAAAATAAAAAGTGCTTTATTTGAAAGAATAATTTCATAAGCCGACATTCCCAAAGAAATGAGCAGCAAAAGCAGGCTGATGGTGAAACTATAAGTAGCCGCAGAAAAACCTTCGTAAATCAAAAACATAGTGAGTGCTGCTAAAAACAAACTCAAAATACCTGTCAATTGCATGTCTCTTATGAGCCTGATTCTTCGTTTTAAAATATGAATTTGGGCTAAAATAATCACACTTTTTTCTTGCTTGTACTGCATGTGCAAAGTACGAATTCTGTTGCTGATGGCAATATATCGGTTTGTGTAGGCCAACATTAACAGAGAAATGGCCGGAAAAATAACAGCAGGTGTGGTAATGGCGAGTTCCATAATATTCAATATATGTCAAAACACTATTTCATACTTTCTAATTCCGACTTCTTCCCCCCGATTTCTTAAAATCACTATTGCCTTCACCCTCTTTTGGCAGGGTGAATTTTTTGCCAAAGTTATAAATAAAAGTAAGTGTCACCACTCTATTATCCCACTTATAGGAATCTTTGGTGGTAATTTCACCCAAATTGGCCTGACCTCTGTATACGTAAGTCCAGAAAATATCCGTCAGAGCCAACTTTATGGTGGCTTTTTCTTTAAAAACTGACTTTTGAGCGCCCAATGATATTTGCCAAAGCTCATTGTAGCGGCTGATGCTGTAGGCACTTGGACCCTCGTATTGACCGGAAAGCTCTACATCTATTCCCTCAGGGAGTTTAAATGTCTGTGTACTATTTGCCAAAAACGATATTCTTCGGTTTTGAAATGGTCCAAAACCAATGTCTCCATTAAAAGTATTTTGATATAAATAAGCATAATTTGAGGTATTCCACCATTTGGTAACAGGCAGATTCACAGCAATAGCTAGACCTACATTTTCAAAACTTTTCAAATTATCTTTGGTATATGTGGTAGCTAGGGTTTGAGAATTTAACCTATACACATCGCCCATAGGCCGCACAGTGTAACCATAATTAAGCGTGGCAGTGAGTGCGCCATAAAACAGGCTATAAACAAATTCTACATTATCTGTAATTTGAGGCAGTAATAAAGGATTACCCGCATAGGCATTAAACGGATCGGCATAGTATACAAACGGATTTAGCTCATTGTATTCAGGACGATCTATTCTTTTTCCATAGGTGAGCGAGTAAGTAGTTTTATCATTGTATTTGTAGGTAATTCCGGCACTAGGAAAGAAATTTCCGTAATCTCTAGGAAAAGTAATTCCTTTGCTTATTTGGTTGCCCCTTCCTAAAGTATGTTCGTACCTCACTCCCCCACTCAAGCTGAATTTATTCAAATTTTGATACCCCATCATATATACTGCCAACACATTTTCCCTATAATCGAAGAAATTTTCTTGGGTGCTGTCTGTTCCGGCTTGGGCTACATCGCCTCTTACCCTACTTCTGCTATTGATATTAATAATTTTAGTACCTGTTTCAAGTTTTGTGTTCTTAGAAAGCGGTTTTGTAAAATCCAATTGCGCATTTTGTTGGTCTACTATGACAGGGACATTGGCACGATATGCAAACTGAGGAGTACCTGATAAAATAAAATTTGTAGTGATTCTTTGTACATTTCTTTGGTCAAATCTGTTGTAATTTGCTCCAAAAGACAATTCAGTGCCCACAGTATCAAACTTGTGTTTGTAGGTAGCACCCGCATTGCCGGAGTAAAAAAAGTCATTGGAGTTTTCGGTAGTAGACAATCGTTCTGTTTCTGCCAAATTCTGTCCAAGTATCGTAGACCTGCTTCCGCCCTTCCACAGCCCATCGTACACATTGCCATTTACATTAAATAATATGACATTTTTATCGTCAAAACTATAGTCCCCATTAAAGTTTATATTATTGTTATACCCTGGAGAATTATAAGAATTATCGGTAAAAAATCTGCCTGTTGCGTTATTGGGGCCATACAAACGGTCGACAGTCCATGCGTCTAAATTTTTACGCCAATTCAACTGGTAACCTGCCGTAAAAGACAGTTTTTGTTTTTTGTAATTAACATTTACTCCACCATTGGCCTTTGGGTAGAATCCTTGTCCGTAAGAGGCATTGGCAGAACCATTAAACCCCTCCAAAGCTCCTTTTTTCAAATTAATATTGATGATACCTGCATTTCCTGCTGCATCGTATTTGGCCGATGGATTGGTAATGACTTCTATATTTTTAATTTGATCGGCAGGGAGCGATTTCAATAATGTACCTATTTGCTTATCGTCCATGTACATGGGCTTGCCGTTTATCATCACCATCACCCCATCTCTGCCTTTGAGCTCCACAGCCCCGTCTTTGTCTACCGACACTCCGGGAGTTCGCTTCAGCACTTCAATAGCCGAAACGCCCGCATTCATCACACTTTGCTCTACATTTACCACAGTTTTGTCGGGCTGCGTTTCAACGAAGGGTTTTTGCGAAACAATCTTTATCTCTTCCAAAGCGGTCACAGCCTCTTTGGCAACAATATTTATATTAGTTTCTGAGTCATTTTTGCTCAAAATCAATTTAGAAGAATATGATTTTAAAAAACCGATTTGTGACACCATTACATAGTACTCACCATGTTTAATATTTTCAAACATAAAAAACCCCTTATCATCAGTAAGCGATGCATTGGCTTGGGTAGAATCGGGTAGTTTGAAAAGCGCTACTGTGGCGTATTCTAAAGGGCGACCACTCTCATCTGTTACTTTACCTGATATAGTATCGGCAGCAAAGGCACTGTTGAGAAAAAAAATAAACAAAATGAATAATGCTATCGCCCTAAATGAGCTTTTTGATAGCCGTTTGAAATTGCAACTAAACACTTCTTTTTGGTGTCTAAACCCAAAATTACGTTAGATTTTGAGGTATTATTTTGTATAAAGCTTACAAACTAATAATTTATATGTCAGAATGCATCTTAAAAAGCACAAAAAGAGCGGGAGCGGCCCAAAGGGCCGCTCCCGCAAAAACTATTAAAGCATTAAAATAGTTCCTAAACTATCCTATTTGTATTCTCTTGAACGAAGTAACGGTCAAGCCTTTATTAACGCCATCCAACAACTGTGCTATGGTTTTTGAAGGGTCTTTCACAAACTCTTGGTTCAACAAAGTAGAGTCTTTATAAAATTTATTGAGTTTGCCCATAGCTATTTTTTCAAGCATAGCCTCTGGTTTGCCTTCTGCACGAGCTTGCTCTTTTCCAATTTCTATTTCTCGTTGAATAGTAGTAGGGTCTACATCATCTTTATCTACTGCCACAGGGCGCATAGCGGCTATTTGCATCGCCACATCCTTGCCTACTTCTTCTACATTGGCACTACCTACATTTTTCAAAGCCACCAACACGCCAAGTTTTCCGTTTGAGTGAATATATGATACTACTTTTTCAGAAGTTACATTTTCATAGTATTGGATAATCAATTTTTCACCGATTTTTCCTGTAAGCTCTACAATAGCTTCGTTTATCACCCTACCATCGGCTAGCTTGGCGGCCAATAAATCTTCTTTTGTAGCCGCATTGGTTTTTACTGCAACATCCAGTATTGCTTGGGCTAAATTTTTAAAGTCATCTACTTTTGACACGGGCTCAGTCTCACAAGCAAAAGCCAAAAGTTTGGCATTTTTGCCATCAGCAGATACATTAATTAATACTACACCCTCGGCAGTAGCATTGTCAGCACGAGCTGCAGATACTTTTTGTCCTTTTTTACGAAGCAAATCTATGGCTGCTTCAAAATCACCATTGGTCTCGGTAAGGGCTTTTTTGCAGTCCATCATTCCTGCGCCCGTCATCTGCCTAAGTTTATTTACATCGGCTGCTGAAATTGACATAATTTATATGTTTTTAAGATATCTTTTTAAAAATTGAGGTGCAAAACTACAAAAAAAGATTCTTGCTAAAATTAATTTTTAGTTATTTATCTCAAAGCGTAATTACTGAAAATACTTTTATTGAAAAATGTTATAATTATTCTACCAATTTATGTTTCGTAATGGTGTTATGCTTCACAGATTCATTATACATCAGTGAAAAATAAACTATATTTTTTCCCTCGCTACATTTATCTATTTTTGCAGCATGACACAAGAAATACTGGTTTACAATACCCTATCGCGCAAAAAAGAAAAGTTTGAACCCATAAAACCACCTTTTGTAGGCATGTACGTATGCGGTCCCACAGTATACGGCCCTCCCCACCTTGGTCATGCGCGCAGTGCCATCACTTTTGATATTATATATCGTTATCTTACATTTTTAGGATATAAAGTGCGCTATGTGCGCAACATCACCGATGTGGGTCATTTGGAAAACGATGCCGATGAAGGCGAAGATAAAATAGCCAAAAAAGCAAGAATAGAGCAATTGGAGCCTATGGAAATAGCACAGCTCTATACCAATCGCTACCACGAAGACATGGCCAGATTGCGTGTCTTGAGGCCTTCGATAGAACCTACAGCCTCAGGTCATATTCCAGAGCAATTAAAATATGTACAAGAAATTATACAAAAGGGCTTTGCCTACGAATCAAACGGATCGATATATTTCGACATATCAAAATATGCGGAAAAACACCCATACGGAGAAATATCTGGCCGAATAAAAGACGATTTACTCCAAAACACCCGCGAACTAGATGGACAAAGCGAAAAACGAAACCAAGCAGATTTTGCACTTTGGAAACGAGCCTCGCCCGAACATATCATGAGGTGGGAATCGCCTTGGGGTGCAGGCTTTCCGGGCTGGCACATTGAATGTAGTGCCATGAGTGCCAAATACCTTGGTGAGACTTTTGATATGCATGGAGGAGGAATGGATTTGCAATTTCCACACCACGAGTCCGAGATGGCACAAGCCAAAGCCAACTGTGGTGCAGGTCCGGCCAAATATTGGCTTCATAATAACATGATTACCATCAATGGACAAAAGATGGGGAAATCGCTCGGCAATTTCATCACTTTGCAGGAGCTTTTTACAGGAAACCACAAGATTCTGGAACAGGCCTATAGCCCAATGACGATCCGTTTTTTTATCCTGCAAGCGCAGTATAGAAGCACACTTGATTTCTCAAACGAGGCTTTAAAAGCGGCAGGAAAAGGTTTCAACAAGTTGCTAAATGCATATAAAATAGTAGATAAACTAGAGCAAACAGAACCGTTAACAGCTCCAAACGAAAAACTCGAAAAAGAAATAACTGAAGCCATAGCCAAATGCTATGAGGGCATGAACGATGACTTTAATACAGGAATAACCACTGCTGGTATGTTTGCCTTGGCAAAACCTATCAACATGCTTTACAACCGCCAATCAGATATCCATAGCTTGAAGCCTGAAATTATTATTCAACTAAAACAAGTGTACAAAAGCTTTTTTACAGAAGTATTAGGTTTGCAAGACGAAGCTGATGAACAATTCAAATCACTTGCAGATGAGTTTTTACAAATTTATAAAGTCGCCAAAGCAGAAAAGCAATATGATAAAGTAGACCAAATCCGTGCTGTATTCAAATCAAAAGGCTTGGTAATAAAAGACATGAAGCATGGAATAGATTGGGGATATGAAGAATAGATATGGTTGGTGCTCTTTCAAAGTATAATATTTCCCCAAAAGCCTACTTATACCAAGACAGATAGACAACATATGTACCGTCAAATAAAGTGATTGTCAAAACAAATTATATTTTCCCGCTTTGGAATAATATGTATTTTTTGTCTTAAGAAGATGTAATACAGCCTCAATCTACCTTAACTAACTCAAAAGAATATTTGCGCAATAGGTGAAATATAATTATTTGACTGACAATAACTTGCAAAATCATCCCGTCCAAAGCGCAGGCAGAAAACCTACATATTATTAAACATTTCCAATATTAAATTACATTATTCATAGATAAATTTGGTTCAAGATTTAACCTACTAAATTTTATTTCTATGAATCACAAACTACACAGCAACGCACATAATATGCTAAAAATGTCTGTTGCATTTATCCTCAAAAATTATAAAATAACATTAAGTACCATTTTGTTATTCATGTTTGTTTTGCCAAATGCGAAAGCGTATCGGTATCTACGAATTAATGTTACTCAAGGCCGCAATTTCAAAATTACTGAATTAGACTGGAGAGTTAATACCACTAATTATCCTACTGCAAATTTAACTTCAAATACTTCAAACGGAGTAGTTGTTTCGGGGACTGGTGGGTCAAATAGTTATAGAGTATTTGATGGCAACGCTACAACATTGGTCTATTTTGGCGATGTATCGTCTGCGATGGCTCTTACTATTGATTTAGGAAGCAGCGTTAATATAAATCCTACATCAGTAGTTATTAGCTCGCCTGCTTTTGCTACACTATCAGGTTTTAACTGTCAAGGTTCTAATGATGGGACTACGTGGACGACCATACTTACCCGTACTGGAGGAGTTTGGTTGGGTACAAATGAATTCCCAATATCAACAACTTCCCCACCGAGTTCTGGAGGCAGAGCTGCTTTCTTGGGTACTAACTTTTGGTGGGTTGGCAATGGATTTGGTGAGCAGCCATTTGCTGCCGGAACCAACTTTGCTACTACTACCAACCCATGGAGCAGTACATTTTTGGGTGATTTGGGAATATACAAGACTTTTCGTTTTGCAGTATGGGGTGGGGTAAAAAATTCATCATTGAAAAATTGGAACGACCGTAGACAAAAAACCGATCCAAGCCAAACAGCCAATACAAATACTGACGGTACATGTATGCCTTGTCAAATAGCCTATGAATGGCTAATAGACCTTTGTAATAGGCAAAACGCAGATTTATGGCTTCCTATCCCACATCAAGTTGTAAATAGAAATGGGGTACAAACTGATTTTATCAAAAAGCTTGCTATTCTTATAAAGACTGGAGTTGATATGAAAAATGTAAATTTGTCAACTTTAGGTAATCTATCTACAAAAACACAACAAGATTTTATCAATGCCGGAGGCGTAAAAACATGTGAACCACTAAAAAGTACATTAAGGTGGTATATAGAATACTCAAATGAAACATGGAACTCAATATTTTTGCAATCATGGTGGTGTAACACAGAAGGTGATGCAAAAGGCTTTGCCCCAACACCCACAGGTACAAAACCTGACGGCACGCCCCGAGGACCAAGAGACAACTGGGCGGCAGGATATAGTTTCCATGCTTGGGCTGCTATCAAGATTTTTGATGAGGCTGAGACAGTATTTGGAGAAACAAGCACACGTTTGGGGAGAGTATGTGCAGGTTGGTCGGGTCACATTACGTCTGCACAGCGCCATATGGACATATTTAATAGTTCTACTCACAACCCAGGCAATGAGAGACCTGATTTTTATGCAATAGCGCCTTATTATGGCAATGGAATTGATGGTGCGGCATCCAATGTAGGTTCATTAGTAACTAACAACATTACATCCCAAGTCGATGAAGTTATAGCTCAAAAAGCAGTCATTACCCCAAATAATATAAAAATGATTGCATATGAAGGCGGTCAACATTTACTAACTAACTCCGATGTCTATTGTAGAAATTCTATTATTTACAACCACTACATAGACTATTTTAACAGAATGGAGCCACATTTTGAACTATTCTGCCACTTTGCCAATGTGGGTGAATTCTCAAGCCAAAATTCGTGGGGAGCGAAAGAGTTTCATGGACAACCAGCAGCTCAAGCACATAAGTGGAGAGCTTTAAATGCATGGGTAAGTGCAGGCGCAAGAGAAGAAGCTTCTGGAAATGACTTTGAAATTTTAGAAAATAACTCTAATACACAATCTCCGGTATTCCCAAATCCTGCTAAAGAAGCAGTACAAGTAAGAGCTATACCAGGCACTGTTATTTCTATTTTGGGTACTGATGGCAAAGTATACTTACAAACATTAGCAAGTGAATCATTAACCACTGTTTCACTCACAAATTTATCTCCCGGAATCTACATCCTATTCGCGGGTGAATTGAAGACTAAATTAATTATAGAGTAGTAGTTTCTAGTTTGTACACAAAGGGTCATTGTTTTTAACATGACTCTTTGTTTTTAATAAAATCGAACCCCAATTTGATGCAAATAAACGGCCATGTTTCAAAATCATACCCCCCTGTAAAGGCCTTTATAATCAAACAGTAACCAGAAGAATAAAATATAATTAAATTGTTGGCTAAGGTTTCTTTATTGCCGGTTATTAAAAAAGGCTGCTCTATTTGGGGCAGCCTTTTTGGGTAATCTAAAACACACACAAATATACTATGTATTACTCAATCTTTATTTTTAGAATGGTAGAGTTGTCTAAAATAACTACGTAAAATCCACTTGCCATATTACTGATATTGACGACAGACTTTTTATCCTTTGATCTATATTTAATATTTCCTTGCATATCTATTATTTTAACAAATGTTGGGACAGATATGTACAAGAAATCCTTAGCTGGATTGGGATAAACTATCGGAGTATTTTGCTCCAAGTATGAATTATGCAAGGAAAGAGATAATGAATCTTTTGTAGATGGGAGACTATCTACTTCTATTTGGGTATAAGCAATCGAGCTGGTAGCACCAAAAACATCAGTCACTTGCATTTCTATTTTGTAAACGCCCGGTAAAGTAAATCCATACACAATTTCTTTATCATAAAAAACACTACCGTCTATTGTCCATGAATATAAAACCAAGGAATCGCTGTCAGTAGAATTCACACCACTAAGCGATACTACAATAGGAGCAACGCCTTGCAATGCAGAAGATGAAATAGACGCAACGGGTTTATCGTTAGTAAGAATATTCAGTGAAACTTTGTCTGAAGTCTGGCCAATGTTATCTATAGCCTCTATTTCTACAAAATAAGAAGTATTTTCAGTTAATCCAGTAAAGGTATGTACTGAACTGTGAAGCGGATGGGTATTAACTTTTTCACTATTGATGTATAAGTTGTAACCTATTGTTGTGTTATTTATTGCATTCCACGTTACTACTAATGAATTAAGGTCTTTATTGAGCATTTTAAAACCAGAAACGGTAGAAGGTCGAGAAGGCACATTAGGTAAACCCAATACTGTTATAGATTGATAAACATAGTTACTCCTAACATTTCTTGTATCTACTACGCGTAGAGAAGCAATGTACACACCGGGAACAGAATAAACATGAGTAGGCACATTAGAATTATCGATTCCTGAATTGTCACCAAAATCCCAATCATAACCCAAAACATAATCTCCAAACTCTTGGTCAGGATCGCTTGAACCTACTGAATTAAAACTAACACTTAATGGCAAATAACCCAAAGTGGTAGAAACGTTTATTACCGCAGTCGGTGGGCGATTGGTTACTACCGTAAGCTGTGTCGGAGAAGAAGTATTGCCTAAAAAATCCTCAGAAGTCACAGTGATATTATTATAAGAGCCGGACAAAAGACCTGAAAATGAATAGTTTGTCTCTTTTATCAAATTTGCATTCAATTTTACCCCATTGTTATACACATTGTATCCCCACACTACCATATTATCAGAAGATTCTTCCCAAGAAAGTTCAAATCCGTTGTTGCTTATTGAATTTGCAGCTAAACCCGTCACTGATGTGGGCGGCAAGTTATCAATAGGTGTAAGTACTTCACCAAATATTTCAAGGTCATTAGTAGCATCGCCATTAAAGCCGATTCCTACAGCTTCATATTGGTTTGGAACACTAGATATGTCATTGAACGCATATAATCTAAACTCAACAGGATCGCTTAATGTTGAATGACCGGTTAAAGTAATTGTAACAGAAAAATTACTTTGTCCGCTGAAAGTTGTAATTAGATTATTAATGCTAAATCCTTTCACACTTGAAAATAGACCGAATTTTCGAGCCACGTTTTGGCTGTATGGGTATAATCTAAGCATATTAATAGTGAGAAACTTGCCTCTTTCGGGTGCTACTTTGAAAAATAAGTATTCATTATCTGCGATAGAAGCTTGCAAACTTGGTGCTGTTTGCCTTGATGCAGTAATACCATGTGAAACACCGGAAGAAGTACGTAAATTAAGCCCGGAGCCTAAACCGAGTAACAAATCTGAAGTAATTGTACTAACTCCTTGCGCTGATGTGTTTGCCGGGATATTTGTGCTACTACCTTTTCCCATCAATTGCCAATTGGCCAATAATCCACTGGTAGATGTATAATTTGATAAGCCAATTACTGTCACTATGGAATAATCCGTTTTGTCGTAGATAGCAGATGAGCCAAATATGGTAGTAACTCCTGTTCCAATTCCGGTTACAATTCCTCTGTCATTAACTAGGGCAACAGATGTGTTAGCAGAAGACCAAATAATCCTTTTGTTTCCTGCATTTGAAGGCATCACAACTGCTGAAAGACTAGTAGATTGTAAAAATGACAATGTAAACTCTTTTGGGGAAATGGATACAGACGACACGGGCACAATGTCAGCAAATGAGGTACCGGAAAGTGAGTGTGAAAAAACCGTTTGATATATTGTGTTAAGTATGGTATCTCTTACTGCATTGGGTATCGTACCATAATTACCCGGCACAACCAAACCACGGGGGTCTTGCTTGTATATTGTAGCAAAAAAAGTTGCTCCCACTATAAACTGCCCAACATTATTAAAATGGCCTGCGTCAACATACACATCCCAAATGCTAGTGAAGCCCGGCACACTCCCTGCGTCCATTTTGTTATTCAAATTATACATTACCTCTCCTACAGGAATCATATTAGTTGGTTTGCTTGTGAGATTAGCTGCACGTAAAGCATTTGTAAGTGTGGTATATTGCGAACGAACTTGTCTTGTTTCTGCGCCTTGCACAAATTCTCCATCCCAAATTTTACGCCAATCAGAAGCTGTAGCTACTACACCCGATACGCTCGATGGTGCCGAGGGCCACTTCATACCATTTGGAATTCTACAATGGCGCTGATAAATGAATGGCTGAATGTTTGGGCTTTTAATTTTTGCTAGGTTTATGAAATTGCTGGCCATAGCTATATCGCCTTGGTCGCCATCTAGCGGTGCGTTGAACGGTTGAAGCGTTATGGCATCCCATTCGTAGTTAGCCAAAGCATTAGGATAATATCCGTAAGGGTCTTCTTTAAATGCCGAATTAGGATTGTTCCAATTAAAGGCCAGTGATGCGCCCAACACAACACTTCTGCTCCAAATATGAGAATTGCCCTTTTGATTAGCGATAGATTGTAGCCCGAGATAGTTTACTTGGTCTGTCGTACTATTACCTACCAAAAATACTCTTTGAGAAATTTGAGCGAAAGAATAAAATGGCAACATTATTACCAAACAAACATAAAATCGAAGTAGAGATAGTAGATTCTGCTTTTTCACGATTAATGAATTTAAAAACATATTTTAAAGCGGGATAGTAGATTAATATCCAATGCAAATATTATTGTAATAGTCATGAATAATATTATTTTTGTTATATAATTGGTAAATGGAAAGCAATAAAAAATAATTGATTTAATTAATAACAATCTGATAATCAGTCTATTTTTTTCCAATAAAGCGTATATGACACTAAATAAGCTCTTCTTTTCCTTTTGCCTGCTTCTTATTTTTCAAATCGAAGGAGCAACTAAGCCAAATAGTCTTAAAACTCATATCAACATCTTTACAGACACCTCATCATCTATCGATTGCATTTATCAAAAAATAGAAAATGCATCAGTTTCATCTCTCAGCTTTGAGCAGATTATTCGCAACGACTCTATTAGGTATATAAACGTATTCAAAGCAAGTGCTCTGTCAAAAAAAGGCGAAACCTATTGGTTAAAAATCACTGTATTAAACCAAAGCATTCATCCATTGGTCTTGCACACTACTTCGTTTTACGATGCCACACTGTATTATAAAAATGAAAAGGGTGAATGGTCGGTCAAAACGCAGAATATGTACACCCCGTTTTTTAAAAAAGAGCTGCCCGAATTCAATATTTTATTCTCGCTTCCCTACTCAAAAGACACATGTATCTACTATGTAAAGATGAAAAGTTTATTAAGCTCCGGCTTGGGGTTTAGACTACGGAGTACCCAAAATGTATATGTAGGAGCTATTAAAAAACTAGCTACTTATTCGCTAGTAACAGGCATATTACTTTTGGTGCTGATTTACAATATGACACTTTTCTTTAGCAGCTTAGAACGTATATACCTATATTATAGTGGCTATTTATTAGGCATTATAGTTTATGCAAATTTAGCTTGGGGAAGCTTTCAATTTCTAATTTCCTTTTTAGATTATAATTTTTTATACCTCACTGTATGTATCATTTTTTCTACATTTTGTCTAATGCTATACACAAGAAAATTTTTTAACACAAAAGTCATTTATCCTAAACTAGACAGGCTAATACTTATAGTGATGATAGCAAGACTACTTGTTTTTATTGTAGGTGCTATATTCGAAATAGACATTTTGCATGATACACTTGTAGACTTGTTAGCTTTGGTACCATGCCTTTGCCTTGGGCAATACAAGTTTCATAAAGGTGATAAATCAGCAATTTATTTTTTAGTATCATTTTGGATAGTAATCGCAGGGCTTTTATTTAATTCTTCCATTTATAAGCCCCATTTCTTTAACTTTTTTTTAACTCCTAACCTCTTAAATTTTAATTTTTTAGATGCTTTGCTCTTTTCATATTCTATATCTGTCAAAATAAAAATATTGCACTCAGAAAGAGAAGAAGAACACCTAAAAACGATAGAGTTTCAAAAAATAGCTCTTCAAAAGTCTGTAGAAAATGAACTTCTGAAAGAGCGCTACAATCAAGAATTAGAGCAAGCGGTTGCTAGTCAAACAGAAGAGCTATCAAAAGCCAATCAACAATTAGAAAACCAAGCAGCCGAATTGGCTCGTGTGTATGAGCTTTTACAAGTGGATCATAAAAAACTTGAGAATGACATTGAGGTGCTGCGAAAAGCTAGGCTAATGGAAACCAATATGTCATTCATCGATTTTTCCGACACTATAAAAAATGAGGAAGTTGTATACAATTTTATGGCTGGTTTAAAATGGAAAGGCCAATATAAATGTAGAAAATGTGGGTATCGTGGATATTATATGATCAATAAATTCACTCATACATGTAAATGCAAATCTTGCGGGAATAAAGAATCTGCACTATCGAATACTCTTTTGGAAAACGTACATTTCCCATTACAAAAAGCGTTATATATCGCCTATTTGATATACCACAATCCACAAATTCAACTTAGAAAAGTGGCCGATGAACTCCAACTACGTGAAGCCACCTGCTATTCTTTCGCTAAAAAAGTAATTGAGGCATTAGAAACCAAAAAATCAGATAAAATAAAAATCGAAAATTGGACGGGATTACTCACTTAAAATACTCCTTGCATATTTATTTTACTACTCGCAGCAGCTCCACCCAATCAAGTACTTTGGGCTTTGTCTCTTGCTTTATTCTAGAGATAAAATTTCTACAAGTGTTTTCTCTTAAGTCAATTTCTTTTGCCAAACTGCTGGCTACGATTTTATTGTTATGAAAATAGCGGTATGCTATATACAACGACTTTTGCAGAGAAAACTTAGTGCCTTCTAAAATAGTAAAAGCTGTAGCAGATTCGCTGTGATTACAAGCTTTGCATCTTCTCGATAAATTTTGGCTGTCTTCATAGTATTTTTTGTAGCCGCATTTTCTGCATTTGTAGCCATGTTCCCATTTGAGCCCTGCCACCAAGCCTATACAAGCTTTGTCTGAAGGAAATTGAAGTAAAAATTCCTCAAAAGAAACATTGCTCTCCATAATACGCGCCTTTGATAAATTTTCTAAATCTTTCCTTAATCGTTCGTTATCTGCATTTAATAGTTGGTTTAATTGTTCTATCTCATCCGATTGACTTTTTAGTATCCTATTGGCATTTACTAGCTCCAAAGTACGTGCTTCTACTTCTTTTTCCAGTTTTGATGCTAGCTTTTCTTTTAATACTAAGTTTTCGCTGGTTTTTGCCAGTAGCAAATTATTCATATCTAATTGCGAGCGCAGTGCCGATTCTTTTTCCTTTCGCACTTGATTGTAGCGTTCAGTAAGTGTAAATGAAATTAATATCATATCAGCCAGCCATGTATAATGTTTTATCTGTATGAGCTTGAATGAAGGAGATAAATTAAAAAAATATTGTTTATAGATAGATGCAATAGTAAATATCGCATAGCCCCCATTAACTATAATCACAGAAATAAGCATAATTAGAGCTACTTTATTGCCTGATATATAGCTGGAATACAAAGGTGAAATGGTCAAAAGTAATAAGCAAGTATCAATAAGCTCATGATGAAAAATTAAATTGCCTGTCATAGTACCTAGTATAAAAAGTATAATTCTCAAGAATACCGCAATCAAAATTACTTTATCCCACTTTTTAAAATTTGGATGCTGCCGAACCACCGCCCTCACATAGCACAAATAGCAAACAGTGATGGACATAAACGCCAAAGTGTAAAGGCTATATGAAAATTCTATGTTTTTATAAATAGGAAATATGTAATGCGAGATATTGAGAAAATAAATCAACATGCTGGCTAGCAATGCGAAATACCATAAATAAGCCTTATCTCTCAGCCTTAGGTAAAACACTGCATTGTAAAGCAGCAGCACCAGTATGATAGAGATAAAAACACAATAGTAAATATGTTTTGATATAATCTCTCCAATGGATTTATCTACAGGATTCAGTCTCATGCCTAGTCCGGTAGAAACAGGGCTTTTTAATTTGATATAAAATTTAGCTTTTTCGTATTGTGGCAGTAAAAAAAATGGGTCTGTGGATGGAACATCGTTACTAAACACAAAAATATTTTTACTGTACTTCAAGCTGTCAGTTATTAACCCATCTCTTTCTATATACAAAGCAATTGACTCCATTACAGGCGCAAATTCCATCATTATAGGCTTATGGGTTTTGTTTTCATAAAGTAACACCAACCAATAGGTTTCATTAGGTATGGTTCTCCTTGATGCTGCCGGAAGTGTATAAAAAAAACTTGTATCTAATTGGCTAATTTCAAAAACGCTCAAATGATTGAAATCTCTTTTTAATAACAGATAGGGCGAAGGAGATGGTTCTGAAGTATTTTCGATTTTTTGTAATGGAAATGAATTACATTCTATTTGCCAAATCACTGTTATAGCAAATAAAAAACATCTATTAATAGAAAAATATTCCTTAAAGGAAAAAATGCACATAGGATGTAAATTAAAACCCTGTTTATCAATTATTTATAACAATGGGAACAAATTGACGCAGGCACGAGGCAAAAATACAAAATATATTTTTCAAATATACAATTGAATTATATTAAGAAAACTTCGCTTTAAATTTGTTCAGGTCCTTTAATAATAAAATCTATGAAATGCCAGAAAGAAAATGCTAAACCCAACCACAATTTCTACTAGGGCATTCCATTATTCCATTTTAAAATCCATTATATAACAATGAAATTACAATCTACCATCCTATTCTACTCAGCGCTAAACATGCTTATTGTGTTTAGCACTTTTGCTCAAAACGTACCTATCATTGGCAATGCCATTAATACTCAGTTCAATGTAGGTACAGGACGTAATTATTTATTATTTCCAATTGACGATGCAGACATAAATCAGAGTCAAAATTTAACTGTAACAGCTGCTTCTCTGTCTGCTAATATCAGCATTATAGGCACAAATTATGTGCAAGGCTCAAAAATGGCCACAGTTTCATTTACTGAAAAAAATGCTTTAGGCTCGGCTTCGATCACAGTAACTTGTGCAGATGTAGATGGAATTACACAAAAGGAATTCAACCTAAATATTGGCAACTTTTATGCAAAAGGCAATAGATTCAAATTATATGATATTGTATTCTGGAAATACGAAACTCCTGTAGACCAACAGTCTCTATTGGACACCATCATACCATTTGCCGGAACAGCACTAGCCCTTCCGGCAGGTTCTAGTAGAGGGTCTGAAAATGCGGTTGTAGTAAACAAAACAGCATTAACAGTAGGCTTGAGCCTTTTCGCACCCAGTGCTGTACCGGCAGCCAGTGGCACACACAAAGGCTCAGGCTATACCACTAAAGTTGAAGGTATATTTGTTCCCACCATCACCGGTTATTACTATTTTCAGTCTTCACGATTAATAGACTTGCAAGACAGATGCGCATTTGGAATTTTTAAGGATGAAAACTTTACTTATGGCACCAATAGTAATCTATTGGGTCGTTTCCGAACTGTAGAAGACAACAAAGGCACTGATGCTACCATTGTTTATCTCGAAGCGCAAAAGCCTTATGCTTACTACGCAGTAAACTGGGTAGTATTCAATGAGTTCTTTCATATTTCTTATGGTTATATAGGTACTTCGACTGCCTCAGGCGTCTCTTTTATAAATGCAGAGCAAGCCAATATTATTAGTCCGTTATTAACAACCGCGGGCGTGACCAGACCTAACCCAAAATACAATGCAGCAGACCTGATTAACAATATTCCTAGAGTCTCATCACTAACGCTCACAAGACTAGAAGGAGATGTCATTTTCCCGTTTTTTGATAAAACGCCTCCTGCTTCACCTACTAATCTAATAGTGGTTAGAAAAGGGAAAGATCAAATAGAGCTAAAATGGAACACTGCTAGAGACATAGGAAACAGACGAGTAAAGTCATATACTATATATAAAAATGGAATTATTGAAAAGGCGAACATTTTTGATAAAGACACAGTCATTGTTATAAAAAATCTGATTCCCTCTACAGAATATTCATTTGCTGTGGTTTCAGTGGATAATGCCGGAAATACTTCAGAGCTCAGCAATATATTAAATGTGGAAACCTATCCTACGGAAACCACCCCTCCAAGTGTACCGACAGGTGTCACTGCCGCATTGGTGGGCGATATGAGTGCTAAAATCACATGGAATAGCTCCACAGATACACAATCCGGTATATATGGATATAGAATATACGTAGATGGAAATTTGTACACCCCAGATACACTTCTGGCAAATGAAATTATATTAAAAACCTTCCAACCTTCTACATCCCATACGGTAGAAATTGTAGCCATTGACGGAAGTGGAAACGCTTCTGCGAAATCCACTCCTATTTCATTTACGACCTTAAAATACAATCCTGAAACAGCATCGCCCGGGATAAAAAAATTAAGAATGAATATAGGCCTAGATTTCATTGGCAAAAACATGGGCGTAGGCATCAATGGTGATTGGGACAGCCCAACATACTATGAATCAGCTTCTATCGCTTTGCATCAAGAATTGCGCCCCGCACTGATTCGATGGGGAGGCATTACTGCCAATGTACACAGCTATGCTTCCAAATCAGGCACCGGAACTGTTTCGAATATTACTTATGCCAGGTTTTTGAATATGGCTAAACAATTAGGGTGCTATGCTTCCATTTCTGTTGGTACAGACAACAATCCTGCCATCGACTGGAGAAGTGCCCCTGCTGCCACTGCAACCAAATTTATAGAATACCTAAATGGTACAAGTGGTGCTGAATCGGCAAAAAGAACTGCAGAAGGATTTTCACAACCACTCATTTCGGGCCTCAAAGGCTTAATTATTGAATTGGGTACAGAACCTTGGGGAGGAAGCAATCCTGCCGGTACAGACCACAATGCTGATGGATTTGATTCTTATGTCACATACAGGCGTTGGGCAAGACCTTTGGCTGTAGCATTTAAAAATGCACCTTTTTACGACTCTACAAATACTTTCATTGCATATAGTGGACGCGAACCACGCCCTGAAGACAGCTATGGACTTACTCAAACTATGCTTGGTAAATCTCAAGGCAATACAATGGATGCTACTGATGTCATTGATTGGATTAGCCTAGGTGGTTACATGGGTGGAAATTTTAACTATACGCCTGATATTGACCCGGGCAAAACAGAATTAGATTACTATAAAAATGGTATTCAAAAAGTCTATAACAATTTGTTAGGTTTTCGCTCTACATCAGACATAGATTTGTCTTTATGGAATAGAAACCGCCCCTACTTTCTTTATGAATCTAATATGACTAAATCAGAATATGCAGGACGCTTTGGCCAAGCTTTAGTGTTAGCAGACTATTATTTGAGTAGCATGAAAGAAGGTGTTACGTTCCCGGTCGTATTTCAAATGCGAGGTGGTGAATGGGGAATAGTAGAACCTGACGGTACCCGCTTGCCTCTATTTAACGTAGCAAAACTTATTAATCAATATACTAAAGGCGAGATATTGAATACTACAGGCAGCAGTCCGGAGAAAATATACAATTCCACGGGTACTCTTGTGCCACACGACCCTGTGTCAATCAATGCATTTTATGAAAACGGAAAGTACAAGGTTGTACTGGTAAGTCGTGATTTTGAGAACGATTTTCAAGTACAACTCAATTTGCCCGATGGCAAGAGCTTCGCCACATCGGGTCGAGTGTATTCGCTCACGAATAGCGATTTCAGCTCAAAAGCATCTTATATAGACTCTGCTGATATTGCTGTAAACGATAGCATGATTGTATCTGTACCAAAACACAGCATGAAAATATTGGTATTCTCAGGACCTATTTTACCAAACATTCCTTTGGCAATGGGGTATCGAACCTATAAGAAAGCTACTTCTTTCTCTGTAATTTCAGAACCCGATATCACTACGGAAAATACTTTATCAACTCCTGCTTCAATTGAATTTGCCGCAAATATAGTACCAGCTTCTACTCCTTTTAATTCGGTCAAGTGGACAGTTACAACCGCAGATACCATCCCACTTGAGAAATTTGAAGGTGACAATAAGCTTACACTTTCATTTACTGAATGTTTCACAGGCGAAGCTGTAAATGTGACTGTTACAGGCACATTAGTCGACAATCCAAATTTTAGCGAAACAAAAATCATATCTGTCAGCCCTGAAAGTAATATAAATTATGAGCCTTGTATTGCCTCACCAACGAAAAGCGCAAACGGGTTAAATGCTAAAGACATAAAGATATTCCCTAATCCGTCAAAAGGTAGAGTGATGATAGCCGGACCAATAAACTCAAAAATAACCTTGAGTGACGCTACCGGAAAAGTCATCCACACTCATAATTTATCTACTGAAACTGTTTCTTTCGGTGATTTGAATAAGGGCTTATACATTGTTAACGTTACAAATGCCAGCGGAGCGGTAAGTAAAAAATTAGTAGTTGAATAGTTTTATTGATTTGGATACCTGATAATATTGAATTGTCAGGTATTTTTTCTTTTTTTACAATTATACTATACATCTTATTATGAAATTTTTAAAAATTGCCACCCTTTTGGCTACATTTTATCTTTTTTCGGGCCTTACACCTGCAAAAAAATACAATCTGCTTTTTATAATCGTTGATGATTTACGCCCCGAACTCAATTGCTATGGCAAAAACCACATCTCTTCTCCCAACATAGATAAATTGGCAGCTTCAGGACTACAGTTTTCTGAAGCATATTGCAATATTCCCGTGTGCGGAGCATCCAGGGCCAGCCTGCTCACTGGCAAACGCCCTACCAGAAATAGATTCTTAGACTACGACACTTATGCACAGAAAGAAGTACCCGGAATCATCGACTGGCCCGGGCTACTCAAAAACAATGGATACACAACCATACGAAATGGCAAGGTCAACCACCATATCGAAGACAATGCCCAGAGCTGGAGTCAAATATGGATTCCCAATGTCCCAAAATATTGGATCAATCATGTTCTGCCAGAGAATCAGAAGTATGGGGACGAACTTACAGAACGTGGCGTCCCTTTCGAAGCAGCCGATGTGCACGACACAACCTATGTAGATGGCAAAATAGCCGTGAAATCAATCAATGACTTGAAACATTTTGAAAAAACAGGAAAGCCCTTCCTGCTAGCAGTAGGTTTTTTCAAGCCCCATTTGCCATTCAACTGTCCTAAAAAATACTGGGACATGTATGACACCTCTAAAATAACCTTGCCGGAAACCTATCTTGGCACCCAAGATGCCCCCAGAGCCGCTTACAACACATTTGGTGAGCTCAGGGGATATGCCAACATTCCCAAATCAGGCCAAGTACCCGATGCCATGGCAAAAAAATTGATACATGGCTACAGGGCATGTGTGTCTTACACTGACGCCAACATAGGCAGGGTGATAGACCAGCTTCAAAAGTCGAAACTCAAAGAAAACACCTACGTGATACTCACTGCCGACCATGGTTTCAACCTGGGAGACCACGGCTTGTGGTGCAAACACAGCAACTGGAAATCTGCCTTGCAGGTACCACTCATCATTGCCGGGCCGGGGATAAAAGGCGGACAAAAAACCGCTAATATTTCAGAGTTGGTAGACCTATACCCCACCATTTGCGATTTATTGAACTTACAAAAGCCTAGTCACTTGGAAGGCTCTAGCCTAAAAACAAGCATAGAAAACCCCGAAATAAAAACCAAAGACATAGCCATCTCAAAGTGGTACGATGGGGTTTCAATAAAAGCAGGAGCTTATCTATATACTCAGTGGCAAAAATCAGACACAAATATATATGCACAAATGTTGTACAATAATATCCTTGATCCGCTGGAAACTAAGAATATATCTCAAGAAAAAGGAAACAAGTCTTTGATTGATTCATTAAGCACATTGATAAAGACATACAGGGGAAAAGACTTTTTCCAAATGCCGGAAAAAGAGTGAAACATAAATAAATTAAGTGTATCAGTTTGATTTTACTTTTTTATTGTCGAACAAATATTCCCTAAAAATTATCATTTCTAAATAGCCACATTCAAAATAGTTTTGTGCTGAATAGCGTTTTTGTGTTTAGTAAGTGAATTATTTTTATTTTAATTCACTGTATCACAATTTCTAATTTGTATTTTAGCCCCACAATCAGCATATTATGTTTGGAAATTTCATGTTTACGCCTGTTGTGAGGGCGCTTTTGGTACTCAATTTGGTGGTTTTTGTCTTAGACAAATTTATTTTTGACCTCACTCCCCTATTTGGTCTGCGCTATGTGCTTTCAAACAACTTTCATTTATTTCAATTTTTTACCTATATGTTTTTGCATGCCGATTTTGGCCATGTTTTTTTCAATATGTTTGCCCTCTTTATGTTCGGGCCAATGCTTGAGCATTTTTGGGGCCCAAAAAAGTTTTTAGTTTTCTACATCATCACGGGAATAGGAGCCGGGTTTATCTACTCACTCATCACTTTTTACCAAATGTACGATTTGCAAGGTGCTATCTCTGCCTATGCTGCCAATCCTTCGCCCGATGCGTTTACTATATTTATTAATAAATATGCCAACGGCATCTATCATCTCAATTATAAATTCATTAATGCCTTTGCAGAAAACCCCACCGACCCACAGTTCATTAAAGAGAGCCTTTCTTTTACAGCCGATTTATTTGCCAGAAAATCAAATGTGCCGCTTATAGGCGCATCTGGTGCCGTTTTTGGCATATTGATGGCTTTTGGCATGACATTTCCGCATACCGAATTATTTATTTTTCCACTGCCTGTACCAATAAAAGCGTGGGTTTATGTAACCGTTTATGGCATTATTGAGTTATATTCCGGAGTACATGCTACCGAGGGCGATAATGTGGCACACTTCGCTCATGTTGGCGGCATGATATTTGCCTATGTGATGATACGCATGTGGCGCAAGAAAGACGGTTACGATTATTATTGATAATTAGTGTCTTGTTTATTATCTTAGTTATTTGATAATCAAGTTGATATATGAGTAGTGTATTTGACGACATAAAAAATTCATTCAACCGCTCCGGAAATGGCTTAAATCAGATTATTCTTATCAATGTCATAGTGTTTGTGGTGCTCATTGTGTTAAATGTGGTACTCACCCTCACAGGATTTAGAAATATATACGATTTAATTGCATACCAGCTTTTTCTGCCTGCATCTATTGAAGGCTTTTTGTACAAGCCGTGGACTTTATTAACTTATTTCTTTACCCACGACACGGGCAATTTTTTCCATATACTTTTCAATATGATATTCCTTTATTGGTTTGGAATGCTCATATCTGAGTTTTTGGGTAGCCGCAGACTTATCAATTTATATATTCTAGGGGGAATTGCAGGTGGGTTGATATACCTGTTGGCGTACAATACCATACCCTACTTTGCCGAAAGAGCAGGCAACACAGTTTTGCTGGGTGCGTCAGGAAGTGTATATGCAGTGGTAATAGGTGCCGCTGTACTTTTGCCAGATTACACATTTTTCTTGCTGTTTTTAGGTCCTGTTAAAATCAAATACATAGCAGCATTCTACGCATTTTTATCGTTTGCACAAACCATAGGCCCAAATGCCGGAGGCAATATTGCCCATTTGGGTGGTGCATTGATGGGCTTTGTATATATTTGGCAGCTCCGCAAAGGCAATGATTGGGGCAAGCCAATAGACAGCCTAAACAATTTCTTTGGAAATCTTTTCAAACCAAAACCCAAGATTAAGGTCACATACAGAAATACAGAGAAAAAACAAAGTTCATCATATAATGACGAAGTAAGCCAAGAAGAAATAGACGCCATTCTTGATAAAATATCGAAACATGGCTACGAAAAACTCACCAAGGAAGAAAAGCAGAAACTATTCAAAGCGAGCCAAAGCACACATATTTAGACCAAAACGCTACGTTTTTCGTGTAAATTTGATGAAATCGTAGTCAAAAGCATGTTTTTCATCTGCTTTATTTTCTTCCAAGACTTTTTTGTTCCATTCATTTGACTCCAATCTGGGGAAAAAAGTATCGGCATCAGCAACACTTGTATGCACCTGTGTTAAATAAATTGTATCAGCATATTTCAAAAATTGAGAATAAATCTTTCCGCCACCAATCACAAATATCTCTTCTTCACCCTCACACATTTCGAGTGCAGCTTCAATGGAATTACACACCACACATCCCTCAATTATCAACCCCTGATTCTGAGATATCACAATATTCCTTCTGTTCACCAACGGCTTTCCTATAGATTCATAAGTCATTCTACCCATTACCACAGTATTTCCTTCCGTAATTTTTTTAAAAAATTTCAAATCGTTTGGTAAGCGCCAAAGCAATCGGTTGTCTTTACCTATGGCATAATTATTATCAACAGCAACTACTATACATACCTTCATGGTGCAACAATTCTCGTTCAATCAGTGTTAAAGTACAACAAAGCAAATATACACACGTCAAAAAATTAATTCCAATTTTCTTACCGTGTTAAGCATACTTGCATATATTTGTAATTGATATACCTAAAAAATATTTTAAAAATATACTTTTGAGGTACCCAAAGACAAAAAATTCCACACTGTTTCAATAAAATTATGCAGTTGGCGTTTTTTGTAACGATTTGAGTAAAATGATTTAAAAAAAGTATTTTTCTATGCTCAAAATTTTGTTAGCTGAAGACAACCCTATAGACGAATCGGCCATGATTCAATACCTTAAAAACAATTTGGGTACTGAATTTGTATCCGAAAGCGTAAAATCATGTAAAGAAATGCTTAGGGTTTTAGACGAAGGCAAAACTTTTGACATTATTGTTTTGGATCACATCTTAGAAGACGAACAATCACTTAAATACATCGACAAAATAGTATCCAAAGCCAAAGATGGTCAAGTAATCGTTCTTTCAGGGCAAACAGATATTTCGGTATGTATCCAATATCTGAATGCAGGAGTGTATGCATATTTGAATAAAGAAGCCAATGCTTTCAAAAATTTGGTAAAAAACATCAACGAAATATTATCAAAAAAATCGGGCGACTTATCTTATTTCAAAATTAGTAAAACCAATATTTATATTGTGGTTGCGCTGATTTTAACAGCATTGATACTTTATGCCGTTTTCTCTTAAAAGCTTCCGGCTTTGTTAAACACAACTGTTTCTCTTGATTTTTTAAACTCAGGCTCATTCGGCAACATGGTGTCTCATTTGGGCATCGAATACACCGAAATAGGCGCAGATTATCTATGTGGCAAAATGCCTGTAGATGAGCGAACAAAACAGCCCTACGGGTTGTTACATGGAGGAGCGTCTGTAGTATTGGCTGAAACTTTGGGCAGTGTAGGTTCAAATTTGTGTGTAGACACCTCAAGATATGCCTGTGTAGGCTTAGAAATAAATGCCAATCATATCAAAAGTGCAAAATCGGGCTATGTATATGGCAAAGCCACACTTTTACACCAAGGTAAAGCCACACACATTTGGGATATAAAAATCACAAATGAAAACCACGATTTGGTGTGTGTGAGCAGGCTTACAGTAGCAGTGATTGAAAAAAAAGTTTAAAGTGGAAGTAGGCTTATACAATATAAACACCAAGAATTTTCAGCATCTCATTTCTACACTCGCAACTTCTGCGCATAGCATCAGCGTTTGTAAGCTGCCATCTTCGCCCTATATTTCCGTGTTGATAGACTCTGACCCAACAGTAATTGATTATCAATCACTGGAATTGGAGACACTACGCGGGTTTTTAGTGGCACCTTTCGAGCCGGAAGCAAACCCCACATTTTTGATTAAAAACGAATATTCCGGACTGTATTTTTTACATTTAGATGGCGAAGTAGAAGAAATCATATCTCCCAACGAGGCCATATTCAAAAAAAACATTTCACAAAAATCCACAAATACCAATCAGAAATTTCCATTTGATGCCGATACAGAAAAAGAACGCTTTGTCAAAGCTACATATAAAGGAATTGAATCGATAGCACAAGGAGAATTAAAAAAAGTAGTATTTGCCAGAAAAGGACACATCGAATTAAAGCCTGATTTTAATTTGGTTGATTATTATATTAAACTTTGTGTTGCTTATCCTCATTCATTCGTTTCACTAGTGATGTCTCCACTTTCGGGCATTTGGATTGGCGCTTCGCCCGAAATTATTGTATCTGTAGACAAAGACAGTGTCTTTAAAACAGTGTCTTTGGCCGCTACAAAGCCGATACAAAACAACGATGCTCCCTCCAAAACAACTTGGACAGAAAAAGAGATAGAAGAACAGGCTTTGGTCAGTCGCTACATTATCAATTGTTTTAAGAAAATCAGATTAAGAGAATATGATGAAGAAGGCCCCAAAACAATAAGAGCAGGGAATCTTTTGCATTTAAAAACCGAATTTAGCGTAAATACGGCCGAAGTAAACTTTGAAAACTTGGGTACTGTTATGCTTAAATTGCTTCATCCCACATCTGCATTGTGTGGCATGCCAAAACAAAAAGCTTTAGAGCTCATCAAACAATACGAGCATGAAGACAGAAAATACTATTCAGGCTTTTGGGGTATGGTCAACATGGCTACAAACGATAAAAACATACCTGAAACCCATTTGTATGTAAACATCAGGTGCATGAACATTATAGACAATCAAGCCATTCTATATGCGGGTGCAGGCATCACCCTCGATTCAGACCCTGAAAGCGAGTGGCTGGAAACCGAAAACAAGCTGCTTACTTTAGCCAGCAAGCTATAAGAGTTTATTCAAAAAGCGATTCTAGTCGTGCCAAATCGAAAGTAACGATGGTGCTTTTTCCATCGGGAGAGAAAGAAGGCTGTTTGCTGCTCATTAGTTGCTCCAACAGAGCATGCATTTCTTCCTGGTTAAGTCTTTGGCCACGCTTTATAGCCGAACGCTTTGCCAATGAACGGGCCAAACTTTCATTCACAGGCAGCTTCAACTCCACCTTGTACTGCTTAAACTTCTCTATAAACCCTTCAAATAGCTCTTTTTCATTTCCCGATTTTATATCGGCCGGAATACCATTGATGACAATGGTATTTTTACCAAACACACCAAATGAGAAGCCTAGAGCATGAATTTGTGCCTCCAATTCAGTAACTAAAGCAAAATCAGAAGGATTTAACTCAATTGTGAGCGGAAACAAAAACTGTTGTGATGCTCCATAGTTTTTATCCAATGTGTAGATAAATTTATCGTACAACACTCGTTCGTGGGCAGCTTGTTGGTCTACTATCAGCATTCCTGAACGCATTTGGCTTATGATATAGCTATTGTGCAACTGAAACACAAAACCCTGCTCCTGCACCAACGGCTGCTGTGTATTTACCTGACTTTCAAATTTCAATTCCAACTTTTCAACTTCTTGGTTTTGTTGAACATCTGCTTTTAAGCCTTCATACATCGTTTCCCAATGTTGAGTATTCATTTTTGAAGGCATTTTATAACTAGCCCCGCCTTGAGTGCCCAAATTCCCCTCTTGTTTTTTTTCATCAAATGTAGATACAGGATATTTTATACTTCTCAGCAAATCATTATTTACATTTTCGCTAAAATCAATACCCGATAAGTTAAAATTTGAGATGGATTTCCGCACAGCAGAGTTCACTATTCTATAGATTGTTCTTTCATCGTCAAATTTTATCTCTGTCTTTGTCGGATGCACATTGATATCGATATGAATGGGGTCAATTTCCAAAAAAAGCACATAACAAGGATGCGTCTCAGCCTCAATCAATCCCAAATAAGCTTCGCAAACGGCATGGTGGAGGTAGGCATTTTTAATAAACCTTCCATTAACAAAAAAATACTGGTCTCCACGCTTTTTCTTGGCTGTTTCGGGTTTGCCTATATAGCCATTTACATTCATCAACGATGTCTCTTCTTTACATGCAGCCAAGCTGTTCTTCAGATGATTGCCCAATAAGTGAAATATCCTTGGGGCTAACTTGGAAGCCAACAACACAAACACTTCTTCATCATTGTGATAAAATGAAAAGGCTATCTCAGGATGCGCAAGAGCTACCCTTATGAACTCATCATTTATATGGTTAAATTCTACAGGATTTGCTTTCAAAAAATTTCTTCGGGCAGGCACATTATAAAAAAGATTTTTTACCGACATTGATGTGCCCGATTGGCAAGCCACAGGACTATGTTCCACCACACTTGAG
>ERZ1066116.118-NODE-118-length-43588-cov-28.995475_pt1 | contig 43588 bp, 35 predicted proteins | sample MGYA00382763_ERZ1066116 | MGnify/ENA primary metagenome ERZ1066116 (study PRJEB33369, sample SAMEA5778346) | biofilm metagenome | biome: Industrial cooling water; feature: Water cooling tower basin; material: Biofilm | place: United Arab Emirates | collected...
GGCTCTATCATAGCAACTCTCAATTTTCTCTGTCCTTTATTAAAAGGCACTACCTGTGGAGTTAGCACCGGATGCAGATGGGATGATTCGGAGTCGCCAATTTCCGGGATTGTGGCTGGCAGTAGAAGCATTACTTGCGGGGGATCTGGTGCAGGTGTTGGCAGTGCTCCAACAGGGGTTAGCCTCACCAGAACATGAAACTTTTGTGGAGCAGTTATTACAGAGGAATAAGGGATAGCAAAGGGGGAATCCCAAATTCATGATGGGTTTACCAGGTATTTAAACAGGTCATCAATGACGGCATTGGCAGCAAGTGGACCGCTCCCAATCCAGTAGTCGGGCACAAAATAAACGCGATCCATTTTTATCGCATTTAATTGTTGCCAGAGGGGTGCTGTCTGTAGTCTTGCGAATTGTTCTTTAGCAGATTGATTTCCAGCGACAGAGTCCTCTGATGTCCAGACAAATATGACATCTCCATCCGCCTGATCCACTTGTTCTAAACTAATAGACTCTTGAATTTCATTATTGAACCAGCGCTTTGCCTCGGAGGCAGAGAGGTCTTGGGCATTAGGACGGAGCAACCCGGCATCTTGCAAAACGATGCCACAAAAAGAATCCCGAAAATACAAACTGAGTTTATCGGGATAAATCCGCACAACGGAAACTTTGAAGGGAAAGGATAATCCTTGAGCTGAATTAGCTGCCCTTAGAGTATTTTGTAAGTTTTGCAAGTGTTGCTGATAGTGTTGCATTACCTGTTGCGCGATCGCTTCCTGCTTTAAGGCAGTGCTAAATCGCTGAAAGGCTTCCTTCCACTCACCACTATAGGTAAACGGAATCAGTAGTGTTGGTGCAATCTGAGATGCCTGAGCATAAATATCCTGATTAAAGTCCAATCCGATGATTAAATCGGGTTTCAAGGCTAATACTCGTTCTAAATTGGGAGTACCACCCTCGCCAATGTTTTCAATCCCAATCAAGCGATCGCGCAGGTAGGACTTGCGTTGGGTTAGAGGTGCTCCCACGGGGCGGAAACCTAGTGCGATCGTGTGCTCTAGAGATACCTGGTCTAAAACTACCAGGCGTTGAACCGTATTCGGTACACAAGTCACGCCTGCCGCATGTTCGACCAAATGACAATTGGTTTGAACGTTTGGTTGATCCACCATCGGAGGAGCCGAGTGACAGGCGATCTCACCCCAGCAGGTGAACAACAGAAGCGTAAATAACATCAGCCAGCGCCAACGATCGCGCAAGCTGATTCTATCAAGTTTGAAAATGCTTCTGCTTCTGTTGTTCATGGTTTTAACTACTTAGAAATCAACTGCGATCGTGCCTCTGAGTGAAAGTGGTGCTCCCGGATTAATTCCTAATCGGGAACCAAAGGTTGAAGAGGTAAAATAATCAATGTTGAACAAGTTTTCAACATTCAACTGAACTCGCCAATTATTTCGTCGATAGTAGAGTGCGGCATCGGTGCGAAAATAACTTGGCAAAATGTAGGTGTTGTCCAAATCGCCGGGTCTGTTACCAACATAGAAGAACCCCAAGCCAAATCCTAAGCCTTGTAGGCTACCTTGCTGAATTTCATAGGTTGACCAGAGACTAAACTGGTTGGCTGGGACATTGGCTAATTTATTCCCAACAATATCTGTATTATCCTTACTGACAAAGGCATCCAGATACGTGTAGCCACCAATGACATTCCAACCCGGTAAAATCTCTCCGCCCACGTTGAGTTCAAATCCACGACTCGTCACTTCTCCCGTTTGAACCGTAAATAATGGATTCACTGGGTCAGGCGTTTCGACGTTTTGCTTCCGAATATCGAAGGCAGCCAAAGTCACACTAAATCGCTCAGATAAATCTGCCTTAACACCAACTTCAAATTGCCGTCCCGTTTCTGGTTCAAACGTTGAGCCATCTTCATTTCGACTGGCACCAAAAGATGGATTGAAGGATGTGGTGTAAGAGGCGTACAGCGAAATGGGTTCTATCGGTTGGTAGACAATCCCAAATCGAGGCGTAAATTTGCTGTCCTGTTGCTCAAATTTTTCTCGATCTTCACCTAAATTTCGAGTCGTCCGAAATTGATCAACGTAGTCGTACCGTACCCCTGCCAATATCTTCAAATTGGTTAGGAGATCAATCTGATCTTGCAGATAAAATCCGACCGTATTGATGCTGTCATCGCGGAAAAATTCGGGCGCAATTCGGTAAGGTCTGCGGGTATAAACTGGGTTGAAGATGTTGATTGAAGGGTAGGGTTCACTGAATTGAAAGAAGGGCGTTTCTGCACCATACCGATATTCAGTGCCAAACAATACTTGGTGTGTAATCGGTCCTGTGTTGAATTTACCAATCACTTCAGCATTGGTGAAGAAGCGTTTATAGGTGCCACCTGCATTATATTCGCCACGGGCTAGTTCGCCGGTTTCCTCATCCAGGGAATCAGCAAACGGGGAGTATCGTTGGGGCTCATACTCGGTATATTGCAAAGCATGACGGATCGACAGACTATCGTTAAATCGATGGTTGAACCGATACCCCAAATTAAACTGCTCCTGGTTAAACTCTGCAAAGGGTTCTCCCAGAAAACGATCGCGGGGAAGATCTGCAATGCGATCGCCAATGGCAACTATCCCTTCATCAATCGTTTCGCGATCGTAGGTGTACTGCCCATACACGCTGAGTGTTGTATTTGGCCCAATATCCCAGGTTAAAATTGGCGATACGATGAATCGTTCTCCATTGACAAAATCACGAAAGCTTCCATAGTTTTCGTAGGACAGATTCAAGCGGTACCGCACTGTTTTCGCTTCATTCAAGGGACCAGAAAAATCAATGTCACCCCGATAGGTATCAAAGCTTCCAGCCGTAAATGAGACGGAATATAACGGTTCCGCTAGAGGCATTTTGGAAACCAGATTGATAATACCTCCCGGATTTCCCTGCCCAAACAACACCGAAGCGGGACCTTTCAGCACTTCCACCCGTTCGATGTCATTGGTGCTTAAGGGAGCTAACGAGATGTATGGAATGCGATCGCGAAACACGCTTGCCGCTACATCAAAACCCCGAATCAAAAAATTGGGGCCAAATACACTATTGCCTCTACCTCCTGCACTCACAACCCCACCGACTGTTTCTAAGGCATTTCCCAGTTCGGTTACATTCCGGTCTACCAGCACTTGTTGCGGCACAACCTGAATCGAAAAGGGAAGATCGCGCATGGGGGTATCCGTACCTGTCGCTGTACCGGAGTTGACAGGATTGTAGCCATCCCTGCGATCGCCCGTCACCACAATTTCATCATCCGAGTCGCCCTCCTCCGGGTTGAGACTATAGGCAAACGTGCCTGTTCTCAAGGTCACTTCAGTTTTGGGGAGGACATTCGTTCCAGTCACCTGCACCCGAATCATGTCGGCATTCTGTTGGACGACCTGTACCGTGGCAATGTCTGCTGTCGGGTTCTCAGCGGCAAAAGACTGACCTTCTGGCAATGCCAGCGCTGCACTGGGAATATCTGCAATCAAGCGATTGCCTTCCCTGCGAAACTTGGTCGCATCCACCTGTAAAGGTTTACCTTCAGCGGTTTCCAATACAAGGTCAAGCCCGTCCTCAGTGGGTTCCAACTTAACTCCGGTCACCTGCACCGTGGCAGCTTCGATTTGGGCAACCCAATCTTTCACAGTCTTGGCTGCTGGCTGGCGACCCTCATGGTCTTTACGAAGCAAATCGCGAAGTTGAGTGACATTCTCCTGCGTCCATCCCGGCAACGCCAACGCCCCAACTAAACTTCCTGCCAAAATGACCATCCATCCAGACAACTGAATCTTCCCCATCCGTTTTAACTTCATTCCACCCATTTTCCACACACCAAATAAAAGACTTAATTAGGAATTACTCTCAAGAAGATACCGGGAAATGGAAGATGATAGACAGGTGCGCTGACTCTTGAGCGGAATTTTTTGAACGCTAGGCGGAATTTCTGTAGCGAATCAAATACTCTTTGGGCGAAAAACCAAACTTCTTGCGAAACGCCGCCGCAAAATGGCTACGGTTGACAAACCCAATCTGGCGAGCAACTTCGGATACATTCAAGTGACCTTCTTCGAGTAACCGCCGTGCCTGTTCCAAGCGATACTCATGCAGGTACCCAAATGCCGTTGTTCCAAACACCTGCCGGAATCCCCGCTTCAATGTGCAGTCGTTTAATCCGACCTGTCGTGCTAACTCCAGCAGGGAGGGGGGATTATCAAACCGTTGCAATAGAATATCTCTGGCATGGTAAATGCGGTCGATATCCTCCCGTTTCAGCGTTGGCATGGCAGTAGATGCCTGGTGCTGTTCGAGTTCCTGCTCCAGCAACAGTGCCAGCAATTCCCACACCTTGCTTTCCAGGTAAATTCGTCTGGTGATGCCATTAAAAGGACAGTGGATAATCTGCTGGAGGGGAGTCTGCATGGCTGCGGTGGTGATTCCTGAACGCCAATAATATGGCTGCAAGTCAGGTTTGAGTAAATGCTGTAACTCAGGTTGAAGGGCTGTTGATGATGGATTCCAGAATGCAACGAACAGATTCGGATCAATATGAACATTCACTTCTAAAATTCGTTCGGAGGCAAGCCACTCCGTCTTCTCCACTGGAGCAATGCCACTGCCATAGAGCGCGTACTGCCCCGCCCCAACCACACAGGACTTATCTTTCAACTGTCCCGAGAGAAAAAAGCTATATTCCAGGGGATGTTCCCGTTCCGGGGAATGCAGAACAATCGGCTCCTGGGGATGGTAATCGACGATCGCCAGTTCCAGTCCCTCTCGCAGGTAAATTTGACGCATTGAGCCGTAGCCCAAAGCCGGGGGATAGGTTTGAACAGTCTCAAAAGGATTGGGCTTGGATTCGATTGTGGTTGTTTCGCTGAACAGTGCCCAGTATTCCTCTTGAGAGAGGGCGATCGCCATGATGCTAATCCACTCCAGTTATTGAAAATAATTCCTATTTATTCATACCTTGTCTCCTGAGTAGATGCAAGCCTGGCAAACAGAACAAAACATCGATCAACCTTGATTGCAGGGAACGACTCATCGTCTGTAGTCTGTGGGCAGATCCTCAAAGCTGCCCTCCATCTCCACTCTGCCGTGGTTCAGCAAAATGATGCGATCGGCGCGTTGTAAAACGATGGGACGGTGGGAAACGACGAGACAGGTTGGTGTCCAGGAAGAGGGGGAGAGGATGGGAGGGGGAGAGGGGGAGAGGGCAAAGAGTCGAGACCAGAGGAGTTGCTCTGTGGCATTGTCGAGGGCACTGGAGAGATCATCAAAGACCAGCAGTTCGGGTTGGCGGATGAACATACGGGCAGCGGCAACCCGTTGGAGTTGCCCACCGGAGAGGCGCATTCCTTTTGAACCGATGAAGGTATCGAGTCCGTCCGGCATGGTCTCCAGATCTGGCTCAAAACAGGCTAAGGCGATCGCGTGCTGAAGTTCTACATCACTCCGTTCGATGCCCAGCAAAATGTTTTCACGCAGAGTATGGCTAAAGAGTTGCGGCACCTGGGGAGTATAGGCACTGCGAGGAGGCACAAAGAACTGAGCCGGATGCTCAACGCGCTGATTGTTCCAGTAAATCTCGCCGGACTGCAACGGCAACAATCCCATCAATACCTGCAACAGTGTAGTTTTACCTGATCCGATGGAGCCGGTGATGACCGTTAAGCTTCCCCGTTGTAATCGCAATGAGGCATCGGTAATGCCATGATTGCTACCCGGATAGTGATAGGTCAAATTCATGGCAACGAGTTTCTGTAGCGGTTCGATTTGCGGGAGGTGTGGAATTGCGGGTAATTGAGGCGTTTGACCTGTAATGGGGGGGAGGTACAACGGATGGTGAGCCACGATCGCAGCCGATTCACACCCCAATAACCCCTCCATGCGTTCAAAAGATACTTCACTTTGCTTGGAAAGTGCCAGAAAACCGCCTAAAAAACTCAGAAAATAGGTGACGTAGGACAGGTAATAGACAAATAAAGTGAAGTCTCCTACGGTCAAATTACCGACTTGCGATCGCATCGATTGAGCCGCAACGAATAAAATTGCGCCAGTCCCTAAACTCACTAAGTTTTCAAAGCTCGATTCTAAGAGAACAGTCAGCAGTTGATCCTGGACGATGGATTGACGACGGCGATCGCACAGATGACGGAATCGCTCCAAAACAGTGGATTCAGCCCCAGCGACTTGAATAGCCTGGACTGTGGTAAACATTTCTCCAATCATCCCCGTCATTTGCTGAGTGGTTTGCCGACTGGCACGACGGTAACGTTTAATGCGATCGGCAAGGCGATGAATCAGGGTGGCAATCACTGCCAGAGGTAAAAAAACAAATAAGGTAATATACGCATTTACACTCAAGAGTAATATCAATGACCCGATCGCAAATACTCCTTCGCCTAAAATTTCATTTGTGCCTACCACATTGTCTTCAATTTGCGTTGCATCTTCCCGAAAGAAGCTAATGACTTCACCGGGAGCAAGGACACGACCTGGTTGATGATCGATTGTTAGGGGTTCTGCGCCGGGACGTTCAAACAGTTTTGCTAACAAGTTGCGCCGAATTAATGCGCTCATGGTAAAGCGATGCTGGGTTTTAGTAATCCGCCCCGTCACGATCGCGGCAATCCGCGCCACCCCAATGGCTAAAAATAAAGCAAGCCAGTTCCAGGAGGGCAGTGCCATCGTCGCTTGATTCGTCAATGTGTTGAAGAATTCACGAATGACTAACCCTGGTAAAGCAGGTAATCCGGCAATTAACAACCAGAGCAAGGCATCGATCCAGTACAGCGGTTGGGCATAACGGATCATCTGCCAGAGCAAATACCAAATAGAAGGTCGATTGGCGGACATACAGAAATATCTTATTTAAAGCGATTGCGAATCAGGAGGTACAGAAAAAATGGCGCACCGATCGCTGCCGTCACGACTCCACAGGGTAGTTCAGTCGGTGCAAAGAGGATTCTGCCAATCAAATCTGCCAGCGTGACAAGTAACCCACCCAACAGGGCAGTCACAGGCAACAAGTTTTGATGATTTGCCCCAATCAACAAGCGTCCCGCATGGGGGGCGATTAACCCGACAAAGGCGATGGTTCCAGCGCTCGCGATCGCCGACCCAGAAAGCGCAACCGCTACGAGAACTAATAGACCCCGTTGCCATTCCACCCGACTACCCAATCCTTTCGCCACATCATCGCCCAAATTTAGAACATTGATCTGACGTGATAATGACAATGCCGCAGGAATACCCAAAGCTATCCAGGGAAGTAACGAAAAGAACTGTTCCCAGGTTCTTCCATAAACACTTCCTGCTAACCAGACTAATGCCTGACTGACATCATAAATACTGCCAAAGGTAATCATGAGACTGGTAAAAGCAGAGGCGATCGCAGATAAGCCAATGCCTAACAAAATGAGTAAGGTTGGAGACGAACCACCATTCCAGGCCAGACTATAAATTAACAAAGCAATAAATGATGCTCCTGCAAACGCTGCGATCGGCAACAGATAAATGGGAGCACTGGGAAATAACACAATCATCCCAACGGCAGCCATCCCAGCCCCGGCATTAATGCCAATAATACTGGGATCGGCAAGCGGATTACGGGTAAGCCCCTGGAAAATTGTACCGGAAATCGCCAGCGCCATGCCGACCATGAAGGCAACGAGTGTCCTGGGTAAACGCAGGGTGTAGATGACAAAGGCATGATCGGCATTGCCTGTATCTACTCCAAATAAAGTCTTGATGATGTCAATCATGGAAATCGGGTATTCCCCCTGCTGCACGTTCAAAACAATTGCAGCAAAACTAAGCATCGCCAGCACCAACAACAGAATAGGTAAACGGCGATCGACCCGAAATGAAATCATCGGCGACCGAATCAACAAACTGTTTCTCATCGTTTCACCTTTGACTTGGCTAGATACACAAATACCGGCGCACCCACGATCGCCGTCATCACGCCCACTGGAAGTTCCTGAGGCTTCAGCAAGACTCGTGCAGCAATATCTGCCACTAACAATAGGATGGCTCCCAATATTGCTGAATAGGGCAAAATCCAGCGGTAGTCTGTTTTGATAAAAAATCGCACCATATGGGGTACCACTAATCCAATGAAACCAATGGGGCCTGCGATCGCAACAGAACTTCCAGCTAATAACACCACACTGAGGGCTGCTAGCACCTTAATCCAGACTGTTTGTTGTCCTAAACTCTTGGCGATGTCTTCGCCTAAACTCATCGTTGTAATTTGCCGACCGAGCCAAAATGCAAGCAACAAACCACTCAGCAAGAACGGTAAGACCTGGAGAAACAAATCAAAATCTCGACCGGAGAGCGACCCCGCCAGCCAGAAGCGGATTTCATCTAACGTGCGCTGACTGACAATCAGAATCGACGTTGTAATCGACGCAATCAACGCCGTCATTGCCGCTCCCGCTACCGTCAGATTAAGGGGAGTTGCGCCTCCTCGCCCCAGAGTTCCCAGCGCGTAGACTGATATGGCAGCGATCGCGGCTCCCAAAAATGCTGCCCCTGCATAGGTACTCAACGATGCACTGCCAAATATAAACAGTGTCAGGACGACCGCTAACGATCCACCCGCTTCAATCCCTAAAATGCCTGTTTCCGCCAGTGGATTACGGGTTAGCCCCTGCATTACTGCGCCTGATACAGCAAGAGCGGCACCTACCGCCATTGCCATCAGCGATCGTGGCAGTCGTACCGTTTGAATCACTAAATGATCAAAAGACTGATCGAATGTGATAAATGACTTGAGAATTATTGGCAATGGAATATCTCTAGCACCGAGAGTAATGCTGTAGATAAAGCAAATCAATAGGGCGATCGTGCCTAGTGCCAAGACAATCCAGCGCGATCGACTGGCAAGCTTTGAAGACACTGACGGAATTGAAATCATCCGGATATCTAGATTTTGGGTTTACTTATTGAGAATAAATCCGAATTGTACCCCTAGTGAAGACCCCTGACGAGGCTTTTGTTAAAAGTGCGTGAATCTAGTACCTGTGCTCTTACCCCTCTTCAGTCACATTCATGAGAGGAATATAGAATAGGCATAAAACCTTTGAGCGGGAATTGGGTATTTTATACCTGCGACAAGAGCGGATCAACCGACGATTGGCTTTGTCGATGAGTATTACCAATTGTATGCCGACTTGTTTTCAGACGTGCGTAGCTTTGAAGCTTTCAAGTGCTTACATCTGGGGCTGATTAGTGAACTTAAACGCAAGTCTTTGCCCGCGATTGCCAAAACCGTTGGACTGGATAACCAACAAAGCTTACATCACTTCTTGTAGAAGTTGCCTGGGAGCGCAAAACAGCTACGTCACAGGCGATTGGAACTCATTCTCAAAGTCCTATGTGGTCCGGCACTGATTTTGTTAATCGATGAAACGGGCGGTTGCAAGAAAGGCCATAGTACCGACTATGGGAAACGACAGTACATCGGTAACGTGGGCAAGCAAGAAAATGGCATTGTCGCCGTGACCGCCTATGGCTGCAACGACGGCAACTCTACACCATACTGCTAAATGTCATGGCCACTTTGAGTGTTCCCTACGCCCCAATCGAGTGGAGCCGAGAGGGGTTAGACGCAGACCCAAGCCTTTTCCCAGGATGCAGCCGCCGCACTCAGTGCTGAAAGCTAAATTGGCCGCTTAATTCGGCTTCCGTCAGCGCCATTCAACTCCAATCGTCTTTGGCGAACCTGTTGGGCTGGCCAAGGCGATTTCCACAAAAAGTGATGTAAGCCTTCTTGATTGCCAAAGCTGTAGGGTTAGGCAATGGTGGATAAAGATTTAACGTTTAAGCTCAGTAATCAGCCCCAGATGTAAGTACTTAAAGGCTTCAAAGCTACGCACGTCTGAAAACAAATCCGCATACGATTGGCAGTATTCATCGACAAACCGAATTGTCGGTCGAGCCTCTCTAGATGCAGGCATAGGACATTGAGCACCTTTCAAACGTTCTATCCCCATTCTAAATTCCTCTCATGAATGTGACCGAAGAGGAGGCATTGCAAGGGTGTTGAAGCAAGTCTAGTCATGGGTTTAACCTCATTGGTCAACCCTACCTAGATGGTTGCTCTACTCCAGCCAAAGTCTACTAGTTAACGGCCTTGAAGCTGCGATGTTGGTTTGGGAATAGCTTGTGCCGTCGTCAAAGCATGGAGACGAGAAAAACAAGAAAATCTTAATGCGAATCTCATTCTGTAGCCGAAGACACGGTTCCAGTTTGGTTGGGTTGCTATAAGTTGGCATATCAAGAACAGCAAAAGTAAAGTCTCTAGGGTTCCGATAGGTCATGCGCCTATGGCTGGACCGAGAGAGACGGGCTGATAAAGGTTTTGAACTGAGGCAGCTACACGGCGGGATAAAAGCCCGGGAGAGACACGAAAGTATCGGCGGATGCTTTCGCTCTTCTGGGCTTTTGTGTTGAAACCTTTTCGCTGAGTCAACTGATGCGTTAGCCACAGGATCACCATGACCGACAATCCTTTATTTCAAACCCCGAATGGGGGACAATCAGAAGCCGATCGCGCCCTGGAACGGGAAGCCCATATCTCCCTGACCGGATGGCAACAGGAAGTCTCGCGGGGGCTGGAGTACGGACTGGAAGCCGCAGATAGCATTCGCGATCGCTCCATTCCTACCTTCTCGCGGGGGGAACTGCCCCACTACGCTGGGATTAACACCTTCCTGAAAGCGCCCTATTTGGAAGATGTGCGCCAGGTGGGGAATTATGACGTGGCGATCGTCGGGGTGCCCCACGACTCCGGCACCACCTACCGTCCCGGCACCCGCTTTGGGCCTCAGGGCATTCGCCGCATCTCTGCCCTCTACACCCCCTACAACTTTGAATTGGGCATTGATCTGCGGGAGCAAATCACCCTCTGCGATGTGGGCGATATTTTCACCATTCCCGCTAACAATGAAAAATCATTCGATCAAATCTCCAAAGGGGTGGCCCACATCTTTGCCTCCGGTGCCTTTCCGATTATTTTGGGCGGCGACCACTCCATCGGCTTTCCCACCGTGCGCGGAGTCTGTCGGCACTTGGGCGATAAAAAGGTCGGCATCATTCACTTCGATCGCCATGTCGATACCCAGGAAACCGACTTGGACGAACGGATGCACACCTGCCCCTGGTTCCATGCGACGAATATGGCGAACGCCCCCGCCAAAAATCTGGTGCAACTGGGGATTGGCGGCTGGCAGGTGCCCCGGCAGGGTGTGAAGGTGTGTCGCGAGCGATCGACGAATATTCTCACCGTCACGGATATTGTGGAACGGGGCATTGATGCGGCGGCGGAGTTTGCCCTGGAACGGGCGCTGGATGGCACCGATTGCGTCTGGATCAGCTTCGATATTGATTGCATTGATGCCGGATTTGTCCCAGGGACGGGGTGGCCCGAACCCGGTGGTTTGCTCCCCCGTGAAGCCCTGGCACTGCTCGGCAAGATTATCCAAAAAGCGCCCATTTGCGGGATGGAAGTGGTGGAGGTGTCGCCCCCCTATGACATCAGCGATATCACGTCTTTGATGGCGACGCGGGTGATCTGTGATGCGATGGCGCACTTGGTGCTGTCGGGACAACTACCACGGCAGGAAAAACCCGCCTACATTCACCCGGAAGCCAATATGCAAGTCGATCAAGCCTGGACGTAGGGGGCGATCCGCGATGCACGAAACAGACATGACCAAGGCATTAATCCTCACCATGCGAGACTGGTGGGAGTCCCAGCCCGATCGCCCCCGGATTACCAACGTCCACCTGATTGTCGGGGAGTTCACCTGTGTGGAACCCGCGAGTCTGCAATTTGCCTTTGAGGTGCAGACCCGCAACACCTTTTTGGAGGGAGCCGCCTTGGTGATTCAAGAAACGCCCCTGATTGCCTTTTGCCACCCCTGCCAGCAGGACTATCGCCCCGAAATCGGGATTCAATACACCTGCCCCACCTGTCGATCGCCCATGGACGATATCCGGTCTGGCCGCGAACTCAAAATCGATCGCATCGAATACGAGGAACACGAACTATGCACATGACGCACGATGCTGTGTTGGGCATCAACCTATTACACGCGAACCAGGAAGGCGCGGATCATAATCGGGCGCATTTCGATGCCTGGGGGATTACTTGCCTCAACCTGATGAGCAGTCCGGGAGCCGGAAAAACCTCCCTATTAGAAAAAACCCTGGCGGCACTGCGATCGCACTTGCAGATGGCCGTGATTGAAGGAGACATGACCACCGAACTGGATGCTGATCGCCTGCGCCAGTATGGGGTGCCCGTGATTGCCATTAACACCGGGCGATCGTGCCATCTCGACTCGCGCATGGTGGCTGGGGGCATTCATCGTCTGGAGCAAGAGTACGACCCCACCCAGTTTGATTTAGTGCTGGTAGAAAATGTCGGCAATCTCGTTTGTCCGGCGGAGTTTGAGGTGGGCGAACACGCCAAAGTCGCCTTGCTCAGCGTCACAGAGGGCGAGGACAAACCCCTGAAGTACCCCATCATGTTCCAGGAAGCAGACTGCCTGCTGATCACCAAGCTGGATCTGGCTCCCTATGTGGATGTGCAGGTGGAGCGAATCATCGCCAATGTGCGGCAGATTAACCCCACCGTAACCATCATTCCGGTGTCCACCAAGACCGGGGAAGGCTTGGACACCTGGTTTGACTGGGTGCGCCAGTGTCGTCAGGCTGGGCGATCGCCCGCCGCCCATGACCACACCCAAGCCCTCCTGGAACAGGTTTAGACCCGATAGTCCGGTTCGATCCCACTCCTCCGTTGGTGAACGCCATGATGACAGCCCAGCCCAGACCGATGCAGCAAATTGACACGCACGCCAAACTGTCCGTTCAGCACATCAGCAAAACCTATAAGCAGCGGGGCAAAACGGCCCTTGTGCTGGATGACATTAATCTGCACATCCACCCGCGCGAATTTGTCTGCATGGTGGGTTCCTCCGGCTGCGGTAAATCGACGCTGTTGAATATCATTGCGGGCTTGATTCCCCCTTCCAGTGGTGAGGTGTGCGTGGATGGGCAAGGGGTGACGGGGCGACCCGGCTCCGATCGCGGCATGGTATTTCAGGGCTATACTCTCTATCCCTGGCTGACCGTGGCGCAAAATGTGGCTTTTGGCCTGCAACTCCGCAAAGTGCCCAAAGCCGAACAACAGGAGCGCGTGGCCTATTTTCTCGATGTGGTGGGCTTGGCAGACTGTGCCCACGCCTACCCTAAGCAACTGTCCGGTGGCATGAAGCAACGAGTGGCGATCGCCCGTGCCCTTGCGAATGAACCCGCATTATTACTCATGGACGAACCCTTTGGCGCACTGGATGCCCAAACCAAAGAACAAATGCAACTGTTTTTGCTGGAGTTGTGGGAAAAAACTCATGTCACGATTCTGATGATTACCCACGACGTGGAAGAGGCGATTTATCTGGCGCAACGAGTGTATGTGATGCGATCGCGTCCCGGACGTATCCACCACGAAGTCACCGTGGACTTACCAGAGCATCGTCCCCTCGATATGAAACTCACCCCCAATTTTCTGGACATCAAACGGCATGTGTTGCACGCGCTCCGTTCCGATGCCGATTAGTCTATCCCCCCCGCCTGGGACATAACCGCACATCCTTTTTGAACCCATTGACGCACCTATGATGCACCGATTCCGCTTCAAATTCTCGAACTTGTGGACACTGATTGGACTTGCCTGCGCCACCCTGCTGCTGACCGTGGCGTGTTCCAGCCCCAACACCAACCAATCAGCACCGCTGATTTCCACCACCAATAACTGGGTGGGCTACGCCGGACACCACATCGCCGTGGGCAAAGGCTTTTTCAAAGAGCAGAATGTCAACGTCCAAGACATCTTTTTCCCCAGCGAAAGCGAACAGCAAACGGCTTTTCTTGCCAAGAAAGCAGATATCGCCTGGTTTACCTCAGGGACAGCGGTGCAGGTGGCCGCGAAGGATCCCACCGCCAAAATTGTGTACCTGATCGACTACTCCAACGGGGGCGACGGCATCATTGGGCGGAACATCAAATCACCGCAAGATGCGAAAGGGAAGACGATCGCGCGGGAAAATATTCTGTTCGAGAAAGTGCTGCTGCGTGCCTACTTGAACAAAGGCGGACTGACGGAAAATGATGTCGTGATCAAAGACATGGCCGCCGCCGATGCCGCGACTGCGTTTGCTGCCAAACAAGTGGATATCGCCGTGAGTTATGAGCCGTACCTCCGCAAAGCCGCCAAACAGGGCGGGGGCGAGGTGATTTTTTCCACGGAAAATACCAACCTGATCGCCGATGTAGTAATGGTGCATGAGAATGTGCTGAAAAATCGTAAAGCCGATCTGCAAGCCTATTTCAAAGCGGTCGATCAAGCGGTGAAATTGGCGATCGCGGCGGATCCCGAAGCCATGAAAATCACTGCCGCCAAACTGGGAATCTCTGCCGATGAAGTGAAAGAACAACTGGCATTGGTCAAGTTATTTGACATCGAAGGCAACAAAACCGTGGGCTTCAATAAATCCAATCCGAATAACGTCTTGGGTAACTTAGAACTGAATGCCAAAGCCGCCTACGACTTCAAAATGATTCCCCAACCCCTAGTAATTGATCAACTCTATGACGACTCAATTGTGAAGTCACTCTAGATTAATCATTGATGGATTGATAGACTGATTTCGCAAGCACAGCAGACTCTTGGATTGGAACTTCTAAACACTAAAATGACTGCAACCCTAACCCCTGAACTACAAGCCCTGAAATCCTCGTTGGAATCCCAAGGCGTGAGCTATGCCCTGGCCAGTTTCGTTGATTTACACGGCATGTGCAAGGCAAAAGCCGTCCCCCTCAAACACTTTGGGCAAATGATGGCGGGGTCGGAACTGTTCACCGGAGCGGCATTGGACGGGGTGCCCCAGGATGTGAGTGATGAGGAAGTCTCGGCACGGCCTGATCCCAACTCAGCCATCATTCTCCCCTGGAAGCCCGATGTGGTGTGGTTCGCCAGTGATTTGTATCTGAAAGGGGAACCCTTCTCCGCCTGTTGTCGGCAGATTCTCAAAACCGTCCTGGCCGATGCCGCCCGCATGGGTTTTCAGTTCAATCTGGGGATTGAAACCGAGTTTTTTATTCTCAAGGAGGGAGAGGATGGCACGCCGCAACCGATCAGCGATCGCGACCAGTTAGCCAAACCCTGCTACGACCTGCAAGGACTCTTGGATAACTTCACCTGGGTGACGGAAATCGTGGAGGCGATGAACCATCTGGGCTGGGATGTCTATTCCTTTGACCACGAAGATGCCAATGGGCAATTTGAAACCGATTTTCACTATGCCGAGGCGCTGACCATGAGCGATCGCCTCACCTTCTTCCGGCTGATGGTCAAGGAAATTGCCCGCAAGCACGGCTATTTTGTCAGTTTCATGCCCAAGCCCTTTAGCGATCGCTCCGGCAGCGGTGCCCACTACAACATGTCCCTGGCGGACATCAACACGGGCACAAACCTGTTCTACGATGATGCGGATCCACGGGGCTGCAAACTGTCCCAACTGGGCTATCAGTTCATTGCCGGAGTCTTGCGCCATGCCCCGGCGATCGCGGCAGTGATTGCCCCCACGGTCAACAGCTACAAGCGCTTGGTGGCACGGGGCAGCATGTCCGGCTTCACCTGGGCACCCGTCTATATGTGCTACGGCAACAACAACCGCACCAATATGCTGCGGATACCCCTGGCCGGGGGGCGAGTGGAATGTCGGGCGGCCGATAGCGCCAGCAACGTCTATCTGGGGGCGGCGATGCTGTTGGCGGCAGGGTTGGAGGGCATTCGGGAACAACTCGATCCCGGTGCACCCCATACCGAAAATATGTACACCCATTCCCAGGCGGAACTGGATGCGATGGGCATCACCTGCTTGCCCCGCACCCTGGGCGAGGCGATCGCGGCCTTTAGTCACGATCCTTTTAGCCGCAAGGTGATGGGGGATTTGATGTACCAAGCCTACGTCGATTACAAAACCCAGGAGTGGCACGACTACCACAACCACATTTCTGATTGGGAACGGCAACGCTATCTCAAGTTTTTCTAGCAGCATTGTGAAACTGAATTGTGAAACTGATCCATGAATTGCCAAGCCGCCCTCACCCTCACCTTCTCTCCGTGGGAGAGGGAACCGGATTCTTGCTCCTTTCTCCCTGTGGGCTACCTTGTCCACACCAGTCGAACCGATCCTCCCTAACCCTCCTTAAAAAGGAGGGAACCGAACCAATCGGGCTACAAGTCCCCCTTTTGAAGGGGGCTTTAGGGGGAGCAACCCTGGACTCAAACCGAATTCAGAGTCGGAATGACATTCAGTAACACCAAATTTTCTAACTGACCACCCTTTTTCGCACTGCTACTTTGCCGGAGTCTCACACTATGGTTTCACTCACCTCTAAACCCGAAATGCCCGCATCGCGGCAACACACCTATCTGCGTCCGTCCGTGTTCTGGAGCATTCGCCAGGGTTTTCCCAATCGCTTATCTCTGTTGATCATCAGTCTGGCGTTGGCGGTGCCCTTGCTGATCTGGGCGATCGTCAGCTATGCCGGACTGGTGCCGCCGATGTTTCTGCCCACCCCCACAGCGGTGTTGCAGGCGGGGTGGCAAATGGCATCGGATGGCACGCTCTGGGTGGATGTGTTCGCCAGTAGTGCGCGGGTGCTGGCAGGATTTTTGGTGGCGGCGGCGATCGGCGTCCCAATGGGGATTGCGATGGGCACGTTTCACAGCATGGATAGTTTGTTTGCGCCGATCGTGGGTACGGTGCGCTACATGCCTGTCACCGCCTTTGTGCCCCTGATCATCATTTGGTTAGGGTTGGGGGAAATGTCCAAAATCCTGATTATCATGCTCGGTGTGGTGCTGTATAACGCCATCATGATTGCCGATGCGGTCAAGTTCATCCCCAATGACATGATCAATGTGGCCTATACGCTTGGTGGACGGCGACGGGATGTGCTGTTTCAGGTGATTATTCCGGCGGCGTTTCCCAGTGTGCTGGACACGTTGCGGGTAAATATTTCTGGGGCGTGGAATTTTTTGGTGATTGCGGAACTGGTGGCGGCACAAAATGGGCTGGGGTTCAAAATCATTCAGGCGCAGCGGTTTTTGCAGACGGATAAGGTGTTGTTTTGCATTCTGCTGATTGGACTAATTGGCTTGGCGATCGATTATGGCTTGAAATTTATGTCACACAAACTCACGCCCTGGGCGGATCAGACGCGCCATTAGGGGAGCAGGCACGGTTGTAGTTTGGGCGCGATCGCAGGATGCCCTATGCTGTGACAAGGCAAAGGATGGGTGACGGTGATGCCCTTAGCAGTTTGTTGTTGGGCATTGCCGCCTTACCGAGCACGATTCAAACCCCCCAAATTTGCCTTAGCGGGTTGGTAGATTGGTGCAGTTGTGACAAGGGCGCGATCGCCTGGGACAGTCTGCCGTTGAGTATTGGCTTATTGGTGGGGGCGCTGTGGCTCCCCCGCGGCCTGGTCGGCTCAGCAAACAGCGCTGCCCCAGTGCCTTGGTGGAAACTCTCGCCTAGATTATCCCCTCGGTGAGGCATGGAACAGGTGCGATCTCTAACCCCAAGATCCCCCGATAGGAACGTTCCACCGAAACGGCTCTCCCCTGTGGGTTTCATGCATCCTGGAAAACATGGAGAGACAATACCTGTACCTGACTACCGTGTGAAAGGCGGTGTGAAATTCGGTGTGGGACTCGGAGGCATGTCTTGATAAGTACGCTCTGCACCATCACGACAAGTATCGAGCGCTTGTTGCAGAGGGATCACCGCCAAACGTTTCCACGTCGAGGGTTTGCACCAACGTCGGCTGGCTGGGATAACTGAGATCAAGAACTTCCAATAAAGTACCGCCCGAAATCACGAATAAGCGATTGGTGGTTGGGTCATAGGCAGAAATTTCGGCTCCCGTCCCTTCTAACCCTCCAACTTTTGTCAAAATCGCCTTTGCGTCGGCGATGGCAACAACGGAACTAAAATCTTGGGAATTTGGCTCACTGAGGCTAAACGAGGACATGACACTGCTACCTGTACAAGTGAATCAACAAAAATAACGTTGGAAAAACCGTTCGCCCGATCGGCTGGCTGTTTAATCCCAGTGGTCAGGGGTTGCCTGGAAATCACCACCAGCGATCGCTGGTGGCCAAGCAGACCCCAGACACGGATCACCGGGGAAATTGAGGAAAATTACTGAAAAACGGCGATCGCCAGGAAAGTCGCCCAAAAACCTTAGGCATTAACTTCCCGAAAGTTACGGATGGCGGTTTTTCCACTCCCCATCATTGCGGAGAAGTCCGTGGAAACAGCGTGATCCAGAAAACATCGGGAATAAAGATTGTATGAAGTGATACGTTTAGCTCCGCAGAAAAGCCGCGATCGCCCCCTAGCCGTGTTGCTTAATTGACTCGCATCCTAACGATCCTGGGGCACATTCAAGGAGGGGACTGGCGCTGGAGGCGTGGGCCAGGAGCGTGGCGCAGGGGCAGATCGCTGATAGGAAGGCAAGACCAATCGCGGTGGAATCGTGATTTTTGCCCGTTGTGGCAAAGTTTCCTCGATCGCCGCCGCTTTTTGGATCTGGTTAAGCGATCGATACATCCTGGCAACCTCCGTTAGCTGCGCCTCGCCCCACTGATCAGACGGTGTCACCCAGGGCAGTTGACCTGGCGCTGAAGGCTGCACTCGGTAGGCCGCCCGAATGGCCGCCACGGCTGCATCCAGCATTTGCACAGCAACCCGCCTGTTCGACATGGCCTGGTACTGACTGGCAATCTCGAACAGGGTGACAGCCCGAAACGTCGCCGGATCAGAGGGTTGCAAGTCTTGAGCAATGCGCTCCAAAAGTCTGACTCCTTGAGCGTTGCGCCTGTTCTGAATATTCAGCCTCGAAAGCGCAAGGCGCAAATGGATCGGGTTCGGGAAGGTATTTTCCGGGTTGGGAATTGCGGCAATGAGGGCTTCTAGTTGCTCCAGTGCCTGCGCGGTCTGACGGTTCGATAGGGGCAAGTCCGCAGTCTTCAGTGCTTGCAAGATGGCCAAAAAGGTATCGGCCCGCTGCCCACAATCCTCAATGTCATTTGCGATCGCCCAAGCATTGCGGCCATTCCGATTTTTCACCCAGCGATTTGCCATGTGCGATCGCACCATCGAGCGCAAATAAGCATCCTTGACCATGCCTGCTACAACTCTCGCCTGTGCGGGTTCAAAGGCCACTTCCCGCGCCACATCCGTCCAAACTGACCATTTCTCGTTGGCGATCGGAAACAACGCCATCACCCCTGCAATCTGATCAATTTGATTCATTGCTGTCAGTGCTTCCACCATCGGGATAATCGCATCGCTCAAATAATTCGACTGTTGGGGTAAATGCTTGAGCCGATCGATCGCCGCCGCCAACTGATTTTGCCGAATGAGTTCAGCCGCGATCGTCCCAATCCCCTCCGCGCGATTCTGAGACAGCGGCGAAAACTGCTCAAGCACAAATTGAGTTGCACTCATCCCTTCCTTCGCTTGCACCATTGCCGCCAGCAGTGAACGAAGCGTCTCATCTTGCACCCAAGCCGATCCCTGCTGAAACTCCTGAAGGGCTGGCTCCCATCGTTTCGACTGAATCAGCCCTTGAATTTTTTTTACTTGAGCAACCTGCTCTGGCATAACCCTGACCGCACTTGGAGGAAACCGCAAGGGCAATACAGGCAGCGCAGCGCTTGAAACCAGCTTGCAACTCGTTGCTATCTTGGGCAACTCCACTTCTGCGGCATAGGCAAACCGCAGACTGGGAGAAACTAACCCGATCGCCATCAAAATGACTAACCAGGGTTGAGCAACGGTCAAACGCATCGTCAGGGCAACTTTTGGCTAACGGAACAATGGGCACGCTCATGCCACACACCACCATTTGAGCATGGCATCGCCCACCGCCATCATATCCTTCCCCCCACAGTTAGACACGGGCAGAATCAACCCGATAGCCGCATCACGTCGATTCGTTCGCCCATTGAGGACAATTCTGCCAACTCAAACAGGGCTAAAAATTTTAGAGTGCACAGAGAGTTTTCTGGATTTATTTCTATACTGTGATTGATCAGGTTTAACACGGAATAGCTTCATGAAGTTTTCACAGCGGAATTGGGGTTGGTTCGTCGGTAGCTGGTTCGGCCCTCTTGTAGCGGTTAGCATTGCGGCGGAAAGTCTGGCCCAGATTACCCCGGATACGACCCTGCCGACCAATTCCACCGTTGTACCGGGCTGCACCACCTGCGTGATCGAAGGCGGCACCATCCAGGGCGGCAACCTGTTTCATAGCTTCCGAGAATTTTCCGTGCCCACGGGGGGACAAGCCTGGTTTAACCAAGCGCCCTCAATTCAAACCATTCTGACGCGGGTAACGGGCAATCAGTTGTCCAGTATTGACGGGCTGTTAAAAACCAACGGCACAGCCAGCCTCTTCTTCCTGAACCCCAATGGGATTGTGTTTGGGCCAAATGCTCAGATCCAGGTGGGCGGCTCGTTTTTTGCCAGTACGGCCAGCCGTTTCCAGTTTCCCGATGGGACAGAATTTAGTGCGACCAATCCCCAAGCGCCGCCGCTGTTGACGGTCAACCTGGCTCCGGGGCTACAACCGGGGACTAGCCTACCCGAAGCTACCATTATTAATCGCGGGGTGTTGACGGCGGGGCAAGATCTGACCCTGGAGGCGACCCAGTTAGATTTGCAAGGGCACCTGCAAGCGGGGCGGGATTTGCGGTTGCAGGCGGAGCAAACGGTACAAGTCCGAGATACGACGCAAACGCCCTTTGTGGCCCAGGCCGGGGGGGCGCTGACGGTGCAAGGGAAAGCGGGCATTGATATTTTGGCGCTGAGTCATCCAACGCAAACGCCGTTTCAAAGTGGGGGCAATTTACAGCTAGTGAGCGATGGGGTGATTTCGGGGGATGCCCGATTTGCCAGCCAGCAACAGTTTCAAGTGCGGAGTCTATCGGGGCAGGCGGCCAATTTCACCAGTTTGTATGATCCGATTATTAGTTCGGCGGGGGCGGTGGACATTGCGGGTAGCTATACGGGGGCGGCGCTGTTGATTGAGTCGCTGCAAGGGGTGCAGATCAATGGATCGGTGGAGATTACTAGCCCGGATGTGGCGATCGCGCCCATTGATGCGGATACGACGCTGTTGGCCACGACCAATGCTTTTATTGTCCGGGCGGGGCGGGATGCTCTGGCCTATGCGCCGACCCCGTTGCCCACATTGCTGAATACGACGACAGCGCAACCGGGGCCAATTGGGTTTCAGGGGATTGCGATCGCGGGAGATGTGGGGACCAATGGCGGGCCAATCATTTTGGATGCGGCGATCGGTAATATCCAAACAGCGGCGCTCACCACGATCGCGGCGACGGGGGGCGATGTCACCGTCTCGACCCGCAATGGCAACATCACCACAGGCGCAATCATTGCCTTGGGCTTGGCGGGGCGGGGGGGCGATGTGCGCCTGGAAGCCCAAAGTGGCGATGTGACTGTCAACGGCACAATCAATGCCCTTTCGGTGGGGGCGGGGCGGGGCGGCGCAGTGACGGTGGCGACGGGAGATGGCGACATTGCCGTGCAAGGCGGCGTGAATTCCTTTTCGATTCGGGGCGGAGCCAACAGCGATATCACGTTTTCGGCCACCAATGGCAGCATTACCACCCCCGGCACGATTGTTTCGTCGTCGCGGCAAAGAAATGGCGGGGCGATTACCTATACAGCGACGGGCAACATCACCGTTGGGCGGGTGACGGCGAACTCGGAACAAGGCAATGCAGGGGCGATCGCCCTGACCAGTCAGCAAGGGGCCATCACCGCGACGAACGAGATCACAGCAGAAAACGGCGCAACGGGCAACGGAGGCCCTGTTCAGCTCCTTGCAAAGGGCGACATTCAACTCACCAGAGTATCTACTCAGGCCAGCAATTTTGGTAGCGCCAGCAATGGCGGCAACCTTACGATTCGCTCTGACACCGGCAACATCACCGCCACCGGCGAACTCACGACCCGCACCCAATCCCGTGGGCAAGCGGGGACAATTCAGATTGCAGCACCGGGGGGCAGCGTGAATGTGAATACGGTGCGGGCTGATTCGGTGAATGGGCGCAGTAACAGTATTTTGATTGAGGCGGGAAAAGATATTCGGGCTGACGATGTGGAAGCCGATACCAACAGTGCCCAAAATGGCAGTTCGGTGACGTTGCGGAGTGTGACTGGCAATATTCGGGCCGATCGCATCTCTACTCAATCGGATCGGGGGCAACGGGGGGGCGATATTGACCTCTCGACTCAGCAAGGCAATATTACTGTCGGGCCGCTGGATACCACGGGAAGTAATGGCAGCGCGGGGAATCTGCGCCTTGTGACCCAAACCGGCAACATCACCATTGAGGACACGCTGCGGGGGGTAGGGTTTCGGGGGAACGGCGGCAACTTGACTGTAGAAACCCAACAGGGCGATATCCGGGTGAAGGAAGATCTCATCCTGCTGTCCACCGGGGGGCGGGCGGGCAATGGGGGCAATGTTCGCCTTCGCACTGACCAGGGCCAGATTGTGCTCGACAAATCGGTGAACACCATTTCTCTGTCGGGGGGCAACGGGGGCCGCATTGAAATTCAGGCGGGCGATCGCCTCGATATTCCTGATGCTGGCAATGTGGTGATGGGGGATCTGATTTCTCAAGCCAATCGGCAGGGGCAAGGTGGGGATATTGTGGTCACGACGAGCAACGGCGATATCCGACCCCGGCGGGGGATTTTTTCCTATTCCAACCGGGGCAGCGGTGGCAATATCACCCTGGCCACCACCAACGGCGACATCATCATGCAGCCCGACCAGGATATCCAGTCCCGTGGGTGTTTTGACTTGAACCCAAACTGTACGGGAAATGGGGGTAACATCACGATCGCCACCGGGCGAGGCAATATTTTTCTGGACAAGGTTTTCTCCTACGCGGCGAATAATGGGGGTAATATTACGCTGTTTGCGCCAGACGGGGCGATCGCCACCCGCATTCTCCTGGCCCACTCCTATCAGGGCGGGCGCGGCGGCGAGATTCAGTACACCGCTGGGGCGGGGGGGATTGATGCGGCGGGGGTATATAGCTTTTCGCGGGGGGGGCGCGGTGGCGATATGCGCTTCACGGCCACGGGGGATGTGCGGCTGGCGAATATCAATTCCACGGGAGATACGAGCGGGCGCATTACGGTGAATGCGGGCAATGTGTTTGAGGTGTCTGGGAACTCGCGGCAATATCGGCCTCAGGGTTCGACGGGCGCACCAGCCAGGGCCAGCACCATCACCAGTGACACCTTTGGGGCGGGGAACGGCGGCGATATTGACATCACGGCAAAAGTGGTGCGGTTGGTAGGGGGAAATCAAATCACGGCTTCGACCCATAGCAGCGGCGCGGCGGGAACGATTACGGTGCGGGCCACCGAGCGCTTGGAAATTGCGGATGTTGTGTCCAGGGTGATTGAACCGGACAGTTTGGTGCAAGGGGCTGTGACGGGGATTCCAGAGGGGACATACTTAGGCGGCTATATTCCATCGGGGAAAATTGCTGATGTTAAACAGCGGGAACGGCGCTTGGTGCCCAGTGGCCTGTTTAGCCAGAGCACCAGCGACGCAAACGGCAGCACGGGGAATATTCGGATTGAAACGCCGCTGTTGGTGGTGCGGGATCAGGGGGCGATCGCCTCGACGACCTTTGGTGAAGGGACAGGCGGGACGACCAGTATTCAAGCGGGTAACGTACAAGTGAATGGGGGTTCGATCCTCAGCGGGGTGGCTCCGGGGGCGTTGGGCAGTAGCGGAATTATTCAAATTCAAACGCCGACCCTGGCGATCGCCAATGGCGGTGTCATCCAATCGCAAACCTTGGGCCAGGGGAATGCGGGGTTGATTCAAGTGGATGCGGAGTCGATCACGGTGGCGGGGGTGGGCAGTGGGATTCGGTCGGGCAGTGGCGATCGGGTGTTCCGCGCTGGCCCCATTGGCACGGGGGGCGATATTCGGCTGAATGCGAACCAGATCCACCTCACCCAGGGCGCAACGCTCAATGCTGAAACCTATACCCAGGCGGCAGGCGGCAACATTGTGATCAATGGCAGTCAGTTTACGGCGACCCAACAAGGACAAGTCCGCACCACGACCTTTGGCAGTGGCACCGCTGGCACAATCCGGCTAAATCTGGGCGATCGCCTATTGCTGACGGATGCTGGCACGGGCCTGTTTGCCAATACGGCCCCGGAATCGACGGGAGCGGGGGGCAACCTGTTTGCGATCGCCCCCCAAGCCTGGATTCAAGCCGGGGCGGGCATTGCCGTTGATACTCAGGGGGCCGGGTCGGGGGGGACGATCCAACTCCAGATCGGTCAACTGACAATGGCCAGCCAGGGCTTTGTCACTGCGGCCACCACGGGCACGGGGAAGGCGGGAGATATCAACATTACGGGGCAAACCCTGACCCTGACTGATCCGGGCACCACCATTCGCTCTGGCAGTGGCACGGCCCAACAACGGGGTTTGGTGACAGGGGCGGGGGGCGATATCCGGCTGCGGGGGGCGAGGGTGACTATTACCAACGGGGCGACCCTCAGCGCCGAAACCTACACGAATGGCACCGGGGGCAACGTGTTTGTGACGGGGAATCAGTTCACGGCGACGCGCCAGGGCCAAATTCGGACAACCACGCTGGGCAGTGGCACGGCGGGCAATATTGTCGTGACGGGCGATCGCCTGTTTCTCTCTGACCCTGGCACGGGTTTGTTTGCGGATACGACCCTTGGCTCAAGGGGGGCGGGGGGGAGTATTTTTATTGATGCAGCTCGGTTTGACCTTCAGGCGGGGGCGGGCATTGCGGTTGACAGTGAGGGCCAGGGCCAGGGCGGTAGCATTGAACTCCAGGCCGATCGCCTGACCTTGCGCGATCGCGCCTACATCACCGCCGAAACCGCCACCGCCCAGGGCGGCAACATCACCATTACCACCCAACAACCCCTGGTGCTCCGGCGCAATAGCCTGATCTCTGCCACCGCTGGCAATGCCCAGGCCGGAGGGGATGGCGGCAACATTACGATCACGGCTCCGTTTGTGATTGGGGTACTCAGCGAAAATAGCGACATCCGGGCCAATGCCTTCACCGGACGCGGCGGCAACGTCACCATCAACGCCCAAGGGATCTTTGGCCTCCAGTTTCAACGGCAAGATACGCCCTTTAGCGATATTACCGCCAGTTCGCGCTTTGGGGTGAGCGGCACCGTGACGCTGAATACCCTCAACGTTGACCCCAACCGGGGGTTAGTGGCTTTCCCCATTAATCTCGCTGACCCCACAAATCAGATCGACCAGCGGTGTGTGGCCCGTGGGGGACGCGCCAGTTCTTTTGTGGCCACGGGACGCGGCGGTTTACCCATCAGCCCCGACCAACCGAGCCGCCCCCGACCAACCCTACCCTGGCTCAGTTTGGCAGCAACGGGCGATCGCGCCTCGGCTCACTCCAGCCCGAAAGCCGCAATGCCTCAGCCTGCTTCCACTCCCACCACCGCCGAAGCCCAAACCTGGATGCAACTGGCGGATGGTTCTGTGCAATTGGTGACGCTTGCGCCGGAGGGGGAAATGACTTTATCCTGGCCTGCTCCCATCGAATGCCCAACCCAGCCGTAAACGGCTCAGTTCCCGCGATCGCTCCATCTTCCACCTGGTCTCACCCAATGCACCTTTCTCCCCACGACACCGCTTTGCTCACCGATCTGCGGACTCAATCAAAACTATTGATTGGCTTATATTTATTGGTTGGCACCATAGGATTGATTGCCACAGTCTGTTTGGAAATGTCTGCGCCACTACGGGCGATCGCGGCTTTTTTGTCGGGTGGGCTGGTTGGCATTACGGTTGAAAAATTAGTGAGTCGGCGGCTGCGACGCTTGGCCTACCAACTTTGGCAGCACCAGGATGCGTCTAATTCCTAATGGGCTGGCGAGAAATGCTGATGCGCTATCCCCCCGGTGCTTACACATGGTTGTGCGGTTCCAGGATACAGGGATAAGCCGGATCACCCATTTCGATCTGCAAGGTGGCATGGTCAATGCCAAAGTGGTGGTGTAACTCGTGGCAGGTATTGGCCAAGAAGCGATCGCCCGGATGCCCCGTGGGTATGACCAAATGAGCGGTCAGGGCGGTTTCCACCGTACTCATGCTCCAAATATGCAAATCGTGTACCTGCGTCACCCCAGGCCGCTCGGCCAAGAACAACCGCACTGCCCGTTCATCGACCCGGTGCGGCACTCCATCAATCGCCAAATGAAACGACTCTTTGAGCAAGCCCCATGTACTGACAATAATCAGCCCACCAATCACCAGGCTAAAAGCTGGATCGAGCCACTGCCATTGGGTGAGCAGAATACCCAACCCCGCGATCGCCACCCCCACCGACACCAAAGCATCGGCAGCCATGTGCAAAAAAGCCGCGCGGATATTCATGTCCCCCTTGCGACCAGCCGCAAACATCAAAGCTGTACCAGTGTTGATGACAATACCGGCGATCGCCACAGCGATGATCAGCCCACCTTGCACTTCTCCCGGTGTAACCAGCCGCTGCACCGCTTCCCACAAAATTCCCCCCGTTGCCACCATCAAAAAAATGGCATTCAACAACGCCGCCAAAATCGAAGTCTTGCGCCAGCCGTAGGTATAGCGGGCCGAGGGTTGTCGCTGGGTCAAAATGCTGGCAATCCAGGCCAACAATAACCCCAAGACATCACTTAAGTTGTGGCCGGCATCTGCAATCAGCGCAACGGAGTTGGCTAGCACCCCAAACCCAAATTCCGTCAGCACAAAACCACCGTTTAGCAACAACCCAATGATGAACGCTCGATTGTAATTTTTTGGGACAGGGTGATGGTGATCTGTGGGATGATGATGCTCCGCCGGATGGGGAAAATGCTCGTGGGCCATAGACTTCTGGTTTGGCTGCTGCTGACAGCAGCTTGAGTGACTGCCCTCATTCTAGGGGAAATCCAAGAAAATATGAATACCTGTTCAGATATGAAAGGATGACTCTGAAACGACACCACAGGGTTGACCTGACGGCGTTGGGGTCATAGATTGCGATCGCCAACCGCGCCAGGGTTGATAGCCCTTCGACCGCGTGCTGGGTGTATGAGCCTCGTGGCGATCGCCTAAAGGCCATTTCGCCACCCCATAAATGATTCATGAAAAGTTGATAGCAGCCCTACAAATTGTAGTATATCCGCTCTATGTTGTTATCACTCAGGCTCAGGTTGAGCGCGTGGCAATCTTTACTAACATAAGGAAAATAGTTTCACGACCTTCTTAATTAGGAAAATACCACAATCACTTCCATTTTGTTTGCTAAAATGCCCATCTTAAAAAAAGCTACAAAGCTTACAACTTATACGTTGTACCTCTGCTTTTTAAGCATTCCTTCTTTAATGTTCTGATTGGCAAATTGGCCATCTGTTCTATCTTTTATCTAGCTATACTGCTGCTAAGTTTTTATCTCGATACGATTACGTGTTTTTCAATACCTTTTACTCTTGGATGTGCTGCAAAAACGAATTACGCATAAAGCATTATATCTACCCTGATTGACGGACAAAACTCCTGCGACCCTGCTTCTTGCGTCGGTTGGGTTATCATCAGCGTCACCCAACCAAGTCCAGACTAGGCTTGGGTTGACCAGTGTTCAACTCAACCTACAACAATAGATTTGTCAGTCAACCAGATGCCGACCTATCCCAAGATGTCTACTTCTATTTAATTGAGTAGTAACATTACTTTTTGTTATGACTTTTTTATTATGAATCTTTTACAGTCTCAATCGTTTAAATATTCACCAGCATCCACCTATCAAACTACAGCCCCATCGTTAATGAAGATACGCCGTTTAGCTATCTTTCTTCTATTAGGGGATTTGCTTGGTCTTCTATTTTGCTTAAATTTAGCCTATCTACTTAAATTCGGACAGATCTATGGTTTTTTTTCGACTACATTGTTGATGATTACTGTCTTAACCATAGTTGTTCTTTATATTGGAGATGCCTATCGGCCAGATTTACAAGTCGCAGGATTTGGGGCACCTGCCAGAACTTTAATTAGTTGCGGTGTAGTGGGGCTAGCGATCGCGGTTCTTGGTTATTTATTTCAAGCACCTAGCTTAACTCAATTACTGTGGCGAGGCGTATTATTACCAGGCTTAGGCATCTTTTCTAGCTGGGCTGTGTTGCTAAGACTTTTGGCGACCAAATTGGCCCGCTCTCACGCGAAACAAAGCTCTTGCCTTCTCCTCGGCACAGACAATGGAACCTTAGGATTTGAGCAAGAATTTACGATGTGGAACCCTCAAGGGAGGCTAGTCATCCTCGCAGATGCCCCAACGATTCCTCCTGATTTGGCCGAACACTCGGAGAGCCTATCTGGCAGCATCAAAGACCTCTCTTTTTGGAGTTCTCATCCTTGGTCTGGAGTGATTGTTACCCCTCATCTTAAGCTAACGAATCAAGAGACTCAACGGCTAATGCAGTTTCGCTTTAGAGGCATTCCTGTATACCATATACTCAATTTTTACGAAACTTATTGGGGGAAAATCCCATCTAACTTTTTAAAGGATAATTGGTTGGCAATTGAAAATGGCTTTGGTTTAGTTTCTAATCGAATTAATTTTAAATTAAAAAGACTTTCTGATTTTTTGATCGCAGCATTTCTTTTATTACTACTATCTCCAATTTTAGTCATTACAGCATTGGCTATCAAACTAGATAGTTCAGGGCCTATTTTCTATTCTCAACTACGCAATGGTCACAATAAAATTCTCTTCCGAGTCTATAAATTTCGTTCCATGTATCAAGATGCTGAGAATCAGGGCGCTCAATGGGCACAACAGCGCGATCCAAGAATTACTCGCGTAGGTTTCTGGTTACGACTGATGCGTATTGATGAGTTACCTCAGCTTTGGAACGTCTTGAAAGGGGAAATGAGCTTAATTGGTCCTCGACCAGAACGCCCGGAGTTTGATATAAAGCTTGCTGCTCGAATTCCCTACTATAATCTGCGCTATTTGGTCAAACCAGGAATTACAGGGTGGGCGCAAGTGCTATATCCTTATGGCGCTTCCGTAGAAGATGCCCGTGAAAAGTTGTCTTACGATCTTTACTACATCAAAAATTATTCAATTGGTTTAGATCTCAAAATTTTGCTTAAAACAATTCGCGTTGTTTTACTAGGTAAAGGAAGATGAATGTTAATCAAGGTACAATTCTTGTTACTGGCGGGGCTGGATATATCGGCTCCCATGTCGTGCAGCAGCTCGGTGAAGCTGGTTATCAGATTGTTGTCTACGACAATTGCTCCACAGGATCACCCAGCTCAGTTTTGTATGGAGATTTGATTGTCGGTGATCTGTCTGATTTAGATCGGCTTTACCAAGTGTTTGCAACATATCAATTTACAGCGGTGCTTCATTTTGCCGCTAGTTTAATTGCACCTGAATCGGTTACTCGCCCACTTGATTACTATGCTAATAATACTCGCAACACTCTAAATCTTTTGCGGTGCTGTAGTGTCATGGGCGTGAATAAACTGATCTTTTCCAGTACGGCTGCCGTGTATGGAGAACCGAAAGAAAATCCTGTACAAGAAACAGCAGAGACATTACCAATTAATCCTTACGGGCGCTCTAAATTGATGAGTGAATGGCTGATTCGAGACTATGGAAATGTCTCATCATTGCGCTATGTGATATTGCGTTATTTTAATGTTGCAGGTGCTGATCCTCGCGGAAATTTAGGGGCGATCGCCGAAAAAGCTACACAACTGATTCGAGTAGCCTGTGATGCAGCTCTAAAACGTCGGTCAAATTTAGGTGTATTTGGAACTGATTTTTCAACTCCCGATGGAACAGCGATCCGAGATTATATTCACGTAGAAGACTTAGCATCTGCCCATCTAGCAGCATTGCAGTATTTAGAGGAAGGAGGTAATAGCCAAATCCTGAACTGTGGTTATGAACAGGGGCACAGTGTGCAGGAGGTAATTGACCGTGTCAAGGCAATTTCTCAAATTGATTTTCCTGTTTTAAAGCTTGCTCGCCGGACAGGAGATCCTGCATCCGTAGTTGCTTGCTCAGACAAGATTCAGTCTCTTCTTAGCTGGAAACCTCGGTATAACGATTTGGATACCATCATCAAATCAACGTTGGATTGGGAGAGGCGTCGAAAAGTTAATTCTCCTACTTTCTTACACAATCGGAGTTCAACCTCTGACGCTTCACTAAAAGTAGTTTGACTGTAACTAATAATCCTCACATCTATAAATAGAGGTTGAAAGATTGAGATGATTCAAAAAGAGATTAAGCAGTTAATAAAGAAATTTGTTTATAGACGTGAGAATTGGACAATTGGAATTTGTATCGCTGATTCATCGCTTCATTTTCAGCCTGTATCTAATATCAAAAATCCAGTTTTAACAGCAAAGCATGTGAGAGATATTCAGGCTGAGTTTGTTGCAGATCCATTTGTAATCCGTAAAGATGACCTTTGGTATATGTTTTTTGAGGCTCTAAATACAGCCGATGGATTAGGAGATATTTGTTTAGCGACTAGTACGGATTTTTTTAATTGGAGTTATCAACAAGTTGTTTTAAATGAACCATTCCATCTTTCCTATCCTTATGTCTTTGAATGGAACGATGAATATTACATGATCCCAGAAACCTACCAGGCGAATGAAATAAGGCTATATAAAGCAAAAAACTTTCCTTATCAATGGGTTTTTGAAAAGACTCTCTTGACCGGAGCTGACTATGTCGATTCAAGTTTAGTCTATTTTAATGAAAAATGGTGGATGTTTTCTTCTACCACATCAAATGATACGCTTTATCTCCATTATGCCGAAGACCTTTTGGGGCAATGGGTAGAACATCCGGCTAGCCCGATTATTGAGCACAACTCCTGTTTTGCAAGACCTGCGGGCCGGATTTTCAATTGGCATAATCACTTAGTTCGCCTGGCTCAGGATGATGAACTAGCTTATGGTCGCCAGGTATATGCCTTTAAAGTCCTGGAACTAACTGCTCATAGTTATCGCGAGCAGCAAATGCTTGATGGAAAGCCGATGCTAAAAGCAGGTGGTTCTGGATGGAATGCAATTGGAATGCATCATTGTGATTTGCATCAAATTGACTTAAATCGATGGGCAGCGTGCGTAGATGGAAGAGGTAAACCAACGTTAGGTCTTAACTTTTTTAGTCCTTAGGGCCACTTGATTCTAAGCACTTGACAGCTTTTCTATCTAAATGGTCTAGATTTAGGGCAATCAGAGAATTGATCATGAAAAGTCTAATTACCGATCAGTTATGTATACTTAAAGAAAAAATTAACTATATTGATGACCGAATATTTATCGATTTTCCTGAAGACTATTATTACAAAAGAATTAAGACCTTATCTCGGACTTCTGGATATTACTTTATTCCTCAGGATTTGAGGAGAAATATTGAATATATTAAATTCAGGCATAGTCAAATAACGGCATCAATTTATCAAAGATTTATGTTAGGGTATTTTATTCAAGAAGCTTATGATTATTTAAATACGAATAAAACTTATCCTGAAGAAGTGCTGGCATTTTATCATCGGCATTTTGAATGGGTTCTTCAAAATCTTATTATTAAAAATTTGGAGAGTATTAATTATTATAATTATGATAATGATTTATTTTTAAAGGATCTAGGAATTTGTAGTTTAAGAATATTCCCAGTCAGAGCTCAAGTTATAGAGTTGTTAGGCGTGTCGAGACGGTTTATTCTAGATCATGGCTGGAAACAGTGTTTTTATTCTAGTTATTTCCATCTTGCAAAAATGAAGGGCAATTCGCCTTTTTATCATGTTCATCTCGATATAAGATGGGTACATGACTTTAACCAAGCAGGATGGCATGAATCTTTTCAAATATTAGCTAAGATGCTAATAAAGAATCCCGAAATAAAAGGCGTATTCGGCTCTAGCTGGTTTTATGATCCTCAGCTTGAAAAAATTAGCCCAGGATTACTTTTTTTAAGAAAAATACCAGAACTTGGTGGTGCAAAAGTCTTCAAATGGGCTGCGACTAAAATGGATATTGAAAATGCAATATATAAATCCGAAAGAAGAAAAAGATTATATGATGAGGGCGAGTATCTGCCAACAAGCTATATTTTCATTTGGCCAAGAAAAGATTTGATTAGATGGGCTGATCATTGCAGCTAGTCTTTTCGGCGATCGCAAGTAGATAAATGTATTACAACTTTATTCGATCAGGAGATTGAAATAATGCAAATCGAAGAAACGCTCCAACAACACATTGCAAAAACAATCCTTTTTAGTAATGTTTATTCTTACAAAGATACGGATTCTTTTATGGAGAATGGGATTCTTGACTCTATGAACGTTATGGAACTAGTAGTGTTTCTAGAGCGACAGTTTAGCATTCAAGTCGCTGACTATGAAATTATTCCAGAGAACTTTGACTCAATTCATAAATTAGCTTCTTTTGTCCGCAGTAAGCAAAAAGTTGGTGTCTGATTCTAAGCCTTGAGACTGTCTGGAGTCATTTTATGTTGATACATCAGTTTCTTGAGAACAGTGCAGACCAATTACCTCATAAGATAGCACTAATTTGTGATGGACAACGGTTGACCTATGCCGATGTTGAAGCTCAGGCAAATCGTCTAGCAAATGCACTACAAGCTCAAGGTTTACAGCGAGGCGATCGTGTTGCACTGTACTTACCAAACAGTGTAGAAATGGCAATCTCTATTTTTGCCGTTCTGAAAGCCGGTGGGGTTTTTGTTCCAATTAATCCCACGACTAAATATGACAAATGTGCGTATATTCTGAATCATTGTGCAGCGCGATCGCTAATTACTAGCGGTCGTCAAGCTGAACTGGTAAACCAACTATTACAGCATGTACCTGCGCTAAAAACCGTTATACTCACTTCTCCTACAATAGGAGCTAATCCCGCGCTGTTTATTAGTTATGATGCTATCCAGGCAGATTACTTTGAACATCGGCCTGTCCATGTCAACATTGATCTTGACTTGGCCTATTTGATTTACACCTCAGGCAGTACAGGTGAGCCAAAAGGGGTCATGGCTGACCATAGTAACGTAGTCTTTGCGGCCAGCTCAATCATTCAGTATTTAGGCAATATTGAGTCAGATATTATTATTAGTTTACTGCCTTTATCATTTGACTATGGACTATACCAGTTATTAATGACTTTTAAGTTTGGTGGCACCCTAGTTCTAGAAAAAGGTTTTACTTACCCGGCTGTTACGCTCAAACGAATTGAAGAAGAAAGAGTTACAGGACTTCCTGGAGTACCAACTATTTTTACGGTGCTGCTCAATACAAATCTGAGTAACTATGATCTGTCTAGTCTGCGCTATCTCACCAACACGGCTGCCGCTTTGCCCCCCGCTCACGTTGTTGCAATTCAGAATAAGTTCCCTAGGGCTTCCCTATTCTCCATGTATGGTTTGACTGAAACAAAACGGACTCTTTACCTGCCACCTGAGCAATTAAATCACCGTCCTAGTTCCGTCGGCATTCCTATCCCTGGTACTGAAGCCTGGATTGAAAATGAGCATGGGCAGCGGTTAGAAGCTGGGCAGGTAGGTGAGTTAGTTGTGCGCGGGCGACATGTCATGCGGGGATACTGGAATGCTCCTGAGCAAACTGCTATTCGCTTTCGTTCAGGCTCTTTACCCAGCGAACGACTCTGCTACACTGGCGATCTTTTCCGCACTGATGAAGAAGGTTTCTTCTACTTTGTCGCACGTAAGGATGACGTAATCAAGAGCCGAGGAGAAAAAGTTCCTCCAAAAGAGGTCGAACAGGTTTTGTATGGGATGGAAGGAGTTCAGGAAGCGGCAGTAATTGGAGTTCCTAATGCTGTGTTAGGACAGGCCATTAAAGCTTTTGTTGTTCTGCATCCAGGTTCGTTACTAACGGTAGATGATTTATTTCACCATTGTCGAGCTAACTTGGAAGACTTTATGGTACCTAGTTTTATGGAGATCCGTTCAGAGCTGCCTAAGAGTGCAAACGGAAAAATTAACAAGCTTGAATTGAATTGATGTTAGGCGTTATCTGGGCACTGTATTCATAAGGATTAACATCGCTTGTAAAAACTTATCTACTTGCCCTTTAAATCATTAAAGGAGATGCCTATGTGTGGCATTGTTGGTACTTTCAATCTGAATAAGCCGAGACCTGTTCCGTTAGAAGTATTAAGACAGATGTTGGGAATGATTCGACATCGAGGGCCGGATGAGTTTGGTATTTATCGAGATGCATGGGCGAACTTGGGTAATGCACGCCTTAGCATTGTTGATTTGAGTGGAGGGCAACAACCGATCTGTAACGAGGATGGAACCCTGTGGATTGTTTTCAATGGTGAGATTTTCAATTACCAGGAACTCCGTCCTGACTTAGAAAAGCGCGGCCATCGCTTCAAAACGAACTGTGATACTGAAGTTATTTTGCACCTATACGAGGAGTATGGAGCGGACTGCCTGAATTTTTTAAATGGCCAGTTTGCGATCGCCATCTGGGATACTCGCCACCGACAACTATTTATTGCTCGCGATCGCTTGGGTATAAGACCGCTGTTTTATACGGTTCGTAATGATCAACTTATCTTTGGTTCTGAAATTAAGACGCTCCTAGCTCATCCAGAGGTTTCTGCTGAAATTGATCCCGCTGCTCTAGCCCAAGTCTTTACCTTCTAGAGCGCACAAATTCCGAATACAGTATTCAAAGAAATCGTAACTCTGCCCCCTGGTCATTATCTAATTGCTCAGTCGGGGCGACTAGAGATTATCCCTTACTGGAAACTAGACTTTACAACAGCAACAGATGCCTTCCGTTCTCCCCAAGACTATTTGGAGGAGTTTGAGCAGTTATTGATTGATGCTACTTTGATTCGCCTAAGAGCTGATGTTCCTGTAGGTGCTTATCTCAGTGGTGGGCTAGATTCATCTACAACAGCAGCTATCATTCAGCAGTACACACAAAACTCACTTGATACGTTCTCCATTGCTTTTTCTGATCCAGATTTTGATGAGAGCGAATTTCAACGTCGTATGGCTGCGATTTTAGGCACTACGCACCAGGTTGTTTATTGCACTCAAGAAGATATTGGAGCTGTCTTTCCTGATGTTATCTGGCATACAGAAACACCCATGCTGCGAACGGCTCCAGCCCCCATGTTTCTTCTATCTCGACTAGTGCATGAACATGATCTGAAGGTCGTGATTACAGGCGAAGGAGCCGATGAATTTTTGGGTGGATATGACATTTTCAAAGAAATGGTAATCCGTCGTTTTTGGGCTAAAAATCCTGACTCTGCTTGGCGACCTTTGTTGTTGAAGAGACTTTACCCAGAGATCTCTCGCTTAGGAGCTAATGAAGCTTTTATCAAAAACTTTTTTAAGAAGGACTTAAGCGAAACGGATATGCCATTTTACTCCCATCTGCTTCGATGGTCTAATGGTGCTCGTCTGCGGCGACTGTTACAATATCAATCAACATTTACCACATCAGAAATAGTAAACGAATTAAACTCTATCCCCCATCAGTTTAACCAGTGGTCACCATTGGCAAAAGCGCAGTACCTAGAGATTACGACGTTTCTATCGCCCTATTTATTATGTTCGCAGGGCGATCGCGTTGCAATGGCAAATTCTGTGGAAGGTCGTTTTCCTTTCTTGGACTATCGAGTTGTCGAGTTTTGTAATCACTTACCAAGTCAACTTAAGCTACGTGGACTAAATGAAAAATGGCTGTTACGCCAATTTGCTAAGAAATTACTTCCTCCCGATATTTGGCAACGTCGCAAGCGGCCCTATCGCGCTCCAATTCATCAGTGTTTCTTTCATAATCGCACACCGGATTATGTCACGGAATTACTATCTGAAAGTGCGTTGGAAGCTACTGGCCTATTCAATTCTTTAGCGGTTACTCAACTTGTGCGTAAAGCCCAGAGTGAAATGGCGTTGAGTGAAGTAGATGAGATGGCTATTGCTGGAGTGCTATCAGCTCAACTGACCCATCATCAATTTGTCAAAAACTTTGATGCTCGTATATCTACCCTAACCTCGGCAAACCGGGTAAAAGTTATTAATGGATTTGTTAAAGAGGAATTAGCTGTATGAGCCATATAGTTATCAATTCATCAGTCAACTTTGGTCGGCATTCTCTAGATTTAGATGTCCACCAAGAGACCAATCGCCTAGTGGAAAATCTTCGTCAAAGCGTACATCAAACTCTACGCCGTCAAGGAGTTGTTTTGGGTATTAGCGGCGGCATTGATTCTTCCGTTGTGTTGGCGTTGTGTGTGCAAGCATTTGGTTCCGATCGCGTGGTTGCCCTAATGCTTCCAGAAGGAGAATCTAGCCCTGACAGTGAAATGCTGGCTCAAATGTTGGCTAGCCATTACGGATTGCAAACTGTCATTAAGGAAGATATTTCTGGTGCCCTAGAGGGCTTTGGTTGTTATCAGCGACGGAATGAAGCGATTCAACGATTATTCCCTGATTTTGACGCTAGCTGGGGAGCCAAAATTGCTCTCCCTGGTAACTTGCTAGAGCAAGATACACTCAATATTTTTTATCTTACTGTTACAAACCCCGCAGGCGAGACCTTTACTAAACGGTTGCCACCCAACGAATATTACCAGATTGTAGCTGCGTCAAATTTTAAGCAGCGATCGCGAATGGCCATGTTGTATTATCATGCAGAACTTCGCAACTATGCAGTGATTGGTACTCCTAATAAAAACGAGCACCTATTAGGTTTCTTTGTCAAACATGGTGATGGCGGTACTGACATCAGTCCGATCTCACACCTCTTCAAAACTCAAGTTTATCAATTAGCAAGACATTTGGGTGTTCCAGAAGAAATTCAACGCCGTACTCCCACCTCTGACACCTATCCCGGTGGCAGTACTCAAGAAGAATTTTTCTTTCGTCTTCCCTTTGACATTTTAGATACCATCTGGTTTGGCTTTGAGCAGGGGATTTCTAATCAAGAAATTGCTCAAGGATTAAATCTTTCTATTGAACAAATTGAACGTGTTATTGCTGACATCCTTCAAAAAGAACGTACAACTACTTATCTTAGAATTCCGACAATTACACTTAAAGTCAACGAATAAAAATAGGATAAAAATACAATCTACTATTTTTAGAGTTTAGAAAAAGCGATCTCCAGCAAATGAAAAGGTCATCCAATGAAGTTGGCATCAATACGGAATCTTAGTAAGTCTTGGAGAGAGTTTGCCGACAATTCGGTTAACCATCAGATTTTAAGTGCTGTTCTTATTATTTCCGTATGCTCCATATTAGTTAAGGCTGTTGCATTCTCTAAAGAAGCGATCGTTGCATGGAAGTTTGGTGCAAGTAATGCAGTTGATGCGTTTTTAATTGCAGCCCTTGTTCCTGACTTTATTATGAATATTGTTGCAAGCCCATTAAACGCTGCACTAATCCCGACCTACATGCAAGTTCGAGAACAAGAAAGCTTGAAAGAGTCAAAAAAATTACTCTCCAGTGCTCTTTTTTGGAGCTTAGTATTACTTGGATTTGCAACTCTATTCATTGTCCTAGCTTCACCAATTTATTTACCTTGGATGACATCAGGATTCAGTAGCGATAAATTAACGCTAACATTTTATTTGCTTTACGCTATTTTACCACTTGTTCTACTCAGTGGCATTGTTGTGTTTTATAGCGCCGTACTGAATGCCGAAGAGCATTTTACACTAGCCGCACTATCTCCAGTCTTAACGCCTGCAACAACCATTGTACTGTTACTAATGTTTGGGCAGTCCCTAAGTATTTTTACATTAGCAATCGGTCTAAATATAGGCGCAATCTTAGAAGTAATATTGCTAGGAACAACCTTATACCGGCGTGGTATTTTACTACGACCTAAGTTATCAAGGCTAAGTCCAGCCTTGCGGCAAGTTGCTAACCGATATCCACCATCAATCATGGCATCACTTTTAATGTGTAGCAGTGGACTAGTTGATCAATCAATGGCTGCAATGTTATCTCCTGGCAGCGTCGCAGCTCTCAACTATGCTAGTCGAGTAAATTCAATTCCTTTAGTTCTAATATCAACTGGTCTCAGTGCTGCTGCTTTTACTTATTTCTCGAAAATGATTGCATCAAATGATTGGCAAGGAGTTCACAATTCTCTTATTTCTTATCTAAAACTAATCTTTTTAGTTGCAGTTCCCAGTACACTTTTTCTGATTTTATTGTCCGAGCCTATTGTTCGGATCCTCTTTCAGCGAGGTCAATTTACAGCGAACGAAACCCATCTAGTTGCTGAGATTCTTTCCGCCTTTGCATTACAAATTCCTTTCTATGTAGCATGTATATTAGTTACCCGATTACTTATATCTCTTAACCTTCAACATATTCTCATGTGGGGATCAGCCTTAAATTTACTGATAAATATTAGCTTAAATTATCTATTTATACAGTGGCTTGGAATTTTAGGAATTGCCTTGTCAACCAGTTTTGTCTATATATTTTCTTTCTTCTACGTTTTATTTTTTGCGAATAAAAGCTTAAAGAAATTTACAGTAGGGTAATGAAATGCGTATTACATTAATCATTACGTCATTGGGAGGTGGTGGAGCGGAACGGGCACTAGTTCTGCTAGCACAAGGATTAGTGCAGCGCGGATATGCTGTTACAGTAATCACATTGTCCGGTGAAGATACTGACTGTTATTTATTACATTCAAAAGTTAAGCGCATCGGTCTTGATCTGCGTCAGAAATCATCCACGATACTGCACCAAGTAGTTAGAACGGCTGTTCGACTTATGCGACTAAGACAAGCTGTTCAAGTTAGTCAACCTGATATGGTAATCTCTTTCATGTCATCCATGAATATCTATGCAGGTCTGGCATTATTTCAGACAAAATATCCGATAATTGGCACCGAACATTGCAGCCCAACACTTCTACCAGCCGGTTATCCTTGGGAGTTATTCCGCCGTCCCATATATCGCCGATTACAGAGGCTAGTGAGTGTTAGTCAAGGTATTGATGACGAATTCACTTGGTTAGCAAAAGCTAAAAGATCAGTAATTTATAATCCTTTTTTGCCAGTCAAGCCTTTGCAAGGTCAATTTTATTGTCCGAAAGGAGCTGATCCCACTAAAAAATGGATTACGGCTATGGGACGATTTGTCCATGCAAAAGGGTTCGATATTCTGCTGACCGCATTTCAGAAAGTTGCCGATCAGCATCCAGATTGGCAATTATTGATTCTAGGTGAGGGCGAACTGCGATCTGAACTTGAAGCTTTACAAAAACGCTTAAATTTATCTAAACGTCTGGTATTTGTGGGAAGGCTCAGTGATCCATTTCCACTCCTGCAACGCTCTAAGTTATTCGTTCTATCCTCACGGACGGAAGGACTACCAATGGCACTTGGCGAGGCACTTTCTTGTGGTTTACCTGCTATCGCAACCGATTGTTCTAAGGGGATTCGAGAACTAATTCAAGATAATATTAATGGTTTAGTAGTACCTAATCAAAATGTAGCCGAATTGGCAGCGGCAATGCACTATCTAATGGCAAATGAAATAAAACGCGATCGCCTTGCGTCTCAAGCCCCAAAAGTACTTGAAAAATTCAGCTTAGATAAAGTGATGGATCAATGGGAAGCTCTAATGACTGAAATTTTACAGGAATGAATATACTAAATATCTTTAACCACATCAGAATAAAGTTGCCAACTACTTTGGCAACTTTTAAATATAAATCTACTCCAAATTAAATAGTAAATTACCAAAGTCAAGAATAACTAGTAACTTATTTAACCCCTATCAATCTGAAAATTCTAGTTACTGTAATGAATTGATTTTCTTAATATCATTGAGGTTAAAGTTTAATCATATAAACTATTGCTGATTATGCAACATATTGCCTTTTTTATTCCTAACCTAAGTTACGGTGGTGCTGAAAAAGTAGTAGTTAATCTAGTTAAAGAAATGTCTAGTCAAGGCATTGAATTAGAGCTTATTGTTACTAACTCAGAGGGTGCCTCTCAAAAGCACTATTTAAATCAAATCCCTAAAGAAGTTAAAATTATAAATTTAGGAACAAGCCGAATTTTAAACACTATCTTGCCATTGGCGAATTATATAAAAAAACAAAAACCAACAGCAATTATCTCTCATTTAAGTCATGTAAATGTAGCTGCGATTTTGGCTCAGAAGATATCACATTCAGAAACTCAATTAATCTTAGTAGAGCATAATACTTTTTCTGCTCATAAATCCAGAGGGTTTACTTCTAAACTAGTTAAATATTTGATGAAGTTGTTATATCCTCAAGCAAAGTTTATTGTGTCTGTTTCTGAGGCCGTACGTAAAGATTTAGAGATATATCTTGATCTTGAATCTCAAAAGATCAAGACGATATACAATCCAGTAGTCAGTAACGAATTATTTATTAAAGCAGGTGCTTCTTTAAATCATCCTTGGTTTCAAAGTAATTGGCCTCCAGTATTTTTAGCTGTGGGGCGCTTAGTAGAACTGAAAGACTTTTCCACTTTGATCAAGGCTTTAGCACTTTTAAGAAAACATAATAGTGCGCGACTTGTAATTTTAGGGGAGGGCCATTTAAGAGTAAAGCTAGAAAACTTGGCAAAAGATTTAGGTATTTCTGAGGATGTCTCATTAGAAGGGTTTGTTGAGAATCCTTATGCATACATGAGCAGAGCAACTGCTTTAGTACTATCCTCCCGCTCAGAAGGCTTGCCTACTGTGCTAATCGAGGCGATGGCTTGTGGCTGTCCTATTATTTCCACAGATTGTTTAAGCGGCCCTAAAGAAATATTAGATGCAGGAAGATATGGCGCTCTAGTACCAGTCGGTGATGAAAAATTGATGTCAAAGGCAATGTTAAAAATTCTTGAAGAACCTCCCACTAACAAAGAAATATTAATACAAAGGGCAATAAATATTGCCTCTTCTCAAAAGGCTACTACCAAGTATTTAGAATTGCTTGAGTATAAGTAAAAAAATAATTTTAGATTTATATAATATGCCTCAATCATTTAACAATGATAAATGGTTATTTCATTACCAAATCTGCTTAGCTTTCAGCGTAATATTTTTCTTTTTTACTTTTTTAGACGTATACATAGTCACACAGAAAATAGTTTCTAGTCCAGTTGGATGGATGTTACCGTATTGGCTTCTCACTGCCCCTTTGTTTTACAAGAAAAAGATAAAACTCCCACCTCCGTATATACTATTGTGGTGCTTAGGGTATCTGTTAATAGTATTCACTTCATATTTCGTTTTTCCTACTTCTGAAATTTCATTTCGAGCTTTAATAGATCGTTCTTTCTCAGTCATTTTTCTACTGGTAACGACTTCTCTAATGATGAATCAAAAAGTTCAAGATAGAGTCCGAATTTCGTTGGTAATTGCTATTCTAATAGGAGTTTTTAACAATTGCTATCAGATTAGTAGAGCAGATACCTTCGCTGGGTTAGTTGAAGGTCGAGCTGCAGGTCTTTATATGGATCCTAACGATTGTGCCTATGCATTGGTAATTGGTATGATTCTTACTGTAAGCTTGTTTCCACAAGAATTTCGTATTCCTTGGATTCTAATAATAGGAATTGGCGTTGCCCTAACCTTTTCTCGTGGAGCCTGCTTGTGCTGGATACTTGTAGTTACACTGCTGATTTTGACTCGTATCATAACTTACAAGCAAGCTAATCTTTGGGTTTTAGTGCTTGGAGGGCTTCTATTAGGGGTAACAATATTCGGCTCTGACAGCGGTTTGGCTAATGATTTGGGTAATGGCGATCTTTTTGAAAGACTCGATGGCATTATTCACGGGGAAACATTAGATGACCCATCTGCTGTAGAACGTAAGGGAATCATGGGAAAAGCTTGGGAGATGTTCTTAGACTATCCAGTTTTTGGACATGGAATCGGATCAACATCTGACTATAGCATCACTGGATTTTCTGTATCCACCCATAATATGTATTTGCTACATGCAGCAGAGTATGGGTTTATTGGTCTACCGATTTTACCTTTAGCAATTCGTGCTTTTACTGAGCAGGCTTTTGGTGAAACGCGAAAGATTGCAAATATATTTACCTTATTTATTTTATTTTCTAGCTTATTTAGTCATACTGTTCTCGATCAACGTTCTTACTTGATAGCCTTTGCCCTGATGGGTGCAATGAGTGTCACAAGTAAATCAAGGCAAAGGGCGTGGTAGGGAATTAAAGGTTCCTCTGCTTTCCCCAAAAATACAGATCTATCTTCTCGATCAGCAAGAATTTGAAAATCACAAAAATATCTAAAATCAGAATATTTTAAGGTAAATTATATTTGTTGGAATTATTTTAATCCTATAAAAATTAGATAATAGTAAGGTTTTATAACTCAAATATGAGGCTTATATATAATGGCTGAATTAGATCTTTTACGAGTAGACTACCATCAAGCACCTGCATTAGAAGCATTCAAAAGTTCTACTATCTTCCAGACACTAGATTGGCTAAAATTTTTGTCGCATACTCAGAATGCAGAGCCAGTTATTGCTGTCGTCAAACAAGGTAATCAGGAGGTGGGTAGATTTTCTGGATTAATTATCAAAAAATTTGGAATTCGCATTTTAGGTTCGCCGTTTCCTGGATGGACAACATCATACATGGGCTTTAATCTACCTTGCTCCGTTTCTAAGGTAGATGCCCTACGCGCGCTAGAAGTGTTTGCTTTCCATAAATTAGATTGTGTCCATATCGAAATTATGGATCGACATATAAGCACGAATGCTTTTAGGCAAGCAGGCTATAAGCACAATATTGCATATAGTTATGAAATAGATTTAACAACAGATAAAGAACAGATTTTTTCGAGAATGTCATCGGCTTGTCGTCGTTGTATTCGCAAAGCCCGTAAGAATGGTGTTTATGTAGAAACTGCAAAAGATTTTTCTTTTGCGGATGACTATTATGCTCAGTGCGAAGATGTATTTGCAAAGCAAAGGCTTGTACCTCCTTACGCAAAAGAACGTGTGACAGCATTAATCGAGTATCTTCTTCATACGGGCAATTTATTACTATTACGCGCGAAGGACAAAGAAGAAAACTGTATTGCAACAGGTATTTTTCCAGCATTAAATAATACGATGTACTTTTGGGGAGGAGGAAGTTGGCGTTCCTACCAGCATCTGCGCCCAAATGAATTGCTGCAGTGGTCAGCTATGCTTTATTGGAAAGATAAAGGTATTACAAAATCAGTAGATCGCAAATTCTCTAGGAAAGGGGTAGGGTCAGGCTAAACGCATTA
>ERZ1066116.120-NODE-120-length-43052-cov-17.273833_pt1 | contig 43052 bp, 32 predicted proteins | sample MGYA00382763_ERZ1066116 | MGnify/ENA primary metagenome ERZ1066116 (study PRJEB33369, sample SAMEA5778346) | biofilm metagenome | biome: Industrial cooling water; feature: Water cooling tower basin; material: Biofilm | place: United Arab Emirates | collected...
GTGAATTTACTGTCCTCAGCCGTTTCCCAGCTTCTTAGTTTTGTCAGTCAAGCAGGGGCGACAACAGTGACACGCTCCCAAAAGCTCTCTGGCTGGTGGCACATCAGTCTAATTTTTGCCTGTGCTTTTGCGGAATTAAGGGGTTTGTGCTGCCCAGACTTTAACGACCTAATTCAATTGTGGCCACAACTTGAGCATGATCGGATTGCCACGGCTGCATACGATCCTGGCTCATGGTTTCATCGACTAAATGATCATTCCAAACGGCGACATAGCTAACTCGGCCAACCCGATGGGGATTTTCTGCAACGAATTCTTGGCTAACGAGAATATGATCAATACTTTCGTAATGGCCGTTGTGAATGTGCGTGTAGTAAAAATCGCCAAAACTACGACGTGCGTGTAAATCTTTGACACTATACAGCAAGGTATCCCATCGATCTTTTTTATGTTCAAAAGGAAGATGGGGCGGGGGTGGTTCGCCGGTTAGGATTTGGGATGTAACGGCTAAATGACTGTCGTTGATATCTCCCATGACGATGACAGGATAGTTACGATCTTGAAGAAATTCCATCAAAATTGTGCGAAGGGCGATCGCTTCGGCGGCCCGTTGTAATAAAGCGCGAACTTGGCCTTTTGCTTTTTCAATGGGATCATGGCGATCAACTTGGTCAAGAAAAATTGGCCGTTTTGATTTGAGATGCACAATAAAAACGGTGCATTCCACATCATTTCCTAAGTCAATATCGACCGATAAAACTGCCCGCGAAAACTTAGTAATTGCTAAAGATGAGCCTTCAAACGCGATCGTTGCTTGGTCAGGAAAGTCGCTATAAATGCGATGGCGGAGGACGGGCAACCGGGAAACACAGGCAACAACTGGGCCTTCGCCCAGGCGGGGCGGCGCAATCACTTTGGCGGATTCATATTGGCCACTGGTTTGCAGTGCTGTTTGCAAGGCTTCGAGATGAAAGACTTCTTGAAACCCTAAGATATCAGCATTCATGGATTGCAGTTGGCGGGCAATCCACTGAATTTTTTGTTCAAAAATTGGGAGGGAATAGGGCTTTTCGTTATAAAAAGGTTCGTTGGGCAGAGCCAGGTTAAGCACGTTAAAAGTGCCGACTTTGAGTATGGGTTGAATGGGCATATTTGCTTAAGATTGGGGTTAGGGTATTGCAACGAGAGTTTAATATTTGGTTGGCTGAAGTGAAGAGTGTTTTCAGAATACTCTGAGGCGCAAAAAATTGGCTAGAGTTGTGCAAAAATATACGCAATGAAAGCAGTGCACCGATCGCGGCGGAATCCAGCGGTGGCAAGATGCCATGAAGTGCAAAATGGCGGAAAGGATGGGTTCGACTGGCTGAGGCGATCTTACAGCGCATGGGTGTAAGGTTGGGGACTGGGGCGGGGCCGAGATGGGGCGCTAGCGGGATGGAAAAGTGAGCGCTAGGGGTTCGCCTGGTTTTTTTGCTGTGGGTTTGAGGGAGGCAAACCTTCAATAGCAAGCTTGAAACCGCTGCTGTGGTTAAAGAATTGGGTTGGAATTGCCAATGTGACATTTCGCAAGGAAAACGGTGGTGGTCTGGTTCTGCGCTGGAACGGGGGCACCATAAAAGAAAACAAGGAAGATCAGTTGTAGGTTCCTCGCCGCCATGACTAGCCAGTACACTATTTTGATCGTGGATGATTCGCCGATTGATCGGGTGGTGTTTCGTAAGTTTCTCCAGCAGGAGAAGCGTTACACTTACCAAATTTTGGAGGCGGCAACGGGGGCACAGGCGTTGATGCTGTTTGCTCAAGCGAAGCCGGATGTGGTTTTGCTGGATTTTGTGTTGCCGGATTGCAATGGTTTGGAGGTGTTGGCGGCGATGAACCAACAGTTGGAGTTGCCGTTGCCCATTGTGATGTTGACTGGGCATGGGGATGAGGCGCTGGCGGTGCAGGCCATTAAACAAGGGGCGCATGATTATTTGGTGAAGGGGAAGGTGTCGGCTGAAACCCTCTGTCATGCGATTCACACGGGGTTGGAACAGGTGCAACTGCGCCAGTCGTTGGAACTGCAACAGCGGCAGCAACAGTTGATTGATGCGATCGCGCTCATGTTGTTGGAATCGCTGGATTTGGAGGAAATTTTAGCGCGGGCAACGCGGGAAATTCAGCAATTTTTGCAGGTCGATCGCGTGGTGGTGGTGCAGTTGTCTGAGCAGGGCGCAATGATTGTGGCGGAAGCCGTTGGGCCGGAATGGTTGTCTTGTTTGAAGATGCGGTTTCGGGATGTTTGTGTGCCGGATGCGGTAGTATCACTCCACAGTCGGGCGATCGCGGATATCTACCAGGCCGAGCTACGGCCCTGTCACTTGAAAACGCTGGAATTGCTTCAGGTCAGGGCAAATCTGATTGTGCCCATTGGCCGCCCGCCCACCCCTGGTGAGAGCTATCTTTTGCAGCAGGGTGCGCCAACTCGTCCAACGACCCTGCCAACCAACCCGAATTGTTGGGGCTTGCTGGTGGCCCATCAATGCTCTGGCCCGCGCCAGTGGACTCTGGAAGAACAGCATTTGTTAGAACAACTTTCGCTACGCTTGGCGATCGCGATCCAACAGGCGGAACTGTATCAGACCTTGCAACTGACCAACCAACGGTTGAGTATGGCCTTAACGGCGGGGCAGTCGGGCATTTGGGAATGGAATGTGTTAACGAATGAGATGGTTTGGTCGCCCCAATGTGCCCAGCTCTTTGGGTTAGACCTGACGCAGTTTGGTGGCACCTATGATGACTTTTTGCGGTGTTTACATCCCGAAGATGGGGAACAGTTGGCGCGATCGCTCAAAGCGGCGATGCTGGCCTCGGAACGGTGGCAAATGGATTACCGCGTCATCTGGCCTGATGGCAGTTGCCACTGGTTGCATAGCGTGGGGGAATTTCGGTGTGGCAACCAGAGTGGCCCGGTGGTGCAAATGTCTGGAATTGTGTTGGACATCACCAGTCGCAAAGAAGCTGAAACGGCCCTCCAAACTAGCCATGCCAAACTCGAAAGCCAGGTGGCAGCGCGGACTGCCGAATTGTCTACCACGGTGGCCCGTTTGCAAGCAGAATTGGCGAACCGCGAACAGTTAGAGGCGAATCTCCGGCAAACAAACAGCACCCTTGAAGTGTTGATTCAATCGTCGCCCCTGGCGATTATTGCGCTAGATTGCCAGCAACAGATCACCGTGTGGAACGCTGCGGCAGCAGCCTTATTGGGGTGGTCGGCGGCGGAGAGCCTCGGCCAGCCCGTCACCGCCCTCTCTCAGCACGGGTTTGGGCCGTTGGTCGCTGCCTTTGCTGAACTGATGGAGGGGCAAGCCTTCACGGGGCAAGAAACCCAGCAAGTTCGCAAAGATGGCACGTTGGTGAATATTATTTTGTCGGCTGCACCATTGCGGAATGCCCAGGGTGCGGTGACCGGTTGCATTGGGTTGATTACCGATATCAGCGATCGCAAACGGGCCGAACAAATCCTCCAGTCCCGCGAGACGTTGCTCCGGGCTGTGAACGATAATTTGCCCAATGGCGCGTTGTACCAAATTGTGCGCGACGTGGACGGGCGCGATCGCTTTACCTATCTCAGTGCAGGCATTGAACGCTTGACTGAAATCTCGGTAGAAACCGCCCTGCAAGATGCGAGTTTGCTCCATGCCCAGTTTTTACCCGAAGATCAGCCCCGCTTTCAACAGGCTGTTGATGCCTCTGCTCGCGATTTATCCATTTTTGAGCTACAACTCCCAATTCAAACACCCAGTGGCAAACGGAAATGGGTTCATTTTCGCTCAACTCCCCGCCGCCAAGTGGATGGCAGCATCGCCTGGGATGGCTTGGTAGTGGATGTCACAGATTTGCACCAAACCATTGCCGCACTCCATGACAGCGAAGCCCAAAAGCAAGCATTGATCAGTGCGATTCCCGATACGCTGATTTGGATGCAGGCCGATGGCACCTATCTCAGATTCCTCAACGCTGACAACATCCACATTTACAATGCCCCTCAAATTCTAGAGGGGTGCAATATTGTGAACGTGTTGCCGCCTGACCTGGCTAAGGCGCGCATGGGGTATGTGCAACAAGCTTTGGCGACAAAGTCGGTGCAACTCCATGAATATGAACTGGTAGTCGAGGGCGATCGCCGCTTCGAAGAAGCCCGCATTTCCCCCTGTGGCTCTGATACGGTGCTGGTGGTGATTCGCGACATTACCGATCGCAAACGGTTTGAAATTGCCCTACAACAAAGCGAAGCCGAGAAACGGGCCATGCTTTCAGCCATTCCCGACTTACTCTTGCGCGTGCGGCCCGATGGCACCTGCATAGATTTCATCCCTCCGAAAAAAAAGGCGACAGGCTTCTTCTTGCCCATCAAGCACCACATGGCTGAAGTCTTGCCCCCGGACGTTTTGGCCCATCAATTGGCTCGGATTCAAACGGCCCTAGCCACAGGCGAATTGCAAGTCTGGGAGCATCAATTTATGAAAAATGGTGTTTTGGCCGATGAGGAAGTCCGCCTGGTGCCCTGTACCGCGGATGAAGTGCTTGTCATTGTGCGGGATATTACCGCTGTTAAAGAGGCAGAACGCGCACTGCACAAAAGCGAGGAGCGCTTGCAACTGGCCCTGGAAGCCTCAGGAGATGGGTTGTGGGACTGGAATTTTGTCACGGGAGAGGTTTACCTCAGTCCGCGCTGGTTTGCCATGTTGGGTTATGGCCCCACCGATCTGCCCTCGGCCATTGAAACCTGGGAGCAGTTGGTGCATCCGGAGGACATGGTTTGGGTGCAGGATGTTTTGCAGGCCCATTTGCAAGATTCTAATGTGCCCTATGCCTTTGACTATCGCCTCAAAACCAAAACTGGGGAATGGAAGTGGATGGCCGATTATGGCAAGGTGGTGGCTTGGGATGAGGCGGGCAAGCCCATTCGGATGACGGGGACGCGCAAAGATATCAGCGATCGCAAGCGGGTTGAACTGGAACTGCAACAAGCCAAAGAAGCGGCGGAAAGTGCCAACCGTGCCAAGAGTGCTTTTCTCGCTAATATGAGCCATGAATTGCGCACCCCCCTCAATGTCATTTTGGGGTTTGCCCAAGTGCTGGAACAAGATGCGGCCATTCCTGCTGCCCAGCATGAGTACATCGCCACAATTCAGCGCAGCGGCGAACATTTGCTGAAGCTGATTAACGAAGTGCTGGATTTATCCAAAATCGAAGCGGGGCAGGTTGTCTTAGAACTGAATAATTTCTCGCTGGAAGAGTTAGTCCAATCGCTGTTATCAATGTTTCAACAAAAGGCGATCGCCAAGGGGCTTGATTTCTCCGTTGAGCTTGCCCCCAATCTGCCGACCTACATCACCACCGATTTGACCAAACTGCGCCAAGTGCTGATCAACCTGTTGGGGAATGCCATCAAATTTACCGAGCAAGGCGAGGTGCGGCTCTGTGTTAGTGCTTTGCCAGAGGCGGCGCGATGGGCTTGGCCTGCTGGCGATCGCCCTCCAGTCACCCTCATTTTTGAAGTCAAAGATACAGGTGTTGGCATCGCGCCAGATGACCAAGCCAAAATTTTTGAAGCTTTTGTCCAAACCCAGGCAGGCCGCAGTGCCTCCAATGGCACTGGCCTGGGCCTCACCATTAGTCGCCGCTTTGTGCAGCTTTTGCAAGGTGACCTCAGCCTGAGCAGCCAGCCCGGACAGGGCAGTACCTTCCAGGTGTGCTTGCCTGTGCAAGTGGTGGCCGCCAGCGAAGTGCCCACCCCCCAACGGAACCAGCGCGTGGTTGGCCTCGCCCCCAATCAACCCACCTATCGCTGTTTAGTGGTGGATGACCAACCCGAAAACCGCAAGTTAATCAAGCTTTTACTCAAGCATTTGGGCCTGGATGTGCGCGAGGCCACCGACGGTCAGGTCGCTGTGGAAAGTTGGCTCCAGTGGCGACCCGATTTGATTTGGATGGATATTCGAATGCCCAAATTGGACGGGTACGAGGCGACTCGCCAGATCCGGGCGGCTGAGGCAAAGCTGATGGCCGAATCTTTCCCCGCCGACTCGGTTGGGCCCCCGCACGGATCTGGCCCACCCCATCCCACCAAAATTATCGCCCTCACGGCCCAAGGGTTTGTCGAAGATCAAACCCAGGTCTTAGCGGCTGGCTGTGATGATTTTTTGAGCAAGCCGTTTCAGGCCAATGACCTCTTTGCCTTGATGACCAAACATCTGGGGCTGCGCTATCGCTATGCCGAGGATGAAGTCGCGATCGCGCCCAAAACGGCAACTCCATCTGTCCCCGCCCGCCTGACCCCCGCCCAACTGACCTGTATGCCCCCCGACTGGATTAAAGCGGTGTACCAGGCGGCCTGTCAGTGTGATGATGAAGAAATTTTGGCCTTAATTCAGGCCATTCCTCCGGAGCAAACCGCCCTGATTCAAGGGCTGACCACCCTGGCTCACAACTTCGAGTTTCGTATCCTCATCCACCTCACCGAACCAGACCGCCGTTCTAGTTCGGCACCCTCAGCCTCCTAAGGGGACTGGGGCCAAGTCCTATCCAGCAAGCCAAGGCCCCAACCAGGGCTAGAAGCCGCAACTCCCTGCGGGGACGGTCGTCCCTGACCAAAAGGTAGTGTCAGCAGTGGTGACACTGTTCGTTCCGAGGGAACCCGCTTCTACAGCAATTGGCCCGCCAAAGAAATCATCCAGGGTCAGATTGCCAATTGTGTTGTTGAGCGGTTGCAAACACACGGTTGCCCCCGGCGTCAGGTTAAACATATCAACATCACTGAATCCATTGCCCGTAATCGTATTCGATCGCAACGCGGCGGCGGTGCTGGCGCTATTGCTGGTATTTAGGGAAACGCCGGGTAAACCATTCCCTGTGATGATGTTACTTCCAGCCAAAATCCGGAATTGTGAAGTCCCGGTCGCATTGGTAAAAATCCCATATCTGGCGTTGTTTGCGATCGTAGTGTTGAGAATCGTTGCATTCAACTGGGCCTGATCCGATGACTGCAATAGCACTCCATCATCTTGGTTGCCAGTCACAGTGCTATTCGTCAAGCTAAGATTAGCCCGTGAGGTTTCGGCAGCAATGACCTGGACTCCTTTCAGTTGGTTGCTATTAATCGTATTGCTATCAAGATTAAAAGTACCTTGCGCACTATCTGAGAGTAACGCCTCGAACCCATTTAAGCCATTACTTGATAGGTTATTACGCGCCACATTAAACGTACCTTGTGCGGTTGATTCCTGACTGATTGAAATGCCATTAAGTTGGTTGCCTGTAATTGTGTTATCAGCCACAGTAAAGTTACCGCTAGAACTATCAAACTGCTGCACCTCAATGCCATTCGCTAGGCCACCACTGCTGCTGTTGTTGGCGATCGCGTTATTTGTTACGGTAAAGTTCCCTGTGGCCCCGTTGCGGAGCGTCAGGTTAACGCCATCGCCGTCAACGGAACTCCCGCCATTATTGGTAATTTGGTTGCGCGTCAGCAAGAGATCTACCTGGCCACCAGCGTTATCCAGAGCAATCCCGTTATTTTGGGCCTGTTGAATGGAGTTATCAAAAATCTGGACTTGACCTTGAACGTTATTGAGTTGAATGCCTGCCCCTGCGGTGTTGGCGATCGCATTATCACGAATTACAAATTGCCCCACATTGTTCGCCAAAATGCCAGGGCCAGTCGTCGTGGCGATCGCAAAACCAGATAACCCCGTATTATTCCCCATCGTCACAGTGCCAGTGACTGTTGGTAACACTCCGGCCCCAGATAAAGGCAATTGCAAGTTCCCCAGTTCAACGGTGTTGATAAACTGATTTGGCCCTGTAGACCAAACCTGTACCCCATCGGGAATGGTGAAAGCGGGAATCCCTGGATTGGTTCCGGGTTGCACGTATACAATGTCATTGGGTTGGGCTACGGCTAAGGCTTCGGCCACTGTTCCCGTTGGATTTTCAAAGGTGCCGTTACCAGTACCTATGCCGACGACAGAATGCCGAAAACGCCAGGGCTGGCCTGTCACCGGATTCGTTAAAAATTGTGTGTCTTGAGTGACGGTGGCAATGGATTCTTTTTGTTCATCAACCATGATGTTTGAGTTGCGAACAACGGAATCGCCAAGCCGTTCTAGGAAAGGTTCTTTTAAATCTGATTTGCGAGGCCGACTGGTTGGCAAATTAACACCCACTGTGAAGGCGACACTGGTGCCAAATACGCGATCGGTTGATAGGCCCAAACCAACATTTACTAAGTCAGAAGGCCGTGCTTCTAACCGCGTGCGGAACCCAACAGCCCCGTCATTCCCCGGCGCTTTGAGGTAGTACAGGCCACCATAGCCTCGCAATTCACCGTTTTTACCCAGATTGGCGACTTTGCCTCCCGCTTCCAAATCAATACTGGTGGCTGCGGCTTCGTAATGACGGCTGATTTGCTGTTGGAGTGTGCGATTTACGGCAAGAAAGTTACTTGTAAAAAAGGGATTCGATAGGGCCGAGACACTATTGGTCACATTTTCAGAGACTAATTTGCGCGTGTCTCCAACGGGTAAATAGGCATTGGCTCGGATATCCCAATTTTTGCCCAGGGCTTCTGCGCCTAAGCCAACTTGGTTGAAACTGGTGTTGCCTGTGTTGCGATGATCAAACCCGATGTATCCACCATAGATGCGATCGCTCTTTTGGTCATAGACTCGATGCCCCAAAACGACATTGCCCCCAATGCCCCCGTTGGTGGGCACGATCATTTGCCCCTCTGCGAAGGTGATGTCTTTGCCCGGTTGTTGCCGCAGTGGCACAAAGCCGCCGACTCCAAAAAATGGGCCTGGATTGCCCAGCCAGTCATTGCTCGAAAATTTTCCGGCGGCACGGGGCAAAATGGTGGGTGGGGTGGGGGTGGTGACTGGGGCTGAAGTTTGGGCGATCGCGCTTCCTTGCGGTGTGGCGGGATTAGTTGTGGCGACGGGGCGATCGCGACCGATGGTGACTTTCTCGGGCGTAACGGTAAGCGGTGGGTTTGACTGAATGACAACTTGAGTTTGGTTGGTCTCTAGTAACCGTTGGTTTGTTGTGGCTGGTGTGGTGTCTGGGTTTGTCGTTCTAGTTTGCGTCGCTGGCAACGCGATGGGTTGATTGCCCAAATCAGTTGCTTTCTGGCTAATTGTGGCTTGTGGCTTGCTCGGAGGCTGCGCAGCCTTACTGTTGACCTGAGCTAGAACAGTATTAGATTGGATGCTTGACTGAGTTTTAGTGGTTTTTGATGATGCCGTATCAGGCTGGAATGCTAAGGTCTTTTCTGAATTAATAACCAGGTTTTGATTCTGTGAGTTAGCAAGAACTTGACTAGAATTGCTTGGGGTGACTAGCTGTTGCTGTTGAGACGTTTTTGCTAACTCAGTGGATGTTGTTTGGACTTGGACTAAAACAGGTTGAGTTATAGTCTGAGATTCAGTACCTTTTGTTGTGCCAGGTTCGAGGCGAGATGAGGTTACTTGGCGACTCTGCGATCGCGTATCTGTGGGCAAGGTTTCGGGGGGGGCGATCGCCAGAACCCGCATTGGGGCGGCGGCTTCGGTGGCTGGTGGCCGCGAGATAGATTCAACAGTTCCCACGGGTTCGGGCTGGGCCACGGGACTGCTGTTGGTGTCGGTAGACCGTTCTGGGTGGCGATCGCTGTTGCGCGGATTGGGCGTTGTAGGGCCGGGATTGGATTCTGGTTCAGTTGTTTGGGCCTGACTAGCTGCAATTAAATCAGACACTAACAAACTAGCCGCACAGGTGACACAGGTCAGCTTTTTGGCAGACTTGGCGGAAATCATCATGGTTGCGATCGAAGATGAGGGGGATAAATTTGTAATCCATTCGCATCCACAGCTTCATGCTCCGGAGAGTTTTGCAAGAATATGGACGCACGATGTAGACAACACCGAAACGCAAACCTGGTGGGTGATGAGATAAGAGATAAAAATGCTGGGAATGACTGAGTTGAGGCTTACCTAAAAACTTGAGTTTGACGGGAATAGGACTCACAGACTACGACGATATTTGCGCCAGGGCGGTTGAATCCATTCCTACTTATTAACAGCGATCGCCTCCTGGCATCAGGATAAACGGGAAAACACACGACAATTGCAATTGATTCATTGGGCGGCATTCATGCAGTCCTATTCATGGAACCTAATGAACCTGTTGGTTGAAAAAGCAGTGGATAGAGTCCACCCAAAAGAGCGCCAATTTACGCGCGGGGGTGGCTCTATCCGGGAAGGCCCTAGACGACCTGGAAGGCCGTTGCCGATTGTGCCATCAAATCGGTAGCGACGACTCCTTCTAACCGAGCCAAAATTTCTCGTGATTGCGTCGTGTAGACCCAGGTTTCGCCGCTGCGCTGAACGACGGAGATTTGTCCCAAGGTCAAACCGTTGGCCAGACCGATTTTGTCTTCGCCTAAGCGAAAGTCTTTGATGACATCGGTGCCTTCCCCAGCCGCCAAGATGAACAGATCACTGTCGCCGCCGCCCAGGAGGACATCGCTCCCGAAGCCGCCCCGCAGGCGATCGCTCCCGGCCCCGCCATAGAGCAGATCATCGCCCTCGCCGCCAAAGAGGGCATCGTTGCCATCCTCGCCCCAGAGTTGGTCAGCCCCGGCTTCGCCATGCAAGACATCATCATTCAAGCCGCCCCAAACTCGATCTTGGCCACCACCAGCGAACACCTGGTCATTCTCGTTACCGGCTGTGATTACGTCCTGACCATCTAAGCCGTAGATCAGATCTTTGCCCGCCGTTCCGGCCAGAGTTTCCGATGCATTGGTGCCCGTTATCACGTTGGGGGGCGTGGGGTTGATGGTTAACACGAAGGTATCGGTTACGTTGCCATCAAAGCCATCGGCGGCGGTGAGATCAATCGTCAGGGTGCCCACATTGGCATCGGTGGGGGTGCCGCTGAAGGTGCCTGTGGCTGGGTCAAAGACGAGCCAGGTGGGTAATGGTGCGCCGCCAGCCAACGTAGCGGTGTAGCTGAGGGGGTCGCCATCGGCATCGCTGAAGGTTGTCCCTGGAATGGTGTAGCTAAACGGTACGGAGGCATTGGTGGTTTGGTCGGCGATCGCGGTGGCAACGGTTGGGGCCGTATTTCCGCGAACAGTGGCTGCGATCGCAAAGTCAAACACGCTTTCGTCCAGGTCGTTGTTGGTCAGGGCAAAGGTGCCGCTGTAGGTATTCAATGCGGACGTATCCACTTGAATATTCAGCGTGGTAGACCCTCCCACGGCCAAGCTTCCCGGTACGCCTGCACCCACCAAACTAAAGCCGGGGGGCAGCGTTAAGTTGGTCAAGTCCAGGGTGGCTGTTCCGGTATTGGTGACGGTGAAGCTTCGGGATAGGGTTTGCCCCACCAGCACCGCGCCGAAATCAATCGCTGTTGTGGTGCCATCCACAATGTTGGTGGTGCCGTCGAACAGGGCGATTTCTGGGAGGGGAGTGTTGACTGCGGCCTGAATGATGAAGTTAAACGGATTTTCGTCGCTGTCGTTGTTGGTTAAGGCAAACTCCCCAGAGTAGGTATTGGCAACGCTGGTGTCTACGTTGATCGTGAACGTGAGGGAGGCTCCACCCGCCAGGGCCGGGGGTAAGGGAGCCGCCAGCGAAAAACCAGCGGGCAAGGTGGGGGGCGTGAGGGTGAGGGGGGCAATGCCGCTATTGGTAATAGTGAAGCTCCGGGATAGGCTTTGGCCGACCAGGGTGCTCCCAAAATCAATTACAGCGGGGCTGCCGTCTGGGATATCCGCATTGGTGGCCCCATCCCGGATGGCAATCTCGGGCATTGGGGTTAACACTTCGGCCTGAATCACAAAGTCGAAGGGGTTTTCGTCGCTGTCGTTATTGACCAGGTTGAAGGTGCCGCTCTTGAGGCCAGCGGTGGTGGTGTCAACGCCGATCGCGATCGTGGTCGTCGCCCCTGCCGCCAGACTGGCAGGTAAAGGCCCAAGGAGGGTAAAGCCCGTGGGCAAGGTGGGCGGAGAAAAAGTGAGGGGAGCGGTGCCGCTGTTTTGTAGGGTGAAGGTGCGGGTGAGGGTTTGGCCCTGGTACACGGTGCCAAAGCTGAGGGGGGTGGTGCTGCCATCCAGGATATTGGTGGCCCCATCCAACAGCGTAATTTCGGGTAAGGCCACGCCGGGATATTCATACGCCCCACTGTCAATGATGGTGGAACCGTTCAAATCGCCATCTTGGGGACGGGGTTGGCCACTTTGGTCAGTTGCGAGGCCGGAGTTGACCCCACCATCGATCGCCGGACTGCCTGCCAGTAAAGGATGTACTAACACGCCATTGATCAGTTGCAAGGGGCCAAGCAAGGGATCGGCGATCGTGATCGTGGCTGTGACGTTGTTGCTGGTGCTGGTGCCCGGTGGGTACTGAAAATTGCCGCCGCCATCGGTCAAGTTGCGGTTGGTCTGTTGCAAGATATTCCACGGGTTGCCGCCGTTAAAGGCTGTGTTTGCCGCAAAAATCGTGTTGCTGACCGTCACGGGATCGTTCCCGGCGCTGATGGCACCCCCAACCCAACCCGCATAGTTGTTGGCAAAGGTGCTGTTGACGATGTTGGTGGCCGCATTGGATACGTTAATTGCGCCGCCATTGCCGTTGAAGTCTGTGGCTAGGGCGCGGTTGCCCGAAAAGGTGCTGTTGGCGATCGTGGCCGGGGCATTCGACAGCCACAAGCCTCCCCCCTGGTTCGTGGCAGTGTTGTTGGCAAAGGTGGTGTTGCTTAGGCTGACCCCTTTGTTGTCTTCGTTGGCCAGGATGACGACCCCGCCCCCGTTGCCTCTTGCGCCGCTGCCGCCCAGAGCCTGTACCGAATTGTTGACGAACTGGGTGCGATCGATGATGACGTTATCTTGGCCATTGGCAGTAAAGAGATAGGCTGCGCCACCTTCCCCTTTGCCCCGGTTGCCTTCAAACACGCTGTTGGTAATGCGGATGGTGCCTGCGGTTTCGGTGGTTGAGCTGGCGCGATCGGTATAGAGTGCGCCTCCGTAACCCCGCAGGAAGGGGTTGAGGTTGCCGGTGTCATAAAATCCGGCAGTGGTGTCGTTGTTGAGGAAGCGGGTGTTGTCAATGGTGAGTTTGCCGTTCAGGCTATTGATGGCGGCACCGTTGATCCCTTTGTTCCCTTCAAACACGCTGTTGGTGACGGTGAACGTACCGGGGCTGACGAACGCGATGCCCCCGGCCCCCCGTTCGTTATTGCCCGCTGTCGCTACGTTGTTGGTGAAGCGGCTGTTGTTGACAGAGAGGTTGCTTTCCCAGGCGCTATAAATCCCGCCGCCGCCGTTGTCTGCGGTGTTGGCGTTGAAGGTGACGTTGTTGATGACGGTGTTGGCGCGGAATTCGGCGTAGATTGCGCCGCCGTTGCCGTTGGTGTAGGCGTTGGCTAGGGTGAGATTTTGAACGGTGAAGGTGGTCGGTTGGACGCCAGTAGATTGGACATAAAAAATGCGGGAACTGTTGTTGCCGCTGATGGCCAGGTTGGGAGCCGCACTCCCGTCAATGATGAGGCTTTTGCCGGGTGGAATGGTGATTTGCCCACTGGTGAGGGTAATGGTTTGGTTGGCCAGCAAGGGGGAAAAGGCGATGGTGTCTCCGGGGGCTGCCGCAGCGATCGCCGCCCGCAAAGAACCTAAACCGTTATCGTTTGTATTGGTAACCAATTGAATCGACATATTTTCGGGCCTCGATAAGTGGTTTGCGTATAAAAAAGCACAGGGAATATCCAGTCATGAAGGATGTTGTCGTTCTACTTAGCTGCTCTTTGACAAGACATCCACTTAAGGGGCAAGCGTTTAAGGCGAAAATGACTGCACTCCAGTCATTCCCAGCACACTTTTCCGCCCGTCCTTTCCTGATCCGGAAAAGCAAGGCGCTGGTGCTCAAAGTTGGGTATAAATCAGCACAGAGAAATAACTTTATGTTTGTGAAGATCTGTATTTTTACGGTTCTAAATCTTGTTGCTTAGTGTTAAGCCACGGCATGGGAAGGTCTGGTGTACGGGCGATCGCAAGGCTCGGTGCAGTGAGATTTTTGCGGCGATCGCGAGGAACTGTGATACAACGTTGGCGTTCATTCAAGGTATGGTTTGACCGCCGTGAAGCCACAGGCATCCGTTCGTAATCCGCGCCACGTCCGTCGCAAACGCAGTAAACACCAGCGTTCAACGGGCTATGCCGAGCGGCAGGGGCAACGGCGACACCCGCGATCGCCCCAACCCATTCCCTGGTTAGCTGCCATCCTGGCTTGGGGCCGCCCTGGCCAACGGCGGGTGCCACGGTATTCTGGCACTCGTCCCCCTGGGGTGCGCCCGATCGCCCCTCGACCGAGACGGCGATCGCTGGCATGGCAATTGATTTTGGCAGTCGTGGTGGTATGTTTTTTAACCGGACACGGCCTGGGTTTGTTGGTGGGCATTTTGCAGCGATCGCCCGGTAGTCCGTCAACATCCGCCTTTTTTGGGGGGCCAGATCATGCCTACGCCAGTCGGCCTGTGCTGAATCCGTTGCCGCCGCCGCAAGAAACCTGGAACTGCGAAGTCGTGGTGATTGGTGGTTCCTTGGGCGGGGTGGCGGCTGCTTCCCATGCGATGCAATCTGGCGCGACCACTTGTTTGATTGAGCTGACGCCGTGGCTGGGCGGGCAGATTAGTTCCCAGGGGGTTTCAGCCCTGGATGAATCCCAGGAAATGCGCTGGGAAGCCTCTTTTTCAAAAAGCTGGACTGAGTTTAAGCGGCTAATTTCGCAACAACGGGTCGAGTTGCCCGCCTGGACGAAGGTCAATGGCAAACGGGTACAAGAAATTAATAGTTGTTGGGTGGGGCTATTGTGTTTTCCGCCCCAGGCTGGCGCGATCGCGGCGGAAGAAGAACTCAAAGCCCTGGCGGTGAATGCCCCTAATAGCCGTTGGAGTACCTCCACTGCATTTAAAGGCGCTGAATTTGACCCCACAGGCCATGAAATTACGGCTGTTTATGCCGTCCGGCGATCGCCCAAAAACGGTAACGAATGGCCCAAAGGTCGCCTGTCTGACGAACTAACCACCTGGTACAACTGGGACAGCGACGCTGAATTTGAGAAAAAACCCATTCGTCTCCAAGCCCCCCCCGGCAAGCGGTTGATGGTGATTGATGCGACTGACACCACAGAACTCGTTGGCTGGGCTCGCATTCCCCATCGTCTGGGTTCCGAATCGTTGGCCACCACCGGCGAACGCAACGCCTCCCGGCTAGACAACTCCGACTGTACTCAAGCCTTCACCTATCCGTTTGCCCTGGCCATTCGGGAAGATAACGGAGCCAGCCTCAAAGCGCTTGAAACCCTGGAATCGGTCTATCCCAAAGAAGAACACCGCAGCGATTTTGACCTCCAGGGGTTCCCCGTTTTCAAAGGGCGCAGTTTCTTTAACTATCGGCGCATTGTCAGTGTGAATCCCACGAATCCGTACGAAAGCACGCCTCAACCGGGAGATATTACTGCCGTTAACTGGAACCGGGGCAATGACTGGAAGTTTATGGATCCACCCCTGATCTTGAATGACGATGACCTTGATCGGACTGGTCAGCGAGAAAATTGGCTGGGGGGTTTGTCGGTCGAAGCGTTGAAACATGGGGAATTTCATGCGTTGTTGTTTGCCCACTGGTTGCTAGAACATCATTCAAAAGAGTTGCCCCTGGCTTATTTGTTAGGCGCAGAATCGCCAATGGGAACTCAATCGGGGTTGAGCATGACTCCTTATATTCGTGAAGGGCGGCGCATTGTGGGCCAACGGGCCTATGGTCAGCGCGATTTTGCAGTGCGCGAAATGGACTTGCGGAAGGACATGAAAGGCGGACGGGATTTTAGCCCCAGCGCGATCGCCCGTATTCACTACAGTATTGATATTCACGGTTGTCGCTATCGGTCAGCCGCCCCAGACGGAGAAGCGTCCAGTGCTTCGGTGCCTGAAGATGTGGTTCGCCCAACGTTAATTCCCCTCGAAGCGTTAATTCCTCAAGGCGTGGATAATTTGCTGATCGGGGGCAAAGGGATTGCCGTGACCCATATTGCGAATGGGATGACACGAATTCACCAGGGCGAATGGAGTATCGGGGCTGTCGCCGGGGCGACGGCGGGTTGGCTCTTGGCTCAACCTGATGCCAGCCTCAAACCGAGTGATATTGTGGCGCGTCGGTTGATTCCTCAACTCCGCCAACATTTGCAGCACCAAGGGCTAGCGATCGCGGTGCCCCAACGGTCTGCAAACCGCCATTTTTGGCAAGACTGGCTGACGGAATTGCACTGGAACTGGTAAGCACACCCAGAGCGCGCGATCGCTGGCTTGTAATTTTTTCAAATTCTGGGTCTCTCGTTGGTCTGCGCCTCAAGGGGCAGGCTATTTCGGCTCAATCCACCATTCCGGCTCAGGCAAAAAGAACGCCAGTTCCGCGATTGCGCCTTTCCCTGGGGCGGATAGATGCCTGTGGGCCTAGCAATATTGGAAAATCTTATAGGCGACTAATTATAGTTAAATATCAATGCCCTTGAATTTTCCATAGTAAAAAATCTATAGTCTTATTACTAACTCGCGAACTAATTCTGAGGATCTTTATGAGCTATACCGAAGAAATCAGGGCAACACCTGTTGAGCGATCGCAGCCGTTGACCGCCGCGTTACCCGGCACTGCGCCCGCTGGGTTGGAACTCTTCAGTTACGGGCTGTGCTGCGTCTTGCAAGGGGTTGTGTGGGTTGCGTACCTGGGTGTGGTGATGTTTGTGCCGTTAGCACTCCGCCACGGTTTGTTCTAAGTTTGGGGTCAAGGCGCAGGGGCGATCGCGGTGAATGGCCGTGCGGTTGGGCATCGCTTTGGGGTGTTTTTGCGGATCGTCCAGGTCACGCTGCGGCTGGCTCCCGTTGGGCACGGCTAGCGCGAAACGATCAGGGCAAAGCGGAGACTTTGGGCCGCGATCGCTAGTACTATAAGTAAATTAAATAGTTATTTTTGCCTAATTCAAGGCATTCTTACGCTCGATGTCTCTTACATGAGGAGCGAAATGACTTAAGATGTCCTTAAGAATTAAGTTTCCATACGACCTGATCACAAATTAACCAGGAGGACTGTTTATGGCGCTCGTACCTATGCGGCTGCTGCTTGACCACGCGGCAGAGAACGGCTACGGCATCCCTGCATTTAACGTCAACAACATGGAGCAAATCCAAGCGATCATGCAGGCTGCACACGAAACCGACAGTCCTGTAATTTTGCAGGCTTCTCGCGGTGCTCGTAAGTATGCTGGTGAAAACTTCCTCCGGCACTTGATTTTGGCTGCGGTAGAGACTTATCCTCACATTCCCATCGTGATGCACCAAGATCATGGGAACGAGCCTGCCACTTGCTACTCCGCAATCAAAAATGGCTTCACCAGCGTCATGATGGACGGTTCCTTGGAAGCAGATGCCAAGACTCCTTCCAGCTATGAGTACAATGTCGCCGTCACCAGTGAAGTTGTAAAAGTGGCTCATGCGATCGGCGCATCGGTTGAAGGTGAACTGGGTTGCTTGGGTTCGCTGGAAACTGGTAAAGGCGAAGCTGAAGATGGTCACGGCTTTGAAGGTGAATTAGATCACTCCATGCTGTTGACCGATCCCGATGAAGCGGTTGACTTCGTAGAGCGGACTCAAGTAGATGCTTTGGCCGTTGCGATCGGTACCAGCCACGGTGCTTACAAGTTTACCCGCAAGCCGACGGGTGAGATTTTGGCCATCAGCCGCATCGAAGAAATTCACAGCCGCTTGCCGAACACTCACTTGGTGATGCACGGTTCTTCTTCCGTCCCCGAAGATTTGATTGCATTGATTAACCAGTTCGGTGGTGCAATCCCTGAAACCTACGGTGTACCTGTAGAAGAAATCCAAAAGGGCATCAAGAGCGGTGTGCGTAAGGTCAATATTGACACCGACAACCGTTTGGCGATTACTGCTGCTGTGCGGGAAGCGCTGCAAAGCAATCCTAAGGAATTTGACCCCCGTCACTTCCTGAAGCCTTCTATCAAGTACATGCAGAAAGTGTGCGCCGATCGCTATCAGCAGTTCTGGTGTGCCGGTCAAGCCAGCAAGATCAAGCAAATCTCTTTGGAAGACTATGCTGCGAAGTATGCCAAAGGTGAATTGAACCAGGTTGCTAAGAAGGCTGTTGGCGTCTAGTTTGCCCTGAGCAAAATCGTTTAATCTCCTGTAAAGAGCCGGGTGATCTAAGGATTGCCCGGTTTTTTGATGCAGGGGGACGGTTTGGTGGGCGATCGCTAGAGGTTTCCTCACTCACTAAGTCACCTGAAACCACGCTGTGAGGGCAACGGCCAGGGCATCGGCGGCGTCATCTGGCTTGGGGATGGCATCGAGGTCGAGTTCGCGGGTGACGGCTTCCTGGACTTGAAATTTGTCTGCATTACCGTAGCCTGTGAGGGCTTGTTTAATTTGGGCGGGGGTGAACTCGACCAGGGGCACTTTGAACTGGGCTAAAACGAGCATGATCACGCCTCGGGCTTGGGCCACGGCGATCGTGTTGCCCATGCGGTAGAAAAACAGTTTTTCGATCGCGACTAAATCGGGCTGTAGCTGATTGAGAACGGTGTGCAAGTCCTCATAAATCATGCAAAGGCGATCGCCAATATCAGTGCCGGCAGGGGTTTGGATGACCCCGTAATCAAGGGGAATGGCCGATTCCATTGGCGGCTGACCAGGCGTGACCAGTGTGGTACATTGAATCGCCCCAAATCCTAAGGTGGCCAAGCCTGGATCGAGTCCTAAAATCCGTTTTTTCACTAACTTTGGTCTTCTCGTTACTGTGCGATCGCCCCCTGCTGCCTGACCTTAGCGGGGATAAAACTCAATGACATCGCGTTTAATTTTGATGTCGTAATTCCCCAAAAAATCATGGCCCAGAAGCCCATCGGCAGTATCGGGGGTGATGGCGACGTTCACATCCCGAATCGTTGCCCCATCAATGGAAAGTGACTGCAACCGCCCAATGGGAAAGAGCACAGACCGTCCATCTGCCAGGGTAAAGCGACCGGCACCAACCAGGGGGATTTGTAAGGATTGGGCCATTGAGCGGGTGATCACCGTGCCCGTTGCCCCGGTATCCACCAACATTTCAAAGGTGCGGTTGCCGTTAAAGGTAACATCAATGACCGGAGTGCCCCCACTGCGGCGCTTGATAGGGGCGATAAAATAGCCCCGGTTGGTGGCCCCTGGCTGCACCTGGCCATTGCCATTGCCGCAGAGTTTTCCCAGACTGACCCGTTTCCCAGTAGCCGTAATCATGTAACACGCTTCATCTTGGGCGATCGCGGCAGTTCTAGGATCGATGCCTACCGTTAGTATCGTTGGTATCAGTGTCAAACTGGCGATCGCGACCAACCTGAGAACCCCATTCATCCGCATGGCCTTCTAATCTGTCTTCTCTATTTTGGAAGATTTGGCTGCATTTGGCGATGCTCCGGATCCTAGCCATCCTAGATTGAATAGACACCTAGCCCCTGGGTTGGGGGTTGCTGGTCACCGGGGGCAATTGAACCTGCCTGCGCCGATTGGTTTTGCTGTGCATCATCCCGTTGTGTGAGTGAATGAAAAATCGCTTTTTTCACTGGTGTTTTGGTTTGTTGCTGGTCTTCCTCTGTCATAGTGGTCTTAGTGCAACCTTGGTAAATGCTATGACTGCCACCCAGCCGACGTTTGAGTATCCTCCCAGTACAACGACAACTCAGGTTGACAACTACCACGGCACAACGGTAGCGGATCCCTATCGCTGGTTAGAAAATCCCGATTCCCCTGAAACTCGTGCCTGGATTACGGCCCAAAATCGACTGACTTTTGGCTTTTTGGAATCCATTCCTGCCCGCGATCGCATTCAGGCCCGCCTAACCCAGCTTTGGGATTATGAAAAGTACAGCATCCCGTTTAGAGAGGGCGATCGCTACTTTTACTTCAAAAACGATGGCCTGCAAAATCAAAGCGTACTCTACACGTTAAAATCCTTGGACGCACCGCCGACGGTTTTGCTCGACCCCAACCAGCTTTCCCCCGATGGCACGATCGCCCTCTCTGGTCTGGAACTGAGTGACGATGGCAAACTCATGGCCTATGGGCTGTCTACCGCTGGGTCAGACTGGCAAGAATGGCGCGTGCGCGATGTGGAAACGGGAACCGATTTGCCCGATCGCCTGCAATGGATCAAGTTTTCTGGAGCCTCTTGGACGAAGGACGGTCAGGGCTTCTTTTACTCCCGCTACGACGAACCCGACCCCAAGGCCAAATTAGAGGCCGTGAACTATTACCAAAAGCTTTACTATCACAAGATCGGCACGCCCCAAACGGCGGATGTGCTGGTGTATGAGCGGCCTGATGAAAAGGAATGGGGCTTTAGTGGGGGCGTCACTGAGGATGGTCGCTATCTCATCATTGCTGTGTGGAAGGGAACGGATACCCGCAACCTGATCTTCTACAAAGATTTGGCCACTGCCGATGCGCCCGTAGTGGAATTGATTGATTCCTTTGAAGCGGAATTTGACTTTGTGGGCAATGAGGGCACACGCTTCTGGTTTCGGACTGATTTGGCGGCCCCCCGGAGTCGGTTGATCGCGATCGATATTACCCAGCGCGATCGCACCCAATGGCAAGAACTGGTTCCCCAAACCGATGAAACCCTCAAAGGGGTGAACGTGGTGAATGATCAATTCATCGCCCTTTACCTCAAAGATGCGCAAACCCAAGTCAACCTTTTTGATCTCAATGGACAGCCTGTCCGCTCGGTCGAACTCCCTGGCATTGGTTCGGCAGGCGGGTTCGGGGGAAAACGCACTGATACCGCCACCTTTTACAGTTTCACCAGTTTCACCACCCCGACAACGATTTATCGCTACGACCTGGTGACGGGCCAAAGTACGGTTTTTCGGCAACCCCAGGTAGACTTTGATCCCCAAGCCTACGAAACCCGCCAAGTCTTCTACACCAGCAAAGACGGGACGCGCGTGCCCATGTTCATCGTCCATCGCAAAGGCTTGCAACTGGATGGCAACAACCCCACCTATCTCTACAGCTATGGCGGTTTTAACGTTTCGCTGACCCCTAGTTTTTCGGTGAGCAATTTGGTCTGGTTGGAGATGGGCGGAGTCTATGCCATGCCCAATATTCGCGGTGGTGGTGAATACGGGGAGGAGTGGCACCAGGCTGGCATGAAACACAATAAACAAAAGGTGTTTGATGATTTTATTGCGGCGGGGGAATGGCTGATTGCCAATGGGTATACCCGTCCGGCGAAGTTGGCGATCGCAGGCGGCAGCAATGGCGGGTTGCTCGTCGGGGCGTGTATGATCCAGCGGCCTGACTTATTTGGGGCCGCGTTGCCAGCGGTGGGCGTGATGGATATGTTGCGGTTTCACAAGTTCACGATTGGGTGGGCGTGGACTTCGGAATATGGCACACCGGATGATCCTGAGGACTTTAAGGTGCTCTATGCTTACTCCCCGTTGCATAACCTGAAGCCGGGAGTGGCTTATCCCGCTACGCTGATTACCACCGCTGACCACGACGATCGCGTTGTTCCAGCCCACAGTTTCAAGTTTGCTGCGGCTTTGCAAGCGGCTCACAAGGGGACGGCTCCAGTATTGATTCGCATTGAAACTAAGGCTGGTCATGGGGCCGGGAAACCCACGGCGAAATTGCTTGAAGAAGGGGCTGACAAGTGGGCCTTTCTCGTCAAAACTCTGGATATGACTGTGGCTGACTAGGGGCAATCCCCCGCGATCGCGCTGGCGTGACTGCCCAGGCTCATCAGCAATCTTCTGCCAGAGTTGGGCAGGAAGCCCGGAATTTGGAATACTGAAAGAGCGCAGGCGATCGCGCTAGCCCGATTTCAAGTTCTGTGTTCATGCCTAACTCTTTATGAATCCTATTTTGCTTCGAGTTTTAGCCTGCTTACTGTGGGTGGTGTTGTGGGTTGGTGGCCCCAGTTTACCAGCTCAGGCAGGTAATCCCGCTGACCGGATCGCGGCCTTTCCCAACTGGTTGGAGAAACCCCCCGTAGACCCGGCGGAGGGCGATTTGGTCTATCCCAACTGGTTAGCGGGTTCCTGGGTCATGACCAGCACCCTGGTCGAGATGTTGGCTCCGCTTGCGCCAGATGTCACAACGCCTGGGTTTGAAGGGAATCAACAGTTTTTGCATAACCCCATTCGGACACAGGTGCGGTTTGTGCCCAGTACGGCTCTCCGCCGGGGGGCGCTACCGATACCGTTGTTGTCTTTGCCGACGGGGGGTTCTCTCGTGAAAACGGCTGTTGTATCCGATCGCGCCTTCAATGGGTTGAATCTAGCCAAGGCTTATTTTGGCGATCGCATTTTTCGTGTGTGGGTAGATCCCCGTGACTCTAATCGGTTGATTACCAAGTTTCGCGATAATCGCAAGCTCTTTTCTACCACCATTGGGCGTGCTGCCGAACAACCCGATGCGACCCATTTTGTCTCAATTGAATTTTTTCAGCAGTTTTTTCAGGTGCCCCGCAAACCTTACAAAAATCAGGTCGAAATCACGACGGAATACCAATTACAGCCCGATGGCCGGGTTACAGCCAATCAACTCACGGCTGTTTATCTCAATCCGCCCCACCCCAAAGCTTACCTGGCGGGCGATCGCCCCGTAGCGCTTTATCGCTACCAGTTGGAGTTTGAAAAAAAGACTACCAGACTTTAGCGGCTGCTGGCTAGCGGCCTCCATTTGTTGCGATCGCCTAATGTTTCATCGCCTGCAAAAGTGCAGTCAAGGCTTGGTCTTCCGATGGATTCACCTGGCGATCCATCATGGCAATTTTGACCGCCTTGGGTAACGCCACCGCCGCCACATCCGCTTCCAGATCAGCCATCAAATCGTCTAGGCATTGGGGCACTTTCAAGGCGGCGCGAATGCCCAAGAGGGTGGATTCATCAAAGCCCATCGCTTGCAAATTCGGCTGAAGTTGTTCCCAGTTGACGGGTTCTGCTGGGTTGCCCACTTGCAATAAATAGGCCAGAAGCCGTTGCATACGGCTTTGTTGCTGGGGGGTAAATTGGGCGATATCGGCAGGCTCTCCGGGCGCGTGCGTGGCCTGAGTTGCGTCCAGATTGGTGATAATTTTTTGCCAATCGTGGGTATCACAGGCGTCTGGCTTATCAACGGTCAAGGAAATGTGAATGCGCCCCGAATCTGTCTTCAAATGCGTGACCTGAGCCCGCACCCCCAAGAACCCGAGCCATTGAGCCACGGTGGAGACCAGGGTCGAGTGGGTTGCCCGACTGTTTGCCAACAAACGAATTTGGGTTTGCACCATAGGGCGCACAATTTGAGAAAGCATAGCCAACCAACTCAACAACCTAAATAAAGATTCAGCTGTCTGAACTTACCCTTTAAGGTAGCTGAGTTTTTGTCAAGCTGGGCGCATTTTTAACTTCTCTTGGGCCTTAGCGCACTAAGCCTTCAACTTTTGACTCAAGCGATTTGAGGAACTCTGTATTGACCCCAGATTCGCGTGTTAGCGCAATTTTGCCAGTCCGGGCCAGTTCTCGAATGCCGAACTTGTTGAGCATTTGCACGATCGCCACCATTTTCCCCGGATCACCCACTACTTCTAGGGTTAGCGAGTCTTCGGCCACATCGACAACACGAGCCCGGAAAATTTGTGCTAGATCGACCACTTCCGAGCGGGTAGAACTGTTGGCGTTGACTTTGATCAGCATCAACTCGCGCTCGACCGCAGGCACTTCCGTGATGTCCAAAACCTTAATGACGTTCACCAATTTGTAGAGTTGTTTGGTCAACTGCTCAATCACTCGGTCATCTCCGGGCACCACCATCGTAATCCGGGAAATGCCAATTTGCTCTGCCGGGCCGACGGCCAAACTTTCAATATTGAAACCGCGTCGAGCAAATAGTCCGGCAATTCGAGTTAAAACGCCTGCTTCGTCTTCGACTAAAACCGATATTGTGTGTTTCATGGGTGCCGTTGTCCAAGGGATGCGCTGTCTAGCCTCCTGCGATCGCCTCACCCTGTCACGGGGACGGTGAAACGTCACGGGGATTGTGAAACGAGTCCTCTATTTTACTGTGAGAAGGGAAGCAACTGAAAGCCTGTCTCAGCCTCTCCTAACTTATCACGCCCATTCAATGCGCAAAAGGCAAAGAAGCGACGGACTGAGTCCTTGCATCACTTCCTTGCCCTTTGAATTCTGGAAAGCGAATAATTCTCACAGTGTTGACCTGTAAGAGTGACTTACGCCTTGGCCCAGGTTTGCTTACCAGCCACTTTTACAGATGTTCAAAACCGAACAAAGTCTGCTTAATTGTGCTCACAATACTCACGACGACTTGAAACCACCGGAATTGAACCGCTTCCGACGGCGTGCGATCGCTTTCCGTTTTTCTTTTTCAAGGGGGGTTTCAAAATGCCGATTTTTCCGCATGTCTTGAAAAATTCCAGCCCTGGCTACTTGACGCTTAAACCGACGTAAAGCCGATTCAAGCTGTTCGTTTTCACCAAGTACTACCTGTGTCATACGAACGCCTCCATTGGTTGATACTGCTTTTAGTGCTGTATTCCAGCCTAACAAATAATGGCAAACACATGATTGCCAAAAACAGCAAAGCCCCCACTTCAGGGCAATTGAATTGTCTGCTGGAGGCTTTGCCACAAATGCTATGTGCTTTTCAAAACGTGACCGCAGAAAAGACAAACCGAATTCCAGAGGAGATTAATAACGGCGATCGCGACGGCTGAAACTATCGCGGCCCCCGCCACCACCCATCGAAGAGCGACCACCGGAAGGACGGCGATCTTCGCGAGGTTTTGCCTTATTTACCTTCAGATCCCGACCCATCCACTCGGCACCATCGAGTGCATCAATTGCCGCAGTCTCTTCGTCCTCAGTAGACATTTCGACAAAGGCAAATCCCCGCATCCGTCCAGTTTCCCGATCCTTGGGCACCTGCACTTTGACTACTTTTCCGTATTCAGAAAAAGTTTCGACTAAATCATCCTCCGTAACCTGGAACGACAGGTTACCCACGTAGACTGACATGGACATTCTCCAAGACTGAACAGAAACAAAGACTTAAATTCGGAGAATTGCCCACAGGCAGCCCTGTGGCAAATTACCAAACCGAAAATTAATCTTGCTCGAACGAGCATAACATAGAATTTTCGGGTTGCCACCCTATCCTATGCAAGCCTACATATTTGACCGCTCCAGCCATGCCCGCATCTTGCCAGGATTTAACAAACCCTGGGGATCCATTTTTTCTTTGAACCGAAGATGTTGAATATCTACAGTCTTGCGACCCCCTTCTTCCAGGATGTAGGTGTGGGGGTTGAAGATCATAGCCTGGTGGGCTTCGTGGTAATCCATGATGGCTTGCAGGCGTTCTGGCGTGGTGTAGCGCACAATTTGCAAACCAGCGGGGTGAACAGCACCGCCAAGCCGGATGAATTCTAAATGCATCATGACTTCATCGCCAAAGTGCTGATACATGTGCTCAACAACTTTGAGTTCTGAATCGGCGGGGAACACTGTTTGGAGATAGGTGAGCGTCGGGTCCACGCTGCGCGCATGGAGGGTGGTGTGATTCCAGGAATATTCCACCAGGGTGGTTCCTTTGCTGGCTTCCTCGGCTGATTTCTGATAGCAGATCGTGCCATTAAATTGCTTGACCAGTTCCTGAAAGGGTTCCAGGCAACATTCAGCGATTAAGGTCAGGGCGACATGGCTCCCGGCTGGAATGTGCTGTTTTAAGGCTGCAAAGTAGTTGGGGATGGGGTCGGCACAGATACAGGCGAGTTTTTTGATGATGCCGTCACTGGTGCTGAGGGCTTGGCCAAACCGGGCGCTGGTCATGAAGTCGGGGAAGGCGACGATCGCTTCGGCCCAGGCATAGGCCGGCCCCAGGGGAATTTCGAGTTCGGTGATGATGCCATTGGTGCCCCAAGCATGAGCGACTTGGTAAACGTCGTCACCCCGGAGTTCCACGATGCGCGGTTCGTCTTCCAGGGTGAGAACGCGCAAGGCCAGGAGATTGCCGCGATCGCTCAATAGCCCGTAGGTAATTGACCCAACCCCACCACTGCCCCCTCCGATAAAGCCGCCAATTGTGGCTTTGCGGTAAGTCGAAGGAGCCATACGAATTTCCCAACCCTGGGGGCGGGCGGCTTTGTCGATCGCGGCCAACCGCACCCCCGGTTCCACACAGGCAATCCCCGGTTTGATCCATTTAATCTGCTGCATTCCTGACACATCCAGAATGATCCCCCCCGCGAGGGGGACACACTGGCCATAGTTCCCGGTTCCTGCGCCCCGTGCTGTTAAAGGGACCCCATGTTTGACGCAGGCTTGGGCCACGCGCAGGGCTTCGGCTTCGCTCGTGACTTTGACGACGGCATCGCCCCGTTTGTCGTGGAGGGCTGCAACCAGCAGGGGGCTGTAGGTGTAGTAGTCCTGAGATAGTTTGGTGACTTGGGCGGGATCAGTCAGAATTTCTAGGCCGTCGAGGTCGGCGATCGCAGCTTGCAGGTTGGCGGCAGTCTCAGTCGAGGTCATGGTGCAATGGCTGAATTGAGCTAGAGTTCCTCCTTAATAGTAAAGAAATTTGAAGCAAGGTGCTGAAGAATCCTGGATGCGATGGGCCAATGCCGCTTCCCTAAATCCAGGGTTCGTCTGCTTCGGGTTCGGTGGTGGGCGTGGGTGTGGCTGCGGTGGGCGATTCCTCACGGGTGGTGGCTGCGGTGGGTGATTCCTCACGGGTGGGGGTGGGGGCCACGGGTGGCATCACATCCCACGGATCGGTGTCGTCTTCTACGTCCCAAGCTTCAACTGGAATGGTTTGGATAGGGGGCGTAGGAGGCCGCGACCACAGTTCCTCGTCTAAATTCCAGGGATCGTCATCGGGGGGCGCGACGGTGGTTTCAGTGGTTTCGGTGGGTGGTTTGGGCGATCGCGGGTGTGGAGTCGGGGCTGGAGTGGGTGGCGGGGGCGGGGGTGGCTCCACGTCGGCAAATAAAGTGTCAAAAAAGTCATCCTCTGGGTCGCTGGGCGGGGCCGTTGGCTTGGCCACTGGGGGTTCTAGGGCCTCAGCCACGACAGAATCTAAAATTTCCTGGGCCTGAATCGTAAAGCTCTCTGTGCCGTCCTGCAAATCTTCGCGGAAGGTCGCGGCCCGTTCTTGCCAGTCTTGGAGCCATACAGAGCCAGTGCCCCGCGCCCGATGGGTTACGGTTTGGGCGTTTTCGCGGAGTTGTTCGTTCAATTCGTCCGCTTTGTCTAAGGCTTGTTCGGCCAGGGTTTGGGCCCGGTCTTTGGCCTGTTCGGCGAGGGTTTTGAGTTGGGCGGTGGTTTGCCGGGTGGTGGTTTGGGCGCGTTTTGCCAGCGATCGCAACTCTTCCGTGACTTGAGAGTATTCTTCTTTGACCTCGTGGCCCATGTGGGCAATTTTTTGGGTAAGCCCTTCGCGGTACAGGGGCAAATCCTCTAAGGCGGTTTCGGCTACCAGGACACGTCGCCGCCCCAAACTCATGATGCGATCGGGGGGCAAGCGATACATGGTGCCGGCAAGGCTGCTGAGGCGATCGCCCACCACTAAATAGTTAGAAATCAGCCCAGTGCGTAGACTAAAGACACAATCGACGATCTTCCCCAGCTTACTGCCTGCATTGCTCCATACCTCGCATTGGATCAGCGTTTCCAGTTGGCGTACGCGATCGGCGTCGGTTTCATCGGGCCGGGAATGGGTCAGCACGCCATTGTCCCCGATCGCCTCCACTTGAGAGAGCTTAAACGCCAATTTGGTATTGCCCCAAAACCCTACTTTGCAGACAAAACCCAACACCCGATGCATGGGGGGATACATCCACAGGACTTCAATCCGCCCCAGTTCTTCCATCGTGCTGCGCTGTAAAACCAGGCGGTTCAATAATTCGCTGTGTTTAATTACTTCTGGTAGCGTTGCCATAACCCGCTTCAACCAAGCTCACTAAAAAAGGATAGTAGATTGACCGCTATCCGGCTCTTTCTACTATCCCCTATTCGGCATTCATCCTTACCATTGACCGCAGAATGGCCTCGACGTGTTGCTCAACCGATCACGCACATAGCGGCTTAGCAACACGGTGCCGCAGGGCTAAACCACAGGCGATCGCCCGTTGTACTCCCTGGATAACACTCTGGTGTGAACATTCTGACGGTGGGGCTGCCCCCAGGTTGCTTGTATTGCTACTGGTTGGGCTGTTGTTGGGGTTGTCCACCCTGTGCGCCCCGATTGCGCCCTGCCCGATTTTGGCGATTGGCCTTAGCCGCTTCCATCATTTGGAGTTGCTCTGGGGTCAAAACTGCTTTGATCTTGGTTTGGGTCGCTTCCCGGATGGCTTTGAGTTGTTGTTTGGTCGCCTCCGGTAGGTTTTTCATGTCGCCCGGTTGGGCATTTTGGGGCAACAGCGCTTTCATTTCGGCTTTGGCTTGTGCCTGGATGGCTTCAATCTGCGATCGCTGATCGGCGGTGAGGTTTAACCGCTCTGCCATTTTTTGCCAGCGATCGCCCCGCTGTTTGCCCTGGCCCCATTTCCCCTGCTTGCCGGGCATGGTTGTTGGTGCATCAGTCTGTTGGGCGATCGCGGGCATGACAGCCGCCCCCAAGGTCAACGCGACCAAACCCAAACCAATCACACTCTGCTTGATATTCATAGCACTGAATCTATCTAACGTTACAGTCAACTCGCTAACAGCTGAGTTGTGATTCATTAGACAGACGCTCTCGCCCAAAGGTTCATGCTGATTCTGACTAGACCCAGAACCTTATTCAGGCAACGCTTCATAAACGTGAAAATGGTTAAACGCACCTACCGCCGTGATTTCATACTTGGGCGCAAAGGAGGTGACGGATAACTCAGTGGTGTAAATACTAAAAAACACGAAGTCGTGTACGGTGGTGTTGTCGGCAATGAATTCGCGCACGGTGGAGCGATGGCGCTTTAATAAGGACTTGCATTCTTGCTTCAGGCCGAACGCTGTGGGGGCTTCAGCGCAAACATTACTATCCAAAAAACTGATGGCCGTTTGGGTAGCGTAGGTTTCATAAGCGGCTTGGGTGGGGTTTGTTGCTGCCATGACTGCCCCCAAGCTTGAGACCGTCACCACCCCCATCCCCATGATTAAATTTAGTAAATTTACGGAGCGCGATCGCCGTCCGACCCAACCTAGTTCGATTGCCATCACTCACACCAACAGACACTCTTAGGCTTCATTCAATCACGAAGTTTGAAAAATGAAACACTTTTAATAAAAGAAATTTTACGGGATTTTGCGTAGTCATTTTTGCTAACAAGGATGCTAAGATAAAAAACGACAAGGCGAGCGTAGCCAAGTGGTTAAGGCAGTGGATTGTGGTTCCGCCATTCGTGGGTTCGAGTCCCATCGTTCGCCCTTCTAATCAATTTCTCAACAAAACAGGCTGGCAAGATGTTGCCGCAGCTGATGTAGGCGTGATTGACAATCGCTTTGCACTGCTGCCTGCTTTCCCCATTGCACCATTGTCGTAGTTCACTCCAGGAACGATCTGCGCTGAGGCCAGGATAGGATCAGGACAAGTTGGTCAATGGAAGCCTAAAATTTCTGGCGGCGATCGCCACTATCGAGGTGGGGCGTTAGGGCGCGTTCCCCGGTTTCCACTTGATGTTGCAGCCAATGCTGGGTTTTTGGTCAGCGGGAATGGGCTGATCCGCCAGGAGGGCAGCGATCGCGGTTCGGAGATCGTGGCCGGTGACAGGTAAGCCATTGCTGGGGCGGCTGTCATCTAGCTGGCCTCGGTAAACCAGGGCGCGATCGCGATCGAACAAAAAGAAGTCGGGAGTGCAAGCGGCGGTGTAGGCTTTGGCGACTGCTTGAGATTCGTCGTAGCAAACGGGAAATGTAAACCCCAACTCAAGGGCCATTGCTTTGAGTTGATCGGGCGCATCATCGGGATAGTTCACCGCATCATTGGCACTGATCGCGACGATGCCGAGGGCGGTGTTTTGGTAGTCTTGGCCTAGTTTTGCCAGTTCGGTTTGAATGTGCTTAACGAAGGGGCAATGCCGACAGAGAAAAATGACCAATAGCCCTTGTTTGTCAGCAAAGCTGGCGAGGGAAATGGTTGCGCCCGACACGACATCGGGTAAGGCGAAATCGGGGGCGGGAGTGCCTAAGGCCACCATCGTTGACGGAGTAAGCGCCATTGACAAAACCTCGTTGACTGCGATCGCTCCCCAGCCTACCACGAGATGGCCCTTCCCTTTGCAGGACTTGGGTTGGAGCCTGGTGATATGGTCTAACTAGAACGCCGAACTGGGGCCAGTCACGACCCCGTGTTCGGCGGTGGGGCTCAAGCAAGGGGACTCAAGCACTGCGGGTTAGGGGGCGATCGCGACGGTTATCGATTGCGATCGCCCTGGGTGCGTTTAGGTTATTTGACGATGGGTTGGGTGGCCAGAATGCCCATATCGGTTTGTTTTAACAGGGCTGCCCAGGCCGTTGTATCTGCTGCTTTACTCTGACTGAGTTCAGACTGTTGGGCCGCTGCGGTGAGGGCATCAAACCAAATCCCATTTTTGGCTAAAAGTGCCAGTTTTTCTTCCGGGGTGGCTTGGTCTAACTGACTAGCAAGGGTCGTGTCGGCAGTACGACTAATCCACCCTTCGACGAAGGCGATCGTATTTTCAGCGCAGTTGCCCCGCACTTTGAAAAACCAGTTATAAAACTGACCGGGTTGCAGCCCTGGTTTGTCTTTGGGGAGTTGCACTTGGAGCACGCCAGGATTGGCGGGTACGCTAACGGGAATTACCTGGAGGGGTTCGCCGCGATCGTTTAAGAGGGTGAGTTCGATGTCTTTGATCGAATCGCTGGTATAGGGAATGTAAAACCATAAGCTGGGATGTTCTTCGGTGGTGTAGCCCCAGACTTCGGTGGTGTTGCCCTGTTTTGATTCGGGGACGAGCGCATTCAGGCCATTCAAAATCTGATGCTCTGACTTGGTGGCCAGTTTCAGGCAGGTGCGACTGCCGCCCCCCCGTCCGGCATTCCCAGGGGTGCCCCGTCCAGGGGGTTTGGGCCGATTGAACAGGACGGCATGACTCCCCCCGGCGAGGGTGGTATTGGTGGGGGTACCCCGACCTGGGGGTTTGGGGCGGAGGTCGGCTTCCAGGTTAAGGGTTGCGACCTGGGCGATCGCGCCTGGGACTGAGAAGGGGCCGAAGGAACTAGACACTACGAGAGTGGTGGCCACTGTGACGGCGAAGAGGAGACAGGCTGACTTTTTCATTTGGGGGTTTACTCCTGAGGGACGATAGGCAGTGACGATGAAGGGGTTAGGCGAAGGCTACTGGCGGCCAGGGTGAGGAGACTGCCCATGCAGGCGATCGCCGTGGGGACACTGGGCAACCAGCAGCCGAATTGCACCAACAGCACCAGGCAAAGGCCATACAACAGGGCGATCGCCGCGCCACTGGCGAGACTGAGGATAGCAAACCGATGGAGGTAAAACACCAGCAGGCTCCCCAGCAGCGCCCAGCCAAAGATCCAGACACCTTCGGCCCAGAGTGGCAGCGCCCAGAGGAGGGGACGGCCATTGAGGACGCGGCTAATGATTTGGCTGGTCATTTGGGCATGGAACATGACACCAGGGATTTGTTTGAGTTCGCCTTGTTCGTTGAGGTAGGGAGTGGGGAGATAATCGTTGAAGCTGTGGGCCGTGGTGCCAATGAGCACGATTTTGTCGGTGACGTTTGCGGCGGTGAGGCCACCAGCCAATGCTTTGCCCAGGCTAATCCGGGAGGCAATTTCTTCGGGCGTGTGAAAGGAACTGGCATTTTCGGGGGAGCGGTAATTCAACAAGATTTGGTGCCCCCGCCCATCCACCTTGAAGTAGCCGCCGGTCGGGAAGCCCATAGGCGTAATGATGACGGTTCCGAGTTTCCAGTTCCCGGTGGGAGTAAATTCCAGGTGAATATTTTCTCCTGCTAAATAGTTGAGGGCCAGTTGAATATTCAACGAGTAGTCGGCAGGGCAGATAACCGAGGGTTCCATCGCGAGCAATTGCCGCCGAATGGCAGTGTCGCGATCGCTGCTCAAGTTACTGAAGCCTAGCCGTTCTAGATAAGCAGTGGCGGGAACATCGGGAGGTGGAGCAATCCCAGGAGCGGTTGAGTTGGGATCACCAGTCTTGCAAATCGTAATCAAGCGATCGCTGGTCTTTAGCTTCAGGGCCAGGTCAGAATATTCCCGACCGATAGGATAGTCGCGATAAATATCCAGGCCAATGACCCGTGGTTTCAGGGGTTCTAGTTTTTCGAGTAACGCCGCGAGAGTGCGGTTAGACAAAGACACGGTTTTGGGTTTTTGGGGATCTTGCCGATTTTGGTCGGCTACATCTTGTTCTGTGATTTCGATGATCAAGAGGCGATCGTCCTTGGGTTCTTTGGGGCGCAGTTGCATCAAATAGTCAAAGGCTTTGATTTCCCAGGGTTGAAACCACCCCATCAGCCGTGCCCCCATGACCGCTGTGGTGGCGATCGCGCTGGCTGCCAGTACCCAACTCCACTGGGGCCGAACCCGCTGTAACCTGTGGGGCCATTGATTGGGTGGGGCGGGGCGATCGCGCTGGGCTTGTGGTTCTGCTTGCTTGGGCTTTTTCAGGGTTTGCCAGGTGGCTGGCACGTCGGTCGGGTGCTGACAAATTACGGGGAGCCAGGTGGCACAGGGAAATTGCCCTTCCAAGCCCTGTAACCGTTTACGGGCTTCCCGCACGGCCAGGTACAGGGTTTCGCCCTGGGAGTAGGTAGCCAGAAAATACTTGAGAAACTCTTGGGCGACGCGATCGGGCACGGGTTCCCGCATCACAATCAGTTGAGGAATGTGGAGATAGGCCAGTTCGCGTGCTAACCCCAGCCCATCACAGGAATTAAAAATCGCCAGTTTGAGTCCTCGTTCCACCGCTTTTTCCAGACCATGTTTGAGTTGCCCAATGGTCAAGACTTCGGTTTGGTTCAGGTGAATTTGGCCCGTAGCGTCGGCTCCCTGACTGCGGCTGTGGCCCGCAAAAAAGAGGATATCCCACTGTTGTTCCCACAGTTGGTCGTTGAGGTCTTGCCGCTGGGGTTCCACTAAAAAGGTGACTTGGGCATCTTCTACCGATTCCAGCAAGGCCCGGTCTTTTTGAATATCAATGCCGGTGCTGTTACCCAGAATGGCCAAAATCCGCACGGTGGGGCTGGTGGGGGTGGGGTGGCTGTGGCGTTTACCAAAGTCTAAGGGGCTGAGGGCGACTTCGGCTTTGGGATATCGTTCGAGCAAGTCCCACAGGTGCCAGGGGAAGCGACGGAGTTGGGGGTGGTCAGTTTGAATGATGGCGCGAATGGGGTCGGAGGGGGTGAGTTGTTCGAGCCATTTTTCCCGTAGACGGCGGAGGGCGGGGTCGCCTAGCCAGTCATTGAAGCGATCGCGCAATTCTTGGGCGGCGACTTCACAATCGGCGATCGTTACCACCCGTTGGGGCTTTTTCGGCACTCCCATCGGTCGCCCAGTCAAATCTAAACTGCCATAAATCGATTGCCAACGCGCATAGGCACGGGGCACTTCCCCATTGGGCGGCAATTCGCTGGTCAACTCCACCGAGGGCGGTTCCTGGTCTTCTCCAATTTGAAGTGTCACCGGAAAACCCCGCTCAAAGTTTCCATGACCAATCTTCAAAACGACTAACTTACCCACCTCACGCACTCCCAGGCATTCAATTCAATTGTGCTGCTGGCGTTCCTGATTGTGGAAGCTGCAATCCCGCACTCATTGCCCCAAACATTTTAGATTTGCGATCGCGCGGGGCGATTTTGCCAGAATCAACGGTATGGATTCCTACGATTCGGGTATTGGGGCTATGCACCCAGTTGAGTGGGCCTGCCTCTGGCCCAGTTGGCTCCTGTTCACTTCATCTTAGGCGATGCCACAGCGCAAGCAATGGAACAGAAAATCCGGGGTTTCACTCACTCACCCAGCCTGTGGCCTAGAATAGCGATCGAGCGTTTTTAATTGTGAAGCATTCCTTCCCATGCATAAAGTAGTGGTCGGGCTTTCTGGCGGAGTCGATAGTTCAGCAACGGCGGCAATTCTCCATCAACAGGGCTATGAGGTGATTGGACTAACCCTGTGGTTGATGAAGGGGAAGGGCCAGTGCTGCTCGGAAGGGATGGTAGACGCGGCTAAGCTGTGCGACCAGTTGGGGATTCCCCACCATGTGGTAGACAGCCGCGACTTGTTTGAAAAAAATATTGTGGATTATCTGGTCGCTGGTTACGGGGAAGGCATTACGCCGTTGCCCTGCTCTCAGTGTAACCGAGCGGTAAAGTTTGGGCCGATGTTGCAGTATGCGCAGCAAGAGTTGGGCTGCGATCGCATCGCGACGGGGCACTATGCCCGGATTCGGCAGGATGAGGCCACGGGGCGCTATCAGCTTTTGCGGGCGATCGATCGCTCCAAAGACCAAACCTATTTTTTGTATGACTTAGACCAGGCTGTTTTGGGCCATGTCCTGTTTCCGTTGGGGGAACATCCCAAAACCGAAACCCGCCAGATTGCAGCCCAGTTTGAGCTACACACCGCCGAAAAGCCGGAAAGTCAAGATTTGTGTTTGGTAGAAGCGAACGGCTCGATGCAAGCCTTTTTGGATAAGTACATTACGCCGCAGAAAGGCGAAATTGTGGATCAAACGGGGAAAGTCCTGGGGTTCCATGACGGGGTGCATCACTACACCATTGGCCAGCGGAAGGGGCTGGGCATTGCCCATAGTGAACCGTTGTATGTGGTGGCATTGGATGCGCGGAATAACCGGGTGGTGGTGGGCGATCGCGCGGCAACTTTGTCCCCCGACTGTACGGTGCAACGGGTCAACTGGGTGGCGATCGCCCCTCCCACCAGCCCCATTCGGGCAGAAGTGCAAATTCGCTATCGGGCACAAGCTGTCCCCGCGACCATCATTCCCCTAGACGAGCACCGGGTACGGGTGGTGTTTGATGAGCCGCAATCCAGCGTGACTCCGGGCCAAGCCGCCGTGTGGTACGACGGGGAAGTGCTGTTGGGCGGTGGCGTCATTGAGCGATCGCAACCTGCCAGCGAACCAGGAATGCCTTAAGGATGTCGAATAGCGGCAAACACAAGTGCGCCAATCAAGGGAATCAAAATTGGTACGGCGACGACTAAGCCCCACTTCCCAAAGCGGATTTCTTGACCGTCGGCTTTGAGCAAGGCAACTAATCCCACCGCGCCGATGATGGTCCACAACACGCCGAAGCCAATAAACAGAGAATAGGCGGAATCATTCATGGGTGCATTGATTGGGTGCATTTACAGTGGGAGGGTATCACTTTTGTCGCCCTCACCCTAAATCCCTCTCCCTGGGGTAGAGAGACTGCCAATCCGGCTTCCCTTCTCCCTGGGGAGAAGGGGCTGGGGGATGAGGGCAATCCGCCAAGGTGGCATCCTCCCTTTACAGTTCTGGCTTCATCACTATAGCAACGGGGTCGGGCCAGCCTCTTTAACCCTCAGAATCCTTTCCAATCTGGCTCGCGATCGCGCTCCCACGGGCCGCGGATTAAGATCGCCCTAGAAATTTCCCCGTTGCGGCAGTTTTCCGTATAGGATGACAAATCGGGCGAGGGCGATCGCGGACGAGATAAAAAATTCATGAGTGACAATCAGGCCAATTTGAACCCTGGCTTATCTGGTTTGACCGAGCAGGAAGCGGCCACCAAACGAGCCGCTGGACAGGGGAATAACGTTCCGTTGCAAAGCAGCCGTCCCTACGGGCAAATTTTTCGCGAAAACCTGTTCACGTTTATTAATGCGGCCTTTTTTACGATCAGCCTGGTGATGTTTTTGCTGGGGCGGATGGGCGACGGGGTGTTGGTCGTTGTGGTGATTTTTGGCGGGGTGCTGGTCAACATTTGCCAAGAAATTTGGGCCAAACGCAAACTGGATGAAATTGCCCTGCTCTATCGGCCCAAGGCGACAGTGCTGCGGGATGGCGTTGAGCAAAATGTGGATCCGGCAGAGATTGTCTTAGGCGATACGCTGGTGTTGCGGCCTGGGGATCAGATTTTGGTGGATGGGGCGATCGTGGGGGATGGTCGCATCGAAGTGGATGAGTCGTTGCTGACGGGAGAGTCGGATCTGATTCCCAAAGCGGCAGATGATCCGGTGTATTCCGGTAGTTTTTGTGTCAGTGGCACGGCCTGCTACGAAGCGCAGAAAGTGGGGACGGAAACCGTGGCCTACAAGCTGATGTCGGGGGCGCGGGCCTTTCGGCAGGTGTTGACCCCGGTGCAGCAAGAGATCAATGTGGTGATTCGGGTCTTTTTGCTGTTGGCCTGTTTCCTCTGGATTTTGGTCGGGATTAGTTTTCTCAGTCGCTCCTATTCCCTCAATGATGTGGCCCAGCGATCGGCGGTGATTGCGGGATTGGTGCCAGCGGGGCTGTTGCTGGCGATTACCCTGGCCTATGGGTTGGGGGCGGTGCGAATGATCGGGCAGGATGTGCTGATTCAGCAGGCGAATGCGGTGGAGTCGCTCAGCAATGTGAATGTGCTGTGTTTAGACAAAACGGGGACGCTGACGACCAATCAGATTGAGTTGCAAGAAGTGTATCCTCTGGGGCTGAGTGAGGCGGAGTTGCGATCGCTGTTGGGTAGCTATGCGGCGAGTACGAAAGCGGGCAACAAAACCAATGACGCGATCGCCAACAGTTGTCCCGGCATTGTCTTTGATCCTGCCTTTGAAGTGCCCTTTTCCTCGGCCCGCAAGTGGAGCGCGATCGTCTTTGATCCCGCAACAACGGCCTCAAGCCAGCCTGCGCCCAGAGGCACCTATGTGTTGGGTGCGCCCGAAATTTTGATGGATTTAGCCCACTTAAACCCCAGTACCCTCCACTACATTGAAGAGGGCACCCGGTTGGGCTTGCGGGTGGTGATGTTTGCCCACAGTCCGGCGGTGCGATCGCTCGGCGAAGAAAACGTCCCCCCCATTTTGCCCCCCGATCTCAAACCCATTGGCATCATTCGGTTTAGCGACCAACTGCGCCCCGAAGCCAAAGAAACCCTAGATGGTTTTGCCAACGCCGAAATCGAGGTCAAGATCATTTCGGGGGACAATCCACAAACCGTGGCGGCTCTGGCGCGGCAAGCGGGCCTCGGCCCCAACATTGAGGTCATTTCTGGCCAGGAATTGGCCCAGATGGGACAGGCGGAATTGATTCAAACCGCGCTATCGGGTACGGTCTTTGGCCGCATCACCCCCGAACAAAAAGCGGAACTGGTGGCCCAACTGCGCCAACACGGCAAGTACGTCGCCATGATTGGGGATGGGGTGAATGATGTCTTGTCCCTTAAGCAAGCGAATTTGGCAATTTCGATGGAAAGTGGCAGCAAAGCGACCCGCAGCGTTGCCGATATTGTGTTGCTCAAAGATTCTTTTGGTGCATTGCCCCGCACGTTTTTGGAAGGCCAAAAGATTCGCAATGGCATTCAAGATGTCATGAAACTATTCATGGTCAGAACCTTCTGCGTCACCTTGTTGGTGTTTGCGACGGCGATCGTGACCGACAGTTTTCCCCTGCAAAATAAGCAAGCGGCGATCGTCTCGTTGATTGGGGTGGGGTTCCCGACCATGTTTCTCCCCGTTTGGGCCAAAGCGAGTGCCATTCCCCGCCGCAGCATGGTGCGATCGATGCTCCATTTTGTTATTCCTGCCACCCTCAGCCTGACCCTGGTGTCTCTGATGGTGTATCTATTCTTTTTGGTGGTGGCCGTCCTCGATTTGCCCCCCGATATGACCCTTACCCAAGTGGACTATGTAGCCCCCCGTAGTGCCCTGGTTACCATGCTTGTGATGGGGGAGTTGCTGTTGCTGTTGTTTCTCAAGCCGCCGACCCGGTTTTGGGTGGGGGGGGAACCCCTCAGCGGCGATTGGCGCTATGCCATTGTGGCGCTGGTCTTGCTAGTGATTTATTTTGTGATTGTTATGATTCCCCCTTTACGCACCTTCTTTGAGCTTGCCCAACTGAGTGCTCCCAGCTATTTGTTTGTGGGTTTAGTCGCTTTGGAGTGGTGTCTGATTTTGCGGGCAATTTGGCGTAGTCGGTTTCTCGATCGCTTTTTGGGGATTAACCTCGACTAGGACACTGAGGTGCAATGACAAATGCCCTTGCTGCTTGTCATTGGTCATTGGTTATTGGTTATTGGTTATTGGTTATTGGTTATTGGTTATTGGTCGATTGCAAAGGACGAATGACCAATGGACGAATTAACTGGAGCATTAAAGGGCGGCTAAACTTGCGCCATCGCCATAGTCTATTAGTTCTCACACGAGTTTTTCGCCCAGGGGTTGGCAGAATTGCTCAATGCCCGTTTTATCGACGTAGATGGCGACTAAGGTGGCTAATTTCAAGGGTAAATCTGTCACTCCGGCCAGCATGGTTAACACTTCCGCCGTCAGAGCGTCTTCAAAGGTTTCTTTGAGGGCAGCTTGGCAAATGCGCGGTCGCCACCGTTTTGCCAGCCCATCAATCCACTGATCGGAAATGGTCGGTTCCTGGCCAACTTGTAAGGCAAGGGAAATCGAAGCATCTTCCAAATCGCCTTCGCAGTCGGCTAAGACATCCAAGGCGGCCAGGGCCTCGGGCAGGTTTGCAAATTCGGTGCGGTAATGCTCAAGCTCAGGGGGGGTCAAGATAATCGACATGGCACAGTCCAATCAACAAGATCCAATCAACAAGAAGAGTGTAAGCGGAGTTGCCGCTCTCTGGGGCGAAAATTATTGGGGTTGGGGGCCAGGGGTGGCGCTGTAGGGATGGGGATGGCGATAAGGATGGCGAGGCATCTTCGGGAGCCACCAGAGAAGTCGGTGTGAACAGATAGGCAAACCTGACTCTTGTCAATTGGTGGCGGGGGGTTTGTCAAGAGTTGATGACATTTTATTGAGGCGGTTGAATTCTCATCGATGGAAACCAAGTGACTTGAGGGGCTTCTTTTTGGCAAGTTTCATTCTTTTGAATGATAGACACGAGTAAAAAGAATCATCGGTTTTCAAGGTGATTTCTAAATATTTTGCATAAATAGTAAAAGTGATTTGTCTAGCGCGATCGCCCGATCCGTAGACTTTAAAAACAGATTGGGTATTTGTACTTAATTATGAAGAATAGGACGAAAAGACTGATTGCTTGGCGATCGCGGTTGGGTTCAGTTGGAATGGGCTTAATTTATCTCTATCCTTGGGCTGAGGGCTTTGCTTCTGCCTATTGGTGGATGCAACCTTGGCTTAAACCATCTATTTATAGATAGAGCGGTAAATGAGCAACCGGACTGAGCTAAGTTGTTTTCATCCATTGTTATCTAGCGCCTAAGGATTACACAAGGATTGTATTTATGAGCGATATCAATGTTGTTTTAATTGAGGATCATGATTTAACTCGTATTGGTTTACGAACAGCATTAAAACAGCAACCTGGGATCCAAGTGTTGGATGAGGCTCCGAACGCAACATTGGGGCTGAAGATGTTACAAACGGTGCAGCCTGATGTGGCGATCGTGGACATTGGCCTACCCGATATGGATGGGATTGAGTTAACGCAAAAGTTCCGCCAGTTGCAAGCGGAGAATGAACTGGGTAATACCAAAATTCTCATTTTGACGATGCATGACAGCGAGGATGCGGTGTTGGCCGCTTTTGCGGCGGGGGCTGATTCCTACTGCATGAAAGATGTCAGCATTGACAAGCTGGTTGATGCCATTCATGCGACCCAGGCGGATTGCTCTTGGATCGATCCGGCGATCGCGAATGTGGTGCTCCATCAAATGCGGAAGGATTCTCCCGCAGGGCGCATGGCCTATGGGGCTAAGACGGTTGAAATTGAGGCAATGGAGCCTGAATTTGAGCAGGTTTTGGAAACCTACCCCTTGACCGAGCGAGAGTTGGAAATTTTGGAATTGATCGTGGCCGGGTGCAGTAACGCGGCGATCGCAGACAAACTCTACATCACGGTTGGAACGGTTAAAACTCACGTTCGCAACATTTTGAGCAAGCTCTGTGCCGAGGATCGAACCCAGGCAGCGGTTCGGGCGTTGCGATCGGGCTTGGTGGCTTAATTTTCCCAAGGGTTGAAGCCCTGGGGGACGGGATTAGCCACGCCGTCGCGGCATTAGGAGGATCTTTAATTGAAAGCTTGCGCCAGCATACGGAATGGGTGTTGGCGCACTCGTTATTATTTGGGAAGCGAATGGTGCTGATGACCCCAGTTCGGCCCAGTGCTCCTACTTTGCCCCTTATTTTGCTGCGTGTTATGCGTATTCTGTTTCTCCATTCCAACTTTCCGGCTCAGTTTCGGCATTTGGCCACTGTCCTGGCCCAAAATCCGGAGCATACGGTGGTGTTTGGGACAATGCGGCAAGACGGCGCAATCCCCGGTGTGAAAAAGCTGTTGTACAAACCGACGCGGGAGGTTGCGCCCCAAACCCACCATTATGTGCGATCGCTGGAAAGTGCAGTATTACAGGGGCAGGCGGTGTGTCGGGCGGCGATCGCCCTCAAGAATCAGGGCTTTGAAGCCGATGTGGTGTATGGACATTCGGGCTGGGGGCCACCGCTGTTCATGAAAGATGTTTTCCCCCAGGCCCAATTGCTGTGTTACTTTGAGTGGTTTTATCATGCCCACGGGTCGGATTCAGATTTTGACCCCAGTGATCCGTTGGAAATTGATGATGAGTTACGGATTCGGGTGAAAAATGCGCCGATTTTGTTGGATGTAGCCAGTTGCGATCGCGGCTTATCCCCCACGAACTGGCAGCGATCGCAATTTCCGCCCGAACTGCAAACCAAAATTACGGTCATGCATGACGGGGTGGATACGGAGTTTTTCCGCCCCAATCACGGCACAAAATTGGTGTTGCCGTCCATCAAGCTTGACCTTTCTGACGTGGATGAGCTGGTGACTTACGTGGGCCGAGGCATGGAACCCTATCGCGGGTTTCCCCAGTTTATGCAGGCGGTTGCGCTCATCCAAAAACGTCGCCCCAATTGCCATGTAGTCGTGGTGGGCGAAGACCGCGTGGCCTACGGCAAACAACTCCCCGATGGCAAAACCTACAAACAATTGATGCTAGAAACCCTGGATTTGGATTTGACGCGCCTCCATTTCACTGGGCCGTTGCCTTATCATCAATACTTGCAGGTGCTCCAGGCTTCTACGGTGCATATTTACCTAACGCGACCCTTTGTGTTGTCGTGGTCCATGCTGGAGTCGATGGCTGCGGGGTGCCTGGTGTTGGGGTCTCGCACGGCCCCAGTAATGGAAGTGATTGAAGATGGGGTGAATGGTTTGTTGGTGGATTTCTTTGACCCAGCCGCGATCGCCGAGCGCGTGGATGAGGCAATGACCGATCGCGATCGCATGGCAACCCTCCGAGCCAAAGCCCGCGAGACGATTGTAGAACGCTATGACTTGGCTACCTTACTGCCCCAACATCTGGCCTGGGTTCAACAGGGCGTTTAGCACACCGATAGTTTAACGGCATTCGTTTGGCACCCATTTGGGGGAGACAAGCCGCTTTATAAAAACGGAATTGGGAAACGAGTCAAGAATAGTTGTAAAGCGCTGCCTAGCAACCCGACTAAAAACTTGCCAAATCCACCCTTTTTAGGCCGTTCTTCGGATGGTTTTTCGAGGGCCGTCGCAATTTTGTTAGCGATTTCAGCGTTTTTGGCATCGCCCTTTGCCTTGAACAATTTTTCGGCTTGGCGAGCATCGGCGATCGCGCCGGGGGTGTCCCCACCTTGCAACCGGGCCGCCGACCGACCAATGAAGGCGGGGGCAAACTCTGGTTTCCGTTCAATCACGCGGGTAAAGTTTTTGATTGCATTCACATAATCTTTTTTGCGTTCGTCTTCGATCGCCCAACGATAGAAATCTTCCACGCTCCCGACCTGGGTGGGAAGGCCGATCGCCCCTTCAAGATAACTCCCCGTGGCTACCACACCTTCATAGGTAATCCCGACTAGATAGGCATTGCGTAAATCAGCCCCGCTTAAATTGGCTCCATCCAGTTTGGCCCCAGCCAAGTTAGCCCCATTGAGCGACACACCCACGAGGTTCGCCCCCCGCAGATCCGCTCCTTGCAAGTTGGCCTGACTCAGATTGGCCTGCATCAAATTGGCCTGGACGAGGTTGGCCCCAGCCAGGTTGGCAAACACCAGTCCGGCGTTGCTCAGGTCACAACCAGCACATTGGCGGGTCGAGAGCAATTGGCGGGTATGCTCCAAATTTTCGGCCTGGGCTGGTAGGGCCAGGGCTATGGTGGGGAGGAGCGTTGCGATCGCGAGGGTTTTGGGTTTCATCCACAATCACCATTGAAGTTAAGGACGTGCAGCCATTTAACCTCACCCACTCCGCTTTGCAGCACCATTTTTCAAAACTGGCGATTAATTTATCTAACGAAAATTGGCGATCGCTTCTCGTTGCTGAAGGGATTTGAATACACCAATGAGTATTAATACTTGGTTTTCGGTATAGGAGAACGATGGTGAAAAACTAAAGGTTTGCTTCAGGTTTCTCCTAGTCTAATGAGCGAAAAGCTTGTGGTGAAAGGGGTTAGACTGCTGGCGATCGCCCACAAAATTTACCGAATCTTTGAGTTCATTCCCCATTCCCCTGGAAAATTCAAGATGTAATCCGTATAATTGGATAACAGTAAAGAAACGTAAACTCGCGTTCATACTGTTAGTGCTTTCATGCTTATTTCATTTTTTGGAAGTCCTAATGGTAATGAGAGTTAAGCGCTCTTAAGCACTTATACCTAATTTTTTTGGAGTTTTACGATATGACCATAGCAGTCGGACGCGTACAGCCGACGCGAGGATGGTTCGACGTCCTCG
>ERZ1066116.127-NODE-127-length-41603-cov-15.545682_pt1 | contig 41603 bp, 59 predicted proteins | sample MGYA00382763_ERZ1066116 | MGnify/ENA primary metagenome ERZ1066116 (study PRJEB33369, sample SAMEA5778346) | biofilm metagenome | biome: Industrial cooling water; feature: Water cooling tower basin; material: Biofilm | place: United Arab Emirates | collected...
GGTATTTATTTTGCAATAGCTCGAAATTGGGCTTTTCATTGGCAGAGGTAATTTTCCTGACTTGTCCCCATCAAAATTAGTGCGGTTGTAACACATTGATTATCAGTATTTATTTCCTTTTTTTAATTATTTTACCGCACTAAGGGGTAAAATTTATGAAAATTAGAGTGGTTAGAACAGCTTTAAAAGCATAAGCTGTTCAAGTAATTCGGTATCAAAACAACAAAAGAATAATTCTCATGCATATTGGTTCTGCTAGTAGTGAAGAGCAACTCGAAGAATTGATGCATTTTCCCATATCTACATTGCACAAAATATTGCAATATTTCTCGCCAATCACCTTTTATCGTTAAAATTAATTATCAATCACGATTAAGCTTTCATCACTTTTCTAAAAAACATTTTCACCATTTTGCCTGTCGCCAAGTTTCTGTTGTTGGTTTTTTTGAGACTGATAACTAGTTTTATTCTTCAAAAAGACTGCCCAAGCCGCCAAGTACAGAACCGCCCTCTCTTCGCGCATTGCCTCCCGAAGCCGATAGTACAGACACTAATTTGCTGATTGGCATCGACTGTAGCCACACCCTGCCTGTACCTCGCAATGTAGATAAAAACATACCTTCTCCTCCAAAAACCATGGATTTAAGTCCTCCGGCACGCACAATGTCAAAATCTATTTGTGGCTCAAACGCCACCACACATCCGGTGTCTATCCTCAGCGTTTCGTTGTTAAGATAGCGCTCAATCACAGTACCACCAGCGTGAATGAATGTCATGCCATCGCCCTCCAATTTTTCTAATATAAACCCTTCACCTCCAAAAAATCCTGCTCCCAGTTTTTTGTTAAAAGCTATGGAAACTTTTGTACCCAGAGCAGCACATAAAAAAGCATCTTTTTGGCATATAAGTGTCCCACCCATGTATTGCAAATTAATGGGAATGATAGTGCCGGGATAAGGGGCTGAAAAAGCTACGTGTTTTTTACCGAAACCTTGGTTTGTAAAGTGTGTCATAAACAACGATTCTCCCGTTAGCATACGGGTACCCGCTTGAAGCAATTTCCCAAAAAAACCTTGGTTTGGTTGGCTGCCATCGCCCATTTTGGCTTCGAAGTTTATGCCGTCTTCCATATACAGCATGGCTCCGGCTTCTGCTATCACAGTTTCTTGGGGGTCGAGCTCTATTTCTACAATCTGTATGCCATCACCAATTATTTTGTAATCTACTTCGTGCGATTTCATAATTTAAAACTTTTTTCTTGATGAAGTAATGTCGATGTTGTCTAAGACTTTGTGTTGAGATTCTTTAAGCAAATCAACACAAATTTTTCTTTACGACAAATTTACAAACTACTAAAAATACAAAAAGCTGCATTTTTAAAAATGCAGCTTTTTGTTGGCGGTATAGATATTATGAAGAATGCTACACATACTGCTCTTGGTAGAAATTATAAATTTCACCAAAGTCTTCTTTTGTAAGCGGTTTTGATGTGTAACTCATGATTTCATATTGTTGTGCACGCTCCATATCCTTCTCATGGTCGCTGGAAGTGAGCATGTTGACTGCGCAGCGCTCAAACTTGGCGGGGTCTAGCTTCACATATTCACTCACAAAATCCCAACCGTTAAGGTATGGCATATTGATGTCAACAAAAATAATATTAGGAACTCTGTTGTTGCCCTTAAGGTACTCCAACCCATCGCGCACGGCTTCAAATGCAATTACTTCAATTTCAGAGTCTACCATTTTGATGATGGCCTCGCTCAACATATTCTGAACCGAGTCGTCATCTACAAGCATAATTAATAATTTTTCCATTGTCATCATTTTGTTTCGAAATTCTTTAACGGAGAATTCGGCCTTTGGGTTAACAGTAATGAATAGTAAAAGTACAATTTTTACATATTGACCCTATTAAAAAAGGATTAAAATTCAATTTGCTAGGCTTGGCTGTCTTTTTGGTCGCCTCCGGCAATGGCACTGCGCATGTCGGTGTCGGCTTTAATGTTTTGCATTTTGTAGTAGTCCATCAGACCCAAATTCCCACTTCTGAAAGCTTCGGCTATGGCTTTGGGCACTTCGGCTTCGGCTTCTACAAATTTGGCTTTGGCTTCTTGGGTTTTGGCGCGCATTTCTTGCTCTACTGCCACTGCCATAGCCCTACGCTCTTCGGCTTTGGCCTCTGCTACTTTCAAATCTGCATTGGCTTGGTCTATTTGGAGCTTGGCGCCTATGTTTGTGCCCACATCTACATCTGCTATGTCAATAGACAATATTTCGTAGGCGGTGCCGGCATCCAACCCTTTTTGCAATACCAATTTTGATATTTTATCGGGGTTTTCAAGCACCTCTTTGTGGCTCACAGAAGAGCCTATGGAGGTAACGATACCTTCGCCTACACGGGCAAGAATGGTTTCTTCGCCTGCACCACCCACCAAACGGCTTATATTCACCCTCACAGTAATTCTGGCTTTGGCTATCAGCTGAATACCGTCTTGCGCCACTGCAGTCACGTTGGGTGTATTGATTACTTTGGGGTTTACAGAAATGGTAACGGCCTCAAAAACATCTCTTCCGGCCAAATCTATGGCTGCGGCCTGCTGAAAATTAAGGTCAATATTGGCCATGTGGGCCGAAATAAGGGCTTTTATCACCGTAGGAACATGTCCGCCTGCCAAATAATGGGTTTCCAAATCGGCCGTAGTAATTTTCAGTCCGGCTTTTGTGGCCGTGATGAGCGACTCTACTATCACTCTGGGCGGCACTTTGCGTATGCGCATGAACACCAAATCGAACAAACCGACTTTTACACCTGAAAACACGGCCGTAATCCACAGATTTACGGGCACAAAGTATAAAAAGATAAAAATAGCGATGATGACCACAATGAACATCACCAGCAAAGAAATTAATTCCATAAGTTTAAGAGATTGAGATTTGAAGATAAGAATTATTTTTAAACGTATTAAGTTTGCAAGAGAATAAATGAAAAAGTATCGTGGAAAACATTCACCCCATTTTTGATAAAATTTTAAAAAGAGAAGATAAAGAGGCTTTATTGAACCAAAAAGGCATTGTGCTTTGGATGGTGGGCTTGTCGGGTTCGGGAAAAAGTACGATAGCCAAAGCCGTAGAGGCCGAACTCCATAGCTTGGGTTTTTTGACCCAGTTGCTCGATGGTGATAACTTACGCACAGGGATAAACAACAATTTGACGTTTTCCGAAGCCGACCGCTTAGAAAATATTCGCAGGGCAGCAGAAGTTTCAAAATTGTTTCTAAACTGCGGAATAGTTACTATTTGTTCTTTCATAAGCCCTACTGAGCAAATCAGAAATATGGCAAAAAGCATCATAGGTGAAACAGATTTTTATGAAGTATATGTAAATGCCCCCTTGGAAGTATGTGAACAACGCGATGTAAAAGGCCTTTACAAAAAAGCCAGAGCAGGCGAATTGAAATCTTTCACCGGAATAGATTCACCCTTTGAAGCACCCAAAAATCCTTCTATCGAATTGAAAACAGATTTGTTTTCATTGGAAAAGTGCAAAGACTATTTGGTAGAAGCCGTTTTAGATAAAATCAAAGTTTAATTCATATCCATTTGTACAAAAGCTATAAAGAAATTGAACTTTTGGTCGAGAAATTTATGAATGCTACTTTGCCCAAAGAACAATGGACTCATGAAGCCCATTTAACGGTGGGTTTATGGCTAATAAGTCATTACAAACTGGCAGAGGCGGTCTGTTTGATAAGGAGCGGAGTCGTGTGGTACAATAAGTCGATTGGAAATGAAAATACAGCCGAAAAAGGCTATCATGAAACCATTACTCTTTTTTGGGCAAAAGTTATTTACTATTATATTACAGAAGTAAAAACAAAGGGCGCTTTGGAAGAAATTCTTGATGAATTTTTACAAAGCCCCTATTCAAAAAGAGATTATATACTAGAATTTTATTCAAAAAAGTTGCTGATGAGTAGTAATGCTCGTGCATTTTGGACTGAACCGGATTTGAAGCCATTCGTTTTCTAAATAATATTTTATCAATCTATAACTCAATTCAATGTATAATCGGCAAAATGAATAGTATATTTTTTGAAAGTTCAAAAGTAGACTTTTTAAAGCATTTTTAAAGCAAAAAATCAGCCTAAATAATTTTGTAAATTTTTAGGCTGATTTTTTATATAACTGTTTGATAATCAGATTTTTATTTGTAAATTTATGTATTAATTCGCTGATTGGGTTAAGTCATAATTAGCGGTCAAAACCTCCACTTTCATTTTGCTTCTGTCGCCTCGACAGGCTACTATTTTCTTGCGAATCTCATGTGTATGCCAGTTATTGGCTGCTGTAAACTCGCTTAGTGGCTCGCTGTGGTAGCTGCTAAGCAGGAACTTTCCTTTCATATTTGAAAGCGTATTCAAAAGCTGTTTGAATTCATCTTCGGTATAACCACCATAATGCCCCATGTGTGCATTGTGATACGGTGGGTCGGCATAAACGAATGTATCGGCACTATCACGGCTTTGAATGACTTTTAACGCATCGTTACACTCAATATCAGTGCGGTCTAAGCGTTGTGTGAGTGCCTTGGTAAATTGCAAGCGTTTGTTGTCAATCTTTTTTACGCATGAATCTCCACGACCATAACCATAGCCTCCGAAGATGGTAGAACTGAAGCTCATATTGGTTTGCACCCAAAAAGCCCATGCGACACGTATATCTGAAAAGTATTCGCTGTTTTTAAGAATGTATTCGGTTTCCCGATGAATGCGCCTACTTGCCGGAGTGGACTTGATGATATTGCGAAGCAGGGCAAAGTCTTCTTTCATAACCCTATAGAATGTAACTACATGACCATTGAGGTCATTGATACACTCCATTTCGCTTTTGGGTTTACTCCAAAAGACTGCACCACCGCCAAGAAACGGCTCAACATATAGTTTGTGATTGGGTATTAATGGTAGGATTTTACTTACCATTGTTTGTTTGCCCCCATAATATGATATAGGGGTTTTAAATTTTGGTACTGGTTTGTATTTAATCATATTCTTAGTTTGCTCTTATATAATATTTGGTTTCGTTACTGTTTTCTATAGTAGGTATGCCTGATATTACAAATATTTTTCCTTCTGTTGCAGTGGGGGTAGCTACTACATAAGTAATAGGATTGCCATCAGAATTACACAAAAAATAACCTGTCACATTCTCAGACGGGCTCATACCCGGCTGATTGATGGTTATGTATTTTATTTGATATTGTTGAGAGGGGTCTAAAACGAAAGAAGGGTCTTGAATCTCTTCTATTTCACACAATAAATTTAATGGCATATTGGTGGGATTAATAGAATAATCTCCATCGATTGCCAAAGCAAGAATATTTATTCCTCCACCAAATGTTCCAATTTGAACATCCAAAAAATTAAATTCAAATTCGGGAAGAATGGATTTTAAAACTGAATAATTTGGATCAGTATTAACAACTATATTTGAATTAGCTTCACAAGGCAAATAGAACATAGATGGAGGATTCATAGCTTCAGGGAATCCGACAATTTCGCCAATATTAGACATCAAAGGATTCACATACCGCTGTAAAACTGCGTTTGTGAAGCCATTGGTACCCGGATTTGTATAGGTAGGTCGAAGTTTGCGAATCTCATGCACTTGGCGTACTTGCCCGTCTTCATAGGTAACATTCGCAGGGCTGTAAGTGACTATTTTTTCCCAATATAATGTACCGCTCCCAGTGATGCTTTGGTCATCCACAAGGTAAATTTCTCCATTCCAAAAGATAGAGCCACGGGTGAAAGTATTTCCTGTTTGTGTAATACCTCTCAATACAAATGGATTAGCAGGGTTGGCAATGCCTGACTTTAAAAAGTCTGAAGACATGATTTCATCAATGAGCTCTTTGTAAGCCTGCTGAATAAAACCTATATCGTCAAGTCGTAAATCATGACCTCCCGTAAATGTGCTCTTAAACTCTCTCATGGCGTGTATCTTATTATTCTAAATGTTGTTGTCGCAATCTTTAAATTATCTACTCTATTATAGATTATAGTTTCATTTTCTTCAGATATATAAGCAGGAATAAATACTTTAAATTCTCTTGATATAGACTCGAAGAAGCTCCAAGGACGAAGAAATATCCTGCTTGTAAAAGGGACGGTTTCCGCACTTGTGCGCACGTATAATGGGTTACTTGTGGTCTCGTCTCGTGTAAATAAATAACGCTTGCTCGTCTGCTGCCCTGTGTCGTCTATGTATATCAACTTACTCACCGCATCGAACTCCTTGTTAAGTATATCCTCCAATACCATGACCTGTGCACTCTCGTAGGCTCTTAGTTTCATGGCTTCGAGAAAAATCATAAATTCATCATTGACATCTCGCATCGGTTTGCACAGACATTGCAGCCATGCTACTGTTACTGGTCTGCGCAGGATGATGGGCAATAGCCATTGTATGAGCTTGTTTAATATGAACTGAATAATCATGGTGCATCGGGGCTTAGATAGTTAACAGTAAATTCATCTAGCTTCATGTGCCCGGATTTGGTCTTCCATTTTCTGCCGATAGGCTGAAAAGCTGTGTAGTCATTTTCTCCCGGGCCGTTGTTATACCGCACTTGTAATTGCCCTATAACAGCAATGTCCTCTACATTTGGCACTTCTTGAATATAGTCGGTAAAACGATTTGTCAGAAACTCACCATTGAAGGGTATCGCCTTTAAATAGTTTTTAATGGCTGTTTCAATCTGTGGCGTTAAAACACTATCCAATACCTGTGGATTGCGGTAAATCGTGATGTTTACCTTCAATTTGTCAGGATACTTAGATATTGTTTCAAAGTTCACGCCCGGATATTTTTTCTTTTGCCAATACGCAATGAGAGCTTGCAGCTCCAGCGTGGTCAAGGGAATGGGATTACCGTTCGCATCCTCTTTTGCCACTTTCAAGAAATATTCACCGGGTTCATCTTCGCTAAATGATGCCCGTTTGATTATTTGCTTAGCCACAGCAGCTTCGCTGGTGGTGTCCGGGTACGTGATTACACCATTAATGAGCTCCAATGTGTCACCATACTGAAACTTGTAGGTTTCGGCTACCAGCCAACCTTCAGTACCAGTAGCACGATTGTTCACCAGCAATTCAATAAACGCCTTGCCTTGGTCTACAATCGTTTCATAACCAAAAGCCACAGTAGCCACTACATAAGCAAAGAGCCTCCACACGGCTACCTTACTGGTGCTCGTGAGCCGGGTACTCAATACCGGGTCGGCAGCAACTGCTGCTACTATGGTTTGAAAGTGGAAGTCGATTGAACGGGCCATGAGTTTAATGCGTAATTAGTAATGATTAATGAGAGTTGTAATTACTTTACCTTCGCCAGTTCGGTCACAATCGGGTAGCCAATGCCCACAGGTATTTGAGGCGTAGCCATCACCAGCGTAATAAGCTCTTTGGCTTCATCGGCAGTGATGTCTATCTCTCCTGTATCCCTTAATGAAACACCCCACTGATAGTATTGCTGCATTTTGTTTTTATTGTTGCTACGAAACAGCGTCTCGGCCAGTGCATCGCTGGCTATGATGGGTTGGGGGTTCATACCCTGAGATTTCAAGGCGGTCTGGATTTTTAGATTTACTTTCATGGTTAAATGGAAATTAAGTTGAAATGATGTTTTTAGATTTTAAAGCGTTGTGTATCGAAGCCAAATAATTGAGCACATCGGCAAGCGTAGAGCTGTCTGTTAATGCAGCCTTTGATGGTGCGCTCACCGTAGGGTCAGAATAACCACTGTCGGCTGTGCGGAGTTTGTCAGCAATGACATTAAAACTATTGTCTATCCAAATCTTATCTTCATATACTAGCCCGAATTCAGTTTGATAATTTTTTCGAATCTGAATAGCTCCAATTGCGCCATCCCAATAAGTTGTCATCCACCAGTTGGCAACATCTCCTATAAATAAATCGTAAGCTACATCTGCATTATAGGCACTTGCTGCTTGGTTAGCATAAGTTGCAGAATTGGCCGTATTTGCGTTTTCGGAATAATTAGACGAGTAAGCTGTATTAGATGAATTGGCATAGTCCGAGTTTGTTGAAAAATCAGCAATGGATGCCCTCCCTGAGAAATATCCGGAAGGATCAATAGCCCAATTATTTCCATAAATTAGATTTCCTTCAAAATTTACATTTGACTTAAATCCCCATTGGTTATTATTATAGTAACTGCCATCTAGGTAGAAGTAATACCCTTGTGTTTTAATCCCAAACAGCTTCTGACTTGCGTTCTCAAAGTCATATATAATAGACTCCCCAACCCCAAACGCACCTCCTTGCCCGTTATCTGCCATTTGCTGGGTAGTCGTTTTTGCCAATAACCCTAGGTCTTGAGGTTTTAATTGTTCAAGGTTTAGCTCTGCCAAATAATATACTTCTACTTTCATTCTACCAGCGCCCGAACCGTTACCGCCAAATTGAAAGTAATATGAACTATAGTCTTCGATGGTCACATCCTGCTCTATGACTTGTGGTGCGACATTGTTAGGCGTTGAATTTGTAGATGAAAAAAGAAAGGCTCCACCTCCATAAACATAGAATGCCAAAAATGAGCCATCCGAAGGTAGAGATTCTTCAAGGGTCAGTATTATCTTATATTTCCCGTTGTTGGTAAGATAATAGTCGGTGTAAACACTGTAGGGAGGTAATTGAACAGTCTCATCTATTATTTTTTCTAAAAAAACAAGCTTTTTGTCACCTTCTAAAAAAACATCTCCGGCAATGGGAGAAGCTAATGAGTTGCCTTCCAATGGCAAATAATCTCCTGAGGGCAAGGCCTCTATCTGCTGCAGTAAAGCGGCATCGGCAGCAGCTCTAGCTGTAGCCTCTGCAGTTACCGCATCCGTTATATCTTGTTCATCGGGCTTTGTGGCCACAACACTAGCAAGTGTAGTTAAGGCACTTGCATCTGCTTTGCCTGCCAAAGCCGTATTCACATCCGCAGCATTGGCTTTGGCGTTCAAAGCGGTGTTTACATCGCTTAAATTAGCTTTGGCTGCCAAAGCACTGGTCACCTCTGTAGCGTTTGCCTTCGTAGCAAGCCTAGCTACCAGTGTCTCCCAAACATCACGAAAAAGCCCACCTACCCTCGTTTTGGTGTTCCCTCCCGGCTGGCTTTCCGTACTAATTTGGTCAGCTCTGTTAAAAATTTGGGTGTCGGTTTGTTCTGCCATTTCTTAATTATCAATTAAATGTCTCATCGAAGCTATCATCAAAAACACGCTCAGATATTGTAAGTATCGAAGAGCCGGTGTTGAGGCGAAGGTTATTCTTTCGCAGGAAAGAAACCGTTTCATTGTCTCTCACCTTTGAACTATCTATCGCTATCATTGTACCAGCCTCTACATCGTCAGTGATTGAATCAAATCCATTGTCCTTGGCTAGTGCAAACACTGCCTCGATGCTTCCATATTTTTGAGCTGCCAAATCGAGCAAGGTCTGACCTTCAGAAACAATTTCTTTTTCCATCACCTTTTAGCAATTATATCTTTGAGCTGATTGGCTTCAATCTTTATTTGAATGTCGAAAAAACCGTTTTGCTCCAACTGCTCGTTTAAATCCTTTTTAAAATTCAAAACATCTATAGTCATCCTAGCTATTCGCTTCAACATGCCAAAGCCTGTTTTGATGAACTGTTTCCACTCCCCTCTATTGGTCAACAATATCAATGACACATCTTGCTGCTCACTATCGCTCGTGCCAAAATCCCCATTTGCTGTTAGCAGGTCATATTCGTTGTTGAGAATAAAATCTTTCATCAGCTTATGGTATTGGTAGTGGCAATAGTTCCTGTAACTGGCCCTGCCGGGCTCACCAATGCAGGAACATGCGCACTGGTAACCGTAGCAGACTTTATATATGTATCTACTGCCGTAGCCAAATCGTTAGCGAATTTGTCTATGGCAGCATTTTGGTCTTCTTCTGTTTTAAGAGCATTCATTATGCTCTTAATCTGATTTACTAATGTTGCTTTTACTAGTGGCATAGTCTTATGCTTGTAAAATGGTTGCCAAATCTGTTTTTGCCGTTTGAATATCTGTTATGGTGTCGGGCTTAAATGTTCCCGGGCCAGCAGGCGTCAACACCTGTGCTGTAGCCAACTTGGTAAAGAACGTATCCAAAACACTCCCCACACTTTTTGAACCGACTTTTAGCAGTATTTTAGCAGCAGCTTTTATTTCCATTGAGCCTTTTTTGAAGCTCATCTCATCTTTGCTCAATTTCAATTCCGCACTATCAATTTTGCAATCAATGCCATCTTTTGTTAATTGAATTTCAACATTTTCAATTACTATCTCTACTCCATCAATTTCACCATACTTGCTTACGAAACCTATAGAGTCTGTTCCATCAATAAAGGTTACTTGCACCTCGCTTTCGGCCTTTGGGTAAATAAAAACACCATCGCTCACATCGCCTCCACTCAAACTGGCTAGCCTTATATCCGGGTATTCTATATCTGTCGCCTCGTGCAATACCTTGACTGTTTTGGCAGCTTTGTCTACACTCACTACTTTGCACTGTATGGTTGTATTTTTTTGCAAAGTAATTCGTGCTAAATGCTGAATCGCCTCACGTATATCTGCCCTCCAGTCTTCCATTGTTACCCGGCTTTACTACCTATCGTTAGTTCTCTTGTTAGCCCTTCAGATGGACTGGCAATAAGTTTTTTTCTGTCGGTAAAATAGTTACCGCTTTTATCAGGGTATTCAGGGTCAATTACGCTGATTATCTCACCATGAGTAACGAAAGGAACACCGTAAGCTTTTATTGAGCCTTTGTATCCTTCTACTTTCAAGGTTTCAGCATATTCCTTTGCTTTTGCTTTCGCCTCCGATTCACTTATATCTACATAGCTCACAGTTCTCGTTGCCCCATCTACATCAGGGCCATAGTTTTTTATGTGAATATCTTTCCCTTTTGTTTTCTTAATCGTAATGTTTAGATTGATTTTAAAATCGTCTTTTCTTCTGAACTCAAGGTTGGATTTTTTAATATTCTCTTTGAGATTAAATTCATATTCAGCCTTCAGCTTTTTCCCCTCGGCATAAGTAGTACCTATCACCAGTTCCTTGCCTCTCATATAGGCAAATAGTCCGTGTTTTTCTTTCAGTTTGGCAAGTACTGTAGCTACTGTGGCATTTTCTACAAGAAATGCACCTAACTCATTGGTTACGTAATGATTGAGAGTGATTCCATCCGGCAACATACCTTTCAAGTCATCCATAGTGAATTTTGGATAGTATTTATTCTTCACGGGAGTTCTTTTCAGCACATACATATAGTCTTCGCATTTTATCTCTACAGGTATGTTGGGGCCAACAGATGCCACAAAACCTTCGAACTCCTTATTCAACTGGTCATTGTTTTTGTCCATTGAGCACTTGTATCCAGCCCAAATTTCTATTTTATCACCTGCTTTTATGAAGTCTTTTATGCTTCGTTTGGCATCTTGATATATGACTTTTGCAGGAAGAACTACAGTAGCTGTGTCGGTCAGGTTTCGCCAGCTCTCGTCAGTCTCTACACTGTTTGCACAGTTTATTTCCCAAGTGCCTTCAGCATTGGTCACTACCACCATCAATTGTATAGCCAAATACATAAATACTTTATTCATTGTGAGTGTCTCTTTTTTGTTTTTTTACTTCCATTTTCACCATCCTTATCTCGTTGGTCAGCTTTTCATTTTCAAGCTCTATCGTCTGTTTTAAGAGTATGAATGATTCTGCCATCTGCTTAGCCGAGTCGGAATATTGCTGATACAGCTCGAAGTTTTTCTCACTTTGCTTTTGAATGATGCCCATAAACACTTTAGATAGGGTGTATATCATAAGTGTGTATATAAGGCAAATCAACCCTATCGCTCCGTAGTTTTGAAAATTGGTAAGCAGGCTAAATTCTTCCATTTCTATTTTCTTTTTATAATTTCAAAATTTTCATCACTACTGCACGAGAATTGAAAGGGTATCGTGTATGGCTTGCCACTCACTTGTGCAAAACGGCCATCTCTTATCACCAACCTTTTGATATTGAAATATTCAGGGCCAAACAGCCCACCTTCTACCTCGATGCTATCAAATACACTCTCATATTTCAACAGAGCCTTTAGTTTCTCTTCGGGAAATATCCAGGGATGGTCATTAAGTTGCCTATCTCCTTCAGTCAATATCAATCCCCTCACTGTTATATCCCAATCTCCTGTACTCCATTGTTCTTTTACACTCCCCTTCTGATTTGAAGGATTGCTTTCTACAATGTTTTTGCTTCGCCTGAACTCAGCTGTGGTAGTGGCAGGAAGCCATACATCGTCAAATCCATCACGTTCTACCAGTTTACCATTGTCATTTACAATGTATGTCCCTCCTTTAAACTTCATAGGCATAAACACAGGTGTACCCAAATAACTGATTGGGTCACCTTCGTTTGTTTCTATGGCTTTCACATCTCTGAAGGTGAGTCCTAGCCTATTGCCTTTGTCAAGCTTACTTATTCCTTTTTCAGCTGCACCTACCAATTTATCTTCAAGCCCGTCAATTTTCATCAAGGCCATATTTGCCAAGCTTGGGAATGCTTTAAAATACAGGTTTTCAATGGTGTACTTTAAGTCCAGCGCATTTTCAAACTTCTGTAAAGGATTAAATTCGTTTGCCATATCGCTTTTTTTAACCTACCCTTGCTTGTACTACGGCATAAGCATCGTTTGCCGACTCCACGATAGCAGCTGCTATCTGTGCCTTCAAGTCCTCAATGCCTTCGCTTACTTTATCTTTCATCACAGTGGCATTCACCTCTATTTTGTTGATGGTCATGGTAATGACATTGTTTGGTCTGCGCTCAGAGGCTTCTGTTTCCCTTCTAGTTTTGGCATTATCAGCTTTTGGTATCTTCACCAAATCCATACCGTTTGTGGTGTCGGCAAAGGTTATTGTGTTCTTGCCAAAGTCTACACTCGGCAATGACATTTTACCACCAAATAGGTCAGCCACTTTATTCCATACACCTACTATCTTATTCCACATATCTGAGAACCATTTGATCAGTGTGTCGAATATTGATTTTAAATGTTCTTTAAAACCCGGAAATACTTTATCTATTAAATCAAGCATCCACTTGAATGGATGGTGTTCCCATAGCCATGTGCCTATTATTTTCATATAATCTACAATGGTATCCCAATTATAAATTATGAGTCCAATGGCGGCACCTATGGCTAGTAATCCAGCAACAAATGCCCCCACAGGATTTGCATACATGGCTACATTCAATGAAGTTTGGGCTGCTGTGGCGGTGAATAAACCAGTTATTAACGCTGGGAGTGCCGTTATGCCCGTGTATAACCATATTGCGCCTGCCTTCAGTGAAGCTATTCCCGACATAATAAATGATTGACTAAATGCCCATAATGAAGGAATACCTGTAGAGAATATTGATGCTGCCAGTGCAGGTAGATTTTTTGCGGTCGACATCACCCACATAGTTCCTGCCTTCAGTGAAGCTAATCCCGAAACAACAAATGCTTGAGAAAAAGCCCACAACGAAGGTATACCCTTAGTAAATAGGTTTATGACGAATTGCCCTAGTGATACTGTACTTGAATAAGCCCACATTAGCCCTGCTTTTGCAGCCTCTATTCCCGAAAAGAAAAGCGATTTTGCAAATGCCCAAGTAGCTACAGATGCGATTTTAAGCCAATCATAGAGCTTTACTAAACCTGTTTTAGCCAAATCCCATGCAGGGCTCATTTTAGCAATAAGGTCAAGTGACATCACGCTCACCTGTATGTATGGGAGATAAGATTTCGCTGCTTCAAATACGGATATACCAATATCTTTAAATACTGCACCAATACGGCTCATTCGTGCCTCATGTGTATTAGCCACAGCATTTGCCATCTCCAGAGTAGTTCCTGTAGCTCCCACTTCCTTAGTAAATTTCTCCAACAAAGGAATGTTTTGCATCAGTTGCATGGCTGCATTTTTATTCTCCAAGCCAAACACTTTAGCTATCAACGCAGAATCTCCTTGAATTTTAGCCATTTCTTTCATCCTTTCAGCAAAAGGAATGCTTGTATCGGCAAGTTTCTTCAAATCAACACCATATCTCTTTACCTCAGCTGCTGTATGTGGAGGCATCCAGTTTTCTCTTCCCATCAAAGCGAGGACATTTCGAAGTGCAGTTCCTCCCTCAGCTCCCATGATAGAACCCTTAGCTAATACCTGTATGGCTGCGTTTGTCTCTTCGAATGACAGCCCTGCGTTTTTAGCCGATAGCCCTGCCACTTTGAGTGAGGCAGCTATGTCAGGTACTTCAGCTGCACCAGCTTTCGCTCCGGCTGTCATTATGTCCATCATACGAGCCATGCTTTGGCTGGCTTGTATTGGGTTTGATAAGTCAACGGAATATTGATTTACGGCTGTAGTAAGCGCATCTGTAGCAGCCACTGCATCGCCTCCCATTGTCTTTGAGAGCAATTGCACCGCACGCCCCATGTTGTCCAAGGCAGCAGGGCTTTGTGCAATTTCGGGTCCAAGTTTTGAAAGTATTAGTTTATAAGACTCTACTTGCCCGGCTGCATCACCGCCAAATATTTTAGCTGTCTCACGGGCTTTTAATCCTAATTCATCTAGCTTTTGCCCCGTAATTCCAGTGATGGCCGATAAGTCGGCCATTGCAGATTCATATTTTATGCCCGGTGTGGTTATCTGTGTCAGGGCTTCGTTAGTCCCCGTTACGGCTTGCGATATAGCATTGAATCTGATGGCTTTTTGCCCAAAACTGTCCGCTGCTCTTGAAAAATTAGACACATTGGCCTGAGCATTCGATAATTGGTTTACAGCATTGGTTGTAGCCGTAATGTTGGCAGTTGCTACAGTGGCAGCAGCAGCAGCGACCATGAGCGGTTTGCTCACTGTCTCTACTAATTTTAGCACGTATGTTGCAACATTATTTGCCATTTTGAGTATTATTGTTTACTTTAGTGATATGAAAAAAATTATAGCACATATTGCCTTTCTTTTCATGGGTGTAATTGTTACACTTGGTTTTTTTGAGCCTTACACACTGGCTGTATTTTTGTTCATCTACTTTGGAATCATGTTTATATCTTTGGTAAACAAAGATGCACGTCCTATCTACTACTAATCCTTTTTTATAATTCCCGCCTTTTCAAGTACTTCCATAAAAGCGTCTTTTAAAATAGCTTTTTCGGTTTCTCTGACATAACTGTATTCTTGCGAAAGCTTTATAAATTCATATTCGCTCAGTGTTTCAGGATTAATGCCGTACTTAAACCGTAGCACGGCATTAATCTTATCAGTATTCTTATTATCATCAAGATATGATAGCTCTAATTGCTGGTAGAGCTCCTCGATATCTTTTTTTTAGCCTTCACCAAGTCAGATAAGTCCTTTAACAATCCTGAATACAAGTCATCATCTTTTTCCAAGCTACTTGTATCGCCTGCTATTACACAGTTGTTAATAAGGAAATCATTTGCTTTCTCGAACTCCTTTTCCGTGGCATACGTAGCTACCACATTGAGTACAGTTCTCGTAGGCTTCACTACCCAAAAATTGTCATATTCATTACTGCCAGGAGTTTTTTCATAGCTAAAGCATTCAACTTTTCGGCTGTTGATGTCCTTTGATTCCCAGTCTTGAATTTCCGCTTGGGTGAGCGATAATGGCTTATTTGTATTAATCATGACCGATATATATTAGGGTTTAAAATACTTTTAAATTACGCATTTGGGGTGATGTGAGAGCAGAGCAACTCCAACGTCCTTATCAACTTTCCATCGCCTTGTTTAGCTGGTTTCGACACTTTCATGATGCGACAGTTATTCATTACATCTCTGTAGAGCGAGCCTTGGTAGTCATAGGCTGCTATAATAGGAAATGCAGGAATTTTAAATAGCGTTATGCCTTTAGGCAATTGTTGCTGTAGTGCAGTCACCTCTTCATCGTATAGCTCCAGCTTAACTGTATCAGGTTTGTAGTTTGAAACCGATTGACCTATGGGCATATCACCTGCACCATATTCATTTGCCATATCTTGGCTATCACCATACTCTAAACCTACAATTCCTTCCAAGTCCCTGCCAAGCACATTCACGGTTATGTTATTCCATCCCGTCAGTGTGCCATATTTATTTACAAGCCTTACTTTTGCCATGTGTATAGCCTCTTTTTACTGGAGGCTGACAGTTTTTATAAGTTCTGTTGTATTTCTTGTTTTAAGCAGCCGGATTGGTAGCTCCCAAATCAGCTTCAAGTACTCTTAAAATGCCATTTCTCACATAAGATATCGCCATGAACACTTTGCCAGTGCCTACCACATCTTGGTTAGGTTCTATGACTATGGTAGGTTCGCCTGCTATCTCATTGGCTTGTACCATTGATTTCACTGAATTTTTACCTTTCTCTTGGTAAGAGGCTATTTGCGTATCAGGCAAAAAACCTGTAGTAGGGTCTACCTCTATTTCGCCTTTCATTATTGGCAATAGCGCACGCCTTACTTTCCTTGCAGCTTTGTTCCACACCCGGTTATCTTCAATGTAAGCATAGTCGTCTAGTGCCTCTATGTTAGTATGCGAATCATTGAAATAGATGCCGTCTATACCTTCGTATTTGCCGGCAAACACATAGCGTTTGTTAGCCAATGCTATTTTTTCGTTTTCGCTCAGCTCGCTGTACTTTTTGCCCGAACTGATTTGTGCTGATATATAATAGCCTCTCGCATCACGAGTGAGCGAGTAGGTTTCGCTACCTTTAAAAGCATCTGGCTTGTTGGCAACATTCACTGAGCCCAAACATTCAGATACTTTTCTCACAGCCAGCATACCCCCCACACTCTCTACATCAGCATATCGTGCAAAGGCAGCATCAAGCGATGCTAGTGCCGGGTCTTGAGCTATGGATATGGTCACCGCTTCATCGTTCAAAGCTGCCAAATCAGGCAATGTGGCTATGGCTGCATTTGCTTGTAGCCTACCTTCTATCACAGCCCCATCTACATAGATGAATTTGCTCAAGAGGTCTGCTATCAGTTCAGCTGCTTTGGCTGAGGCTGTCACTACATCCGTTTCAAGCCCTGTTGTGTAAGTAGGTGTATAGCCTGTAGCTGGTGGATTTCTTGCCGTCATCACTACTCGTATTTCACGATTCACTGTTTCATCAGTTATCAGCTTGTACACATACTTATTGGCATCTTCTTTGTCCCACATTTCAGTTTGAGTAGTAGCCTGAGGAACTACCATGAGCCAAAGCTTGGCAAGTGGTTCATACTCAAAAAAACGGGCTATTCTGTTCCACACCAATACTTTGTTGGCAGCATCGTATGCTGCTGTAAATCCCAGTGCCTCGGCATCGTCTATGCTCAATATAGGCACTATAGTGCCTAATGTGGCATATTCGGTAGTAGCCACTCCGCAACAAACCAAACCAAATACTTTGTCTTCATTGGTCTGCCCGCTGCGACCTAGTCCACCTCGCTTTTTATTGATTATTGGGCCTGAAAATTCTGAACGGTTTGTCATTGCTTATGATTGATTTTTGAATGCTGAAATTTTTTCCAATAACACCTTCTTGGTGTCTGCCTCCTCAAAGCCGATTCCCTTATCGGCCATCCATTGAGTGAGTTTTTCTTTATTCCATCTGTCCGATGGCTCGTCCTCAGTTTGCGAACCTTTGCCCGACTCGAAGTCGCCAGCATCTAAACCACTTCCTGTATCAGTATCCTCGCTGTCAGTAGCATTAGTAGCAGCTACGTATTTTTCGTTCTCGATTTCAAACCAATCTTTCTTTGACTGATTTTTATGGAGAATAGCGAAATTTTTATCGCTCTCGAAAAATATATTGCCGTCACTAAAGGCATATGCTTTAGGCTCGTGGGGCTTTTCGGCAAACATGCCTTCAGCTATTTCTTTCAACTCGTCAAGGGAGTGTTTCATTTGATTGGAAATTTTAGAATTAAACCAAATACGATAAGTAAAATAAAGATTCCGGCCAGCCATCTACAGGCTATGTCATACCAGCGTGGTTCATGGGTCACCACTGGTATGATTTGCTTTGTTCGTTCCCTGCGCAGCTTCAGTATCTCTCTTTGTAAACGATTATTTACTACTTGTTCGGAATCGCATACACACTGAATTTGTAGCTCACCTTTATGTGGTTTGGTGACCACAGCTTTAGCTCTTCCGTTCTTTGACTTGTGTACTACAGCTTCAAATGGCTTAGTATCTGCTTCCAAGCATGGTATTTTAATCAGCACACTATCTCCCGGCACTGTAAGCGTATCGTGTACTATTCTTTCAGTAATAATGGTTGTGTCTGTGATGCTGGTTTCTGTATGGCTCGTTTGTGGATTTCTTTGGCATCCTACTAATAGCAGTAGTACTAATGAAGCTGCTATAGTTCCGGCTGAGCCGTTGTTATCCTTTTTCCAAAAAAGGTATATGATGGCAGGGAGTGCAATAGACACCTCTTGTAGTGTTACTTTACCCAAATAAACCAGTGCCAAACACGATATGGTGATGAGCATGGCGAAAATACTGTAGTTGTTAAATAGTCTGTCTTTCATAATCTTATGCTACGTTTTTAAACGATTCTTTTACTTTCAAATAAGCATCGGCCAGCCTTACATCATAGTTGAACTGCCTATATTTTGGGCCATTGTACCAGTAGGCAAATTGCCCCCAGTTTTGTGCTTGAAGGGCTCTAAACATCGCATTGTTGCTGCTAATGAATTTGAGCATACCCCTCAGTTGATAGTATTCGCTCATCTTAAATTCTTTCACCATAGCCGATACACTATCATATCCGGCTTGCTTGTGGTTGAAACCCATTACTTGACCAAGTCCCCAGCTTGTAGCTTTCATTGCACTTTCGGGGCTTATGGCATAGGCTTTTTCGTAGGCTTCCCACTCTTTTTTTTGAGATTCAACCCCATTCAGTATCTTGGTTTTTTCAAACCGCTCAAACCACTGAGCCTCGAACTGAATTTTTATTTTTCCTGTGGCTGCATCAAATCCTTGACCTGAGCTTTCTACAATCAGTACAGATTTTATCATAGCTACAGACAGGTTGAAATCTGTGGCCAGCCTTTTTATGTCATCGGTACTGAGTAAAATATTCATGGCACTATATTTTTGTTGCGGGTACAGGACTCGAACCTGTGACCTTTAGCTTATGAGGCTAACGAGCTAACCGTCTGCTCCAACCCACGGTGTATTTTTATATTGATTCCAAACTTAGCCCCTACGGCTTTGCAGCTTTCAGGGCATCGGTCAGGGTTTTTCTTTAAGCACTTGGGGCTGATATAATAGCTCCAAATCCTGTGTTTTTCTTTGGCAGTACCACATGATAGAGTCTGAAACCAGCTACCGTCTCTCTGTTTTTAGTGTCTAACTCTGAAGGTGTGTAGTACATTTTCAAAGTTCCTTTTGATTTGAAAGCCCTACTTCTGATTATGAGTGTAGAAGCGTTTTGGTCTGACCCTGCTGCTGCTGCACCAAATGCCTTTTTAGTGTTTGAAGCATTAAACACTGGGCAATAAGCATCTTCAAAAATCGTGAAGCCTAAGAAGTCAATAGGCTCGCCAGTTTTGGTGTTGAAATACCTATCTCTAAAAGATTGCTCTTCGGAGGTGTCCAGTAAGAGGTCATTTACGTGGTCATTGCATAAAACCAGTATCCTTTCATTCAATCCTCTAGGCACTTTCAAATCGTCCAGCCTTTTCTTCAAAGCAATTACATCTGATATCAGCATTCGTTTACGTCCGTTTCCGTTTGTTCCTCCGGTGGTGAGTATCACGGGTGTGGTTGCTGAGTCTGCCGATGGGCAAAGGCTGTGCAAGCCGTGTTCTGCCGTGCGCTCTTCCAGTACATCTTTGTGCTGTTCTACCACACTGCCAATTTTATCATAGCTTAGTGCATATAGCTCATCGTCCGATATTTTAGTGTTCGTGGTGTCGTATTTATACAGCGAAATAGCGATATCTTCGTCATCACGGCTAGAGGTACCTATGGGATAAGTGGTATTATTAATCAACACTGTAGGGTCTGCGCCAACATCATTTAAGTGAATCACATTGTTATACACGTATTTGTCCTCGCTGGGTATCAGTGCCAGCCACTTTCCGGCAAATCTGAATTTTTTAATCAGCTCACCCGTAAACATTTCTGTGAGTACTACAGGAGCTGCCACTACGGCATCGGTGTCAGAACCAAAAGGATTAATAGCAGGGAGATTCACTCCACAAAACGAACCCAATAGCTGGGCAATCAGGGCGTACAATATCAAAAGCATGGCTTTATTAGTTTTTAAAATGGTTTAAAATGGTTTTCTTGTTTTTAATCACCCTGATTCAATTCTTTATTATATATGGCATTCTATGCCATAGTGTGCTTTGTAGAGCATCTTGTACTGTTCAGGCTTATCGGCTCTCATTTTCAAAAGCCCTTCATTGTCCTTTTTTTGCCAGTCTTCAAATGTCCATTTGCTTTTTTCGGCTTCGTTAGGGTCTCCATTAGCTCCTAAATTTCCACTGGCTTTTACTACAGCAGGTATTTTACCAAGCATATTGGCTGTGAGGTCATAATCGGCTGTAGCAGATTTCATGTAGAGCTCTCGCTCCACTTCGCCTATTTTCTTTTGCTCTATCGCTTGGTCTATCAGCATCTTTGCTTTAGCCGTAGCCACTTCTTTTTTTTGAGCATCCAATGTGGCTTTGAGCGTTACATTCTCCTTAGCCAAATTTTCTACAGCCATTTCAAGCTGCAAATCAGTGGCATCGACTGCCATCTGAATTCCTGCCACTGCCAGTGCAGCGGTGATTTTTACTTTGTTCATCTCCGTTGGGGGTTGAGGGTTGTTATTTTTTATGATTTCAGTTACGATACTTGGTGTATTCACCGTCATGTATATGCCATTGCCTTTGTTCACTTTGGCTACCATATCTGCTATGTTTTGGGGCACATCCACGTCATCAATTGGTGCATTTTCTGCCTCTATTTCATCAACAAATCCTTTTGCCTTAGCCGTTTCTGCATTCATCCATGTAGTGGCAGCCATCATATTGTAGATTACTGTCTCGCTAAGCCCTGTTTTTGCAGCATAAATTTTTATGGCACTATCTTCAATGATATTCAGCAATTGAATGGCCGACTCCATTTCCTCTGCTGTTCCTTCAGCCATTCCTACAGGGCGATGTATCATATACAGCGTGTTTTTGCTCGCTGTAGTCTGAAAGTGCGCACAGATATATGTGGCAGCAGATGCAGCCATAGCCCCTATTTTGCATGTAACACCTCCTTTGAATCGCTTCAGCTGATTTACTATTTCGGGGGCTTCAAACATGCTACCGCCAAAACAATTTACATAAAGCCTAGCTTTCGTAATGCCAGATGAAATGAGATCATCTATTTGTCTTGTGAAATCGTCTGATGAATTTCTCCACCATGAAATTTCGCCTATCAGCCTTATCTCAGCTGTGTCGGCAGATGCTTTTATATCATATCCTATTTGTTTTGGTTTCGACATTATTTTAAAGTCTGAGTGGTGCGTTTTTCCGCTTTGGTGATTCAAAATTGCAGGGTGTTTTTGAGTTGTAAAAATCGGTTTCCGCCCATTACAGCGGTTTACTGTAATCATTACAGTGTTTTACTATAATCAGCGAAAGGCATTTTTTTTCGCCTGTTTTAATGTGTGATTTTTGAAATGTAAATCGACACAAATGGCAAATTCTAAGACCAAAGAAAGAAAGCTCGCATTCAACTTGGCAGTGTACACCGACATTGATTATAAAGACATAGCCGAGCAGTTAGGCGTGTCGGCCAAGACTATAACAGAGTGGGCAAAAGCTGACAAGTACGAAGAATTTAAACTTGCTCGTCAAACCACAGACACTGCACTCATTTCTGACCTGAAGGAAATGATGAAAAAGCAAGTCGAAGATTACAAAAAGAAACAAGAAGATGGAAAGTTCACGAAAAACGATGCCGATGCCCTTCTTGAATTAGCCCGCACCATTGATACTATGGAGGGTGGAGTACCCCTGCGTGTATATGTGCAAGTGATGGAGGAGTTCATGGATTTTATACCCCATGATGAGAAACTCAAAAAGAGTTTAGCAGATTTTCAAATGAAATTCCTAATGCAAAAAGCTAAATAAATGGCTACAGGGCAGGACAAAAAAGAATTACAAAGGTATCTTGATAAGCTAAAACTCATAGGCGATAGCGACAGGGTGAACTATGCCGAAAGCCAAAGCGATAAAGATGCCCGAAAAAAAAGGGCAAAAAAAGACTACGATTTTTTTGTATCAAAATATTTTCCCCACTATGCCGAACACAGATGCGCTGATTTTCATGTAGAAGAAGCCAATAAAGTATTGCGTGATAAGCAGTTTCACGGAATTGAAGAATGGGCTAGGGGCTTGGCAAAATCTACACACTTTGATATTTTCATTCCTATTTGGCTGCATCTATTTCATAACCAATTATGGTGTATGCTTTTGGTAGGTAAAAACTACTATTCAGCTAAACGATTACTATCCGATGTTCAGGCTGAATTTGAAGCCAATCCACAATTGCAACATGATTTTGGTAAACTGGTACAGCAAGGCTCCTGGGAAGATGGCAACTTCATCACCGCTACTGGAGCTGCTTTTTATGCACTTGGTAAAGGTCAGAGTCCAAGAGGGATGCGCAACGGCCCTCATCGCCCCGATTACATAGTGCTAGACGATGCAGATGATGACGAGGAAGCACGTAACCCTCGAAGGATTGACGACAGTGTGAATTGGGTGTACCGTGCCTTGCTCCCAGCTATGGGCAGTGAAATCACTCGTTTTGTGATGGTAAATAACCGCATAGCCCCCTATTGCATTTTGAGCAACTTGGCATCAAATCCCATTTTTAAGCACCGCAGGGTCAATGCTGTAGATAGCAATGGAAATCCGGCTTGGAGTAAATACTCAAAAGAGTTTTACGAGCGAGTTAAAAAAAGAAACTTAGCTGCTTGGCTCACAGAATACATGAATGACCCTCAGATAGAGGGCAAAATATTCGTTAATGAATATTTCCAGTTTCGCCCGGCACTCAGGCTCAACCAATACAGCCGAATAGTTGCTTATTGGGACATAGCCTACTCAGAATCTAAATCAGCTGATTTCAATTGTATTCCTATCGTGGGGCTGCATGGGCGTGAAAAGCATGTACTCAAAGTCTATTGCAGACAAAGCAAAATGGAAGGCGCATTGAGGTGGATGAGCGAGATACAGAAGAACTTGCCATCCACAGTGATTATAGAGTGGTATGCCGAATCGCAATTTTGGAGCGATGCTGTGGAGATGGCTATTCAAAAAGTAGCCGTAGAGGTGGGTTTTCGCTTGCCCATCATCTTCATAGACCGACCGGGAAGGCAAACCAATAAATATTCTCGCATCATACAAATGCTGCCCGATTTCCAAAACGGAGATGTCTATTTTAATAAAAACGAAGAGTTCAATCTCGATATGCAAGAAACTATCAAACAAATCAAAGCCATCGAACCCGGTTACAGCGGTCATGACGATGCGCCTGATGCCTTGGAAGGAGCTATAAATAAACTCAACCCTTCCATCATTTCAGCCGGAACAGAACCTGTAGTCGGCTACAATGAAATGAAAAAACGAGTTTACTAACATTTAAACCCATTTAAAAATGAAAAATTATCTTATCACACTCTCATTACCCGATGTAGCAGCTATTCTTGTTATACTCATTTGCGTAAGGCTATTTCTCCTTTGGCTTTGGAAACGAAACGTGCGCTATTACTCCGGCTTCTATCAGCTATACGAGTACTTGGATTTGTACTGGAAAGTCAAGTTTCAAAACATTGACGACAAAAAGAAAAAACTGGTAAAAGCTGTTCTCAAAAATCCCACATCAAGGGCTTTTAAAAGCTCTTATAAAAATAAAATGTTAGCACTGGTTGATTCAAATTTTAAATATTCAAAATAATGCTCTTTAACTTTCTCACTACCGAAGACTTGAAGCAAGCCATCAGGGAGGACTTTCTCAATCAAATAAGTGAAAACGAAAACTCCATAGTGGCCAAAGCAGAAGCTAGGGCGGTAGGCTATATGAAAGACTTTATTTCCCATCGTTTCTCTATAGCCGATGCTTTTCCTTTTATAAAAGAATGGAACTCGCAAACAGAATACAAAAAAGCAGTAGAAACCTTAATCGTGGTAGAAGGTGAAGATACACCTTACCTTCCACTATACATGAGAGATACAAAGAGTGACATCGTGAACTACTGCTATAAAAATGGAAAGTTTTACATGGCTTTAGACGACAATGAAAATACCGACCCAGTTCAAACAGGGCAAACAAAATGGGAAGAGCGAGACCCACGAGAGCAAAAGCTGATTGGCTTTGCCGTGGACATCACACTGTTTTATCTCAATCAACGTGTGCGACCCACTAAAATACCCGGTCATAGGGTAGATGCCTACAACCAAGCCAAGGAGTGGCTGCTCATGGTGAAGGATGGCGACATCACTCCCGACTTACCCCGATACCCTGACAAAACCCAGTCTGTAGACACCATTCTGTGGGGTAGCAATCCGCAGCGAAGCTACTACTACTGAAACATCAGCTTTAAAACCCTTTAAAACCCCCAAAATCAAACCCAATATAAACCATCATGGATTTGTTAGGAGCAATAGCCAGTAGGCTTAAAAATACGGTAATTCAAAACCTCACTGAAGCTGAGGTGGTAATGATAGCAAAAAAGAAATTGGAAGACTTCGCCAGCACAGGCATAGAACCTACGCATGTGCCTGAACGTGTTGTATCGCTAGAGCAATGGCGCAATGCGGTTGATTTGGCTACCAATCACCTCACTAGAAGCAGATGGCAGCTCTACAGGGTTTATGACAATGCCATGAATGATTTACATCTATACAGCGTGATAGACGATTTGAGGCTCAAAGCCCAATCTATTAAGTATAAATTCATAGACCCGAAAGGGAAAGAAGACATGGGGGCGCAGGAGCTAATTCAGTCTTTATGGTATCTTGAATTTGTGAAGCACGCTATAGATACCCCATTTTATGGCTTTAGCCTAATAGAAATGTTTAACCTGTCTGATATGCCTGAAACGGTAAAATTTAACTCAGGCAACAAAACTTTTAAGCCGTTAAAAGAGATTACACTCATTCCTCGTGCTCATGTTCGCCCGGAAGAAGGTAAGTGGCTCGTAAATACATTTGACCCCATAGGGCAGGGTAATGACTACTTGCAGTATCCTTCTGCTCATTACTATTTGCCAATCGGGAAAAAAGATGACATTGGATTGTTAAAGAAACTATCCCCTATGGTATTGGCAAAACGCTATGCAATGGGTGCATGGAGCGAATATGACGATAAACTGGGCATACCATTCCGTACTGTAACCATGCGTGGGGTCGACAAAAAACGTGAGCAGCTGCTTGCCAACATCATGACTAAAATGGGAAGTGCGGGCTGGGCTATACTCCACGAAGGTGAAAAAATAGAACTCCTAGCTAATATGGGTATGGATGTTCACAAATGCTTTAAGGAACTGATAGAACTGGTAGATAAGCAAATATCTAAGTTTGTCCTTGGCGGCACCATGACCAAAGATGCGGAAGGAGGGCAATATAAAGGTGAAATGCACATGGAGACAGAAGAACTTCGTTTTCAAGCCAATTCACTATTCATAAAGTTGCTCATGAAAACCGAGCTATTTCCTAGACTCATCCACATGGGCTATCCGCTCCAAGGCTACACTGTAGATATTGACGACACTAAAAAGCTTTCAGTAGAGGAGCTAGTAAAACTCTATACCATGCTTTTGCAGCATTATAAAGTGAGTGAAAAATTTATTGCTGAGCAATTTGATATTCCACTTGATATGATTGAAGGCAAATCAGCTGAAGATATTCAAGATATCCTCACCGAAACCCAAAAGAAAAAAGGGAAAATTGCCCCTGCCAAGAAAAATGAAAGCGAAGCTGTAAGAGCAAAAGTACTACAGCTTTACCAACCTGCTTACGGAAATCACCATTTTGCTGATTCCGTGAAAATGGTAGGCAAGGATGGATTCAAAGACATTGAAGCAATTCTACAAAAAATATACAATGGTGAACTCAGTGCCGACAATCTCGATAAAGACTATGTAGAGTTCACCTTTGAGCAGCTCAGAAATGCGTTTCAAGATGGCTTTGGTGCAAACTTCGACTTGAAAGAAGGCGATGCCGATTATGATTTTATGCAAAACATAAAAGAGAACATTCAAGTGTTTTCGGGCATGAAAACCTATCAATCGCTCAGAGACTTTACAAACTTGCTACTGGATGGAGATGGAAACCTAAAAACATTCTCACAGTTCAAATCCGATGCCAAAGCTATAGCCAAAGACTACGATGTACATTTCTTAGCTGCTGAATATCAGCTGGCCGTTGGTTCGGGTCAAATGGCTGAAAAGTGGAAATCATTTGCCAAAGAACCCAAATATAACCTAGAGTACAGTACTGCCGGAGACATGAACGTACGCCCGGCACACCAACTCCTAGATAAAATCATTCGCCCGGCAAATGACCCGTTTTGGTCTACCCATTGGCCACCAAACGGATGGGGATGCAGATGCACCGTGAGGCAAACACTCGACTCACCTACCGATGGCGAAGCCCCAAGCATAGACATGCCCGAAATGTTCCGAAACAATGTAGGCAAATCGGGTGTGTTGTTTCCTGAATCGCACCCTTACTTCGAGATGAATAAAGAAGTCAGGAAATCGGTACAGAACAGGGTAAAAGAGTTTTTCTCCCAAAGTGAGTAGCTATGAGAATTCCTATAAAAGATTTTATAAGAAAAGCAGGGCCTATGCTCAGACAGTTTGCCCAAGATGCAGGCGTTATTGCAGCCAAACATTTTGATGACTCCTTTCGCAATCAAGGATTCACAGACAGCAGTTTGCAAAAGTGGCAGCCTCGCAAGAGTAAACTTGATTCAGGCCGTGCCATACTTGTAGGCAAGCGAGGAGGCAGGCTCAGGCGTAGCCAGCGCAAAAGGGTATTTGGGTTAAATATCGAAATCACCTATCCTGTGCCTTACGCCAAAGCCCATAATGAAGGTTTTGAAGGCACTGTAAACCAGCAGGTGAAACCATTTACCCGAAAAAATGGTGTTTATGTGAAAGGGCACTCCCGAAAAATGAAAATGAATCTGCCTAAGAGGCAGTTCATGGGGACATCACAACAGCTCAACCAAAAGCTGTCCGATAAATTCAATGAAGCATGTAGCCAAACGTTTAAATTCTAATCTTCAAAACCATGAGAGCTATAAAAACTGCGTTTCAACACCTATCTGAACACATGAATGATAAGGTTTTAAACGACAATAATGAGTCTTATTTTAAGTTTATAGACTGGTGGAACGAGCAAACCGAGTTTGATGAGTACGAATTTGATACCCCTGCTTGCTTTATTGATATTTTTGTGCCCAAAACGGAAGCCATGGGCCAGATGGGTACTAATCCCACTTTGCAAATAGATATTTACGTAGCTTTCGATACCTTTGCCGAAAGCTACAGAGGCTCATCCAATCAAGAGACTGCACTTGAATTTCTTGAAATATTGGCACGAGTAAACGAGCAAACCAATGGCTACACTGCACCTGAAGTGGGAAATTTATCTATCATAAATGCAGGGCCATTTCGCACAGCTTCACAACGCAATGTTTACCGATTAAGCTATGGTACAGATGTAATAGACCAATCGGCCACTATAGTGAGAAAACCAAGAGAGACCGTGACACCGGGAGTTGAACCAATTATAAACAAACGGCCATTTATAGTACCGACAGTGCCGGAGGGAAATGGAGATAAATTTTTTAATTTTGATTTAAGCAGTTAAGCTAGGGTTTTGCGCTCGTAGCTGCCAAAAACCACAGCTTGGATAGTATTCACAGACAGGTAGTATTTATCAGAAAGCCTGCAAAAAATATACTCGCTGGTAAATTTGCGAAGTTGCTTATGCTCTTGATAATCTTTCTTTATTGATTCGTTACGCTTGGTGAGTAGCTCCCTGTTTCTGCTCATTGAGTGTGTTTTTTGCAAAATTAAACACACTAGTAGGCATATTTTATGCACAATCGAAAAAAATATGTAGAAAAAGCGCATTTGGGCTATATTTGTATTATATAGATTTTATAAATGCAGCTTAATAGTTGTTAATGTAAATACCATTTACCTTGTTCCACATCAATAGATTGTTTGAGTTTCATTCCATAAAATGAAACAAAATCATTCACATGAAGAGGGCGAAATTCTCGACAAACCAACTCCTTAAACTTGCTACCATCAACCGGGTTCATAACTATTAAATCAGGTACGTTGTTGTTGTTAATAATGAAATTTATACGCTCATTTGTGATCGCATCTAAATTGACAGGTTTAAAAATCAACTCGTCAATATTTGATTTTTGCGCCTCCTTTTCCATTTTACAATAAAATTAACTAAATTATACATTACAAACTCCTTCTTGAGAAAACATTACTTCAAGGCTTCCGACATTTCATACGCTGCACTGGCCACTTCCTTTATCCGTGCCTTCCACTCGCTCGTTATTCCCGGTGGAGCTTGCTCCAGTCTGCGTAACAAATCAAAGGCTTTCTGTGAAGTAGTTTCGGCTTGGTGTTTTTTTAAAACAGATTCTAATAGCTCTATATTCATGGTTTCGCAGTTTTATTTATAATTATATAAAATCCCAACGGCTGCGAAACCAACACTTGTATCACTGACACAACATGTAATTGCCGGACTACGGCTCCGTTGGGAATACGATAATTCCCAAGAAGTCGGCCAGTGATTAATAAAGTATTGATTTCGCACTTCAAAACTAATAAAAAAAGCTCCTTACTAGGAGCTTTTATATATTTTTCTTGTAGTTGTATCATTAATAACTCCTAAGATATATCACCCAGTTATAATCTGATTTAACAAAAAATACTTTTGATTGCCCAAATACAGGAACAAAAGAAGTCTTTTTGGTTAGTATATTATCCATGTTTTCGTTTGGATTAAAATAGGTTTGCCAAATGGGAAATAAATCGGTGAACATTCCTTCAATTCTATCTAACTCATAAGTCAAAGTGCCTTTAATATCCAAATCAGGATTTGCACCCTTGTATATTTTTCTATACTCGTAAGTCACCCTTCTTTCTTCATTCTCAAACTTAAAGAAAACCCTTCTATTATCTCTTATTGTGTCAATTTTTGCGGTTGTAAAATTACTTTTGCATTTCAAACGGCTTTCTTCAACAAAAGAAAACACTTTATCTTTATTTTCAGAAAGAACTACACCTGTGACTTGAGCAAAAACATTGTTGGCTAAAACCAACAACAGCAACATTTTTTTCATATTTAAAACACGTTTAAAGGTTAATTTATAAACAAATCTACATTAATTATTCAATATTCAGCATCTTGATTTAAGCCCCCTTCGGGGGTTTGGGGGCTCTAACTTTCATCCTCCCACACCCTGTTTTTGAGGTATCTTTCGGGGTAGAGCAGTGCAGTGCCTTCCAGTTTCTTTTTGGTTTTGTAGCGGTCTATGTACTCGAAGGCACGTATGCGCTCTATGGGCTTGAGCTTTTGCCACTGCTCCACGGCTTTGAGTCGCCCTGTTTTGTAGCCATATTTCTCCCACCACTGCTCGAAGCTCACCTCAAAATCTACCTCCCTGAACTTAGCCGTTTTGCTGCGCTTTTTCCACTCCAATATTTCGCTAATGGTGCGGGGCAAGTGGGTGAGCAAAAACCGCTGCTGTGGCTCGTTCATGATGCTTTCATCGTTGAACATCTTGAGGTTACCACTATCGGTATAGATGAAGGTAACCTGTCCGTGAAACTCGCTGCTGGTGAGGATAAACTGTCTCATTTCAATTTGAAGTTATGCTTTTGAATGCCTTCCATCATGTTCACTATCAAGCCCAGTTCTTCGTAGGTGTATTCGTTGAAGCGTTTGTTGGGCAGGTTCTTTGGCAGTTTTTTCGAGTTAGCAAAGAAATCATTCACCTTATTCCAGTCTATTTTCAAGGCTGGGTTCAAAAACGTTTTAGCCGGGTCACTATACATCAGTGAGCAAATGTATTTCAGCCTACCTTGGCACTGAGAGTCGTAGTAGTTGTTAAAGCGTTTTTGTTTAGCCTCACTCTTTGGGGGTTGGGGGTTCGTGCTTATACTCGCAGCCCTCTCATCGGCTTCGAGCTTTCGCTTTATCTCCACAAACTCAGCCCCCGACAAATCTTTGATGCTTCCATCGGTGCGTCCACAGGCATGGTAAGCCAGCGAATGTTTGTATTCAACTTCGCTTACTCGCATGGCAGGTGCTATCTTGCGTATTTTACCAAATATGTATCTCAGTCTCCAGTCGCTCATGGTATCAGATGTCTTCAAGGTCACTCATTAGTCGGTTCATGGCAGTTTGAAAGCCGTTTTTGATGTCATTGAGCCTATGCTCAAACACCCTTTTGCGTGCTGTCAAGTCCTCGGGCTCTTCCAGCATCACCGTGCGCTCCATCACTCGATAGTCAAGGTTTGCTTTCTTTATTTCTGCTTCCATCTTATTAAGTATGTTACAGAGCTTGGTTTCTTTGGTGGTCACTTTCTTATAAATTAGTGTGATTGATTATTTAGTCGCATTTGAGAGTAAATGCCCTCTTTATGCTTTCAATTACTAGCTCCTCTTGTATTTTAAAGTGTTCTCTCAGTTCATTTACAGCATCGTTATAGCCTTTTTTATAGGCTTGGTTTTCAGTGAAAGAGGTAAAAGCTCTACAGTTTTCGCCCTTTTCATTTATGAAGAAATACCCACTGAAATGATGCCTGAAACAAGACAATGTCATTTTGCAAAACTCATCCCTGTCCTCTTTTGCGATGGCAACAATACTTTTAAACAATTCAGGGTAATGCGTCTCAAAATCTGCTCCCGTTTGTTTGAGCATAACTCGTATTACCTCATTCGCCAATAATTCGTGACTTCCAAAATATTTACCTTCCATTTTTTTACAGTTTAAGTGTTAGTTGGTCTCGTTTCCAGTTCCTGCCATACTTCCGGTTCAGTGCATGTTGTTTGATGTCATGTCCTAAGTGGCATCGCTGGCACAGGGCTTTAAGATTAAAGAATGAGTTATTATTCTTGTCATGGTCAATATGCGCCACTGTCAATACTACCTTTGAGCTAGTGATAGGGTGTGGCTCATGATTAACAGCTCCACACCACTCACATTTGTTTTTTGCCCTGTAGGAGCGAATAAACAGGCTTATTTTCTGCCACTTAGGATGATATTCAGCGTAGTTGATTGGCATGTTAATATCTAAAATCAGTCCAGTGTACCAGTTGTCTTTTTACAAAATCTACTTTTTCAGGAAAGAAGAAATTTTGAAATTCCTTTCTTTCCTCAAAGCCATCATTTTTAATAAATTGGTCAATTTCAAAGGGCATTAAATACCTATCATCAATAGATATCTCAAGAACCCAGTCAAGTGTCATGAATACCTCTTGAACGCCTGTACACAACCCATCCTCACGAAACTTGTACATTTCGGGCGTACGAACATTTCCGTAGAATTGTATGCTCATATCCTGCCTCCATCGCTCCCCTTCACGGAGTGTGTGTATCTTCGTCCCGTCTATTACTTTGGGTATAAACTGTTCTTTGAAGCCTAGTATCATTGTTAGTTCTTTTGGTTTAGCATGTTACCGTTTTGTACCTGTGTCCTGTATCTGCCTCCTTGCACATCTTCCATCAATGCCAGGTCTCTAAGCTCTTTTTCTGTCATTTGAGCACCAGTACAGGTTATTAATTCATTATCATGGTATAGCTTGCTCGATATAATGTATTTATTGAAAAACACATCTTGTAGCTCTTTTCGCCTTTTGTTTTTGGTAGCCGACTTGCGCTTGCGTTTCACATCAGCTGCACATACTTTGTTCCACTGTTCTTTCATGTGTCTGCGGAAATACTCATAGGCACTGTCTATGAGTACATAATCCATGTAGGTGAGCCATATACTCATTTGTTTGTTGGTACGTGTGCCTCTCATGTCTTTATCCGGCCAAAAATATTTCATGAGCCTACCGAACAGCCTAAGCTCCAGCATCGTGGTATAGGTGAAGTCATACACAGACTTATCAATACTTTCAAGGTCTATTCCCGTGAGATTATATTTTTCGAGCAGCTTGTTTAGAGCATTACTAGCAGCAGCCTTTTCGCCCTCAGTAGCTCCATGCTTCACCAGTTCATATATCTTCGATAGTTTCTCTTTTATTTCAGGAGTCATGTTTTTAATGTGTGATTTTGCAGGTATAAATAATTCGTAAATTGACTGTTACCTGCTATTGCTCCAGTCCACGAACTTCGTATCAGACTTACAGTATAGCGGGTGCTTTGGCGAACCATTTTTATTGATGAACAAAGCCTTTGCATTTGGGAACATGTCCGACAATTCTTTATCCCTGCCTGTTTCCTTAACAATAGCAAACGAACCCCACGCAAACACAACGTCCTTACATTTCGATTTTATTGTGGTTAGCATATTATCATTCCATTCGCAAATCAATTCGTTAAACCTGTGTTCACGCAATTTTTCAGGGTCAGTCGAAATGTACGCCCAGCAGTTCATCATGTAGAAGCCACCATATCCGTTTGATTTTGCTATTCTCCCAACGCTGCGAATTGTCGGGTCATTCTCCGTTTCATTAGCGGTTGATGGGTTAAGCCCAATGAACATTACCAATGGCTTTGTTCTATCCCATATTCTCCAAAGAGAATAGCGGTATTGTCTATCGTTTGAAAAGTCTGCTCCGAAATCCGCAACGGCAGGTAACAGCACATTTGCAATAGGCGGGGCTTCGTTGTTTAATGATGTTTCATGTTCCATATTTATATTCCTTTTAAATTAGTGAGCAGCACAATCGCTGCTCACTCTACGCTGTCTGTCGGCTACTCCCTGCCAACTAGTGGCAGCGAGTAAAGTAAACGAGGTGTGGCTTAGCGTTTCAAAGTGATTTTTGGCGTAACTCATACTCTCACAGTTTTTGTAAGGGCTTTCCCCACACTCAGCCCTCCCGAAACCTCTTCATTTACTTTTGGCGCACTCTCTATATGGTTTGCCCCCGCTCCGGTCTCGAACCGGAGGGATTGCCAATCGGGGTTTCAGCCTCAATCCTCTAACTCTTCCTGCAAACAGGTTACTCTGTCATGAATAAGGCTATTCAGATTGCCCCAAAATTCAAGCTGTTCTTCTTTGCTTTTTTCCTGAATTTCGGCTTCTATTTTGTCTACAAAATCCTTCGCTGACATTCTATTTCTCGGTTTCACCAGTGCCGATGTGGTTTAAATTTTAGCAGGTTTAACTTTCTCGAGTGCCACGTCTATTTTTTCAGATTCACTATGCTCGATGTCAAATTTCTCCATAGGCACATTTTTCATGTTGCTGTGACTAAGACTGAATTTCACCGCATCAGGATACGCTTTGTAAAACTTCACCAAGTCAAATCCATCGCCTAGCTCATAGGTGTGGTCTGGCTTAATAGTGATTTCAATACCGCCAATTTTAAACGTTTTGCCATCTTTGAACAGCGTTTCCTTGTTGGCATTAGCAAACGCAATAATCTCCTCTTTCAAAGGCTTTATTTGTTCATCGGCTTGCTTTTTAGCAAGCAAGAACACAGCTAAAGTTTCTGCTTTCAGTTCTATCTCTTCCAAAGAGATACTTTCTTTTTTTACGGTTTTACTCATATATTTAATTGTTGAAGGGGTTACTAATTTAAATATGGTTTAAGTACACGGTATGTTTTCAAGCCCTGTCCGATTGTCTCACGGGTTTTGGCTTCGTATACATTCTTTATGTCTTCCTCCAACACATGGATGAAGGTGTTCTCGCTGTCTTCAGTGTCAGAGTTGATTATTTCATTCACCGCCTCGTATAACGTGAGGAGGCTTACAGGTGTCAGGGTATTTAATTGTCTTACTGTCATATAATTTTAAATGGGGTTTAAATGGTTACTTTTTGGTTAAATTTTTGCCCATACTCCCTCTTTGCTTCTTGCCATATCATTCCGTTTGGGTAGGGCTTCACATCGCTTATCGGTAGGTCTCCAGTTTGTATTTGGCAATACCTGTGAAAGAGCTGTTTTTTATCTTTCGTGTCCGATAGCCCAAAGCGAATGAGAAACATCTCATCGTTTCTGTCCCATTGGTTGAGGTAATACATTCTGCCTATGGTTGTGTAGCGAAACAGGTTCTGCACAAATTCATCTTCAGGAAATTGGTTGTACCAAAACCTATCGTAGAGTTCGTCCTGTAGCTCGTTTGCCTCTAGCTGGCTCATGCCGAATATGTTTCTTAGTATACTGTTCATGGCTATGCTTTTATGCCCAAAGGCGTTTCTAATACTGTATATTGAAGCACATTGTACTGTCTTTTGTATGCCTTTATGGCCGTCTCTATTACCATTTGTGGTGTAGTTTTAGGATTTCCCGGCTTGTAATCCACGCACAGTATTTTGTGTTCTACTTCAAATGCCGAAAACTTGTGGCAGGGGATGTCCAACTCCTCTTTTTGTGTCAGTTTCAAGACGTTTTCCTTGCCTTTCACTATTACATTCAAGTAAATTATCTCATCCTTCATCACCACATAGCTCGCTACTTGCTGCTTAATAATGTTGTACTTTTGGCGAAATTGCTTATCAGTAAACATTCTATCTTCAAATTTCTCAATATGATGAAGTATTGTAGTGTGGTCTAGGTTTCCTATTTTATCGCCCATCTTCTCTAATGTGGGTTCGCTCTTATATTCATTCATCAGACCTATTACCATTGTTTTAGCCTCTCTCACGGGTGTAAGACCATTCTTTTTGAATAGTTCCTCTGTACTTACACCCATTTCACGGCACACTATTTCTATGATTATTTTGGTTCGTTGGGTCATTTCAATTGCACATTAAAGCTTCTATTTCATTAAGTCTGCGCTGGCGCAGGTCTATGTTTTCCCTGATTTGAATCTGCAAATCGCTATCAAACCAGTATCTGCGTAGCCCTTCTTTATATTCGGCTATCTCTTGCATTATCAATCCCTGCTCATTCAGCAGGGATTCCAAGTCTATTTCTATAAGTTCCTTTACCATGATACTGATGGGCTAAAGTCCAAGCGGTGTTTTGGGTAGTTCTTTGGGTTTATTCCAAATCACATAGGGTTCTGTAGGGCCGTATCTTCCTACTGTTTTGGCCACAAAGTTTTTTACATGCACCACAGCCCCTACTTGAAATTCAATCTCCTTAGCATAGAAGCTGCCGGGTTTACCTGCTTTTTCCCAACTGATAATGATAAAGCTCTTGTTGGGAAATTTGCTTATCAGCTTTTTGTACTGCTGTGTAGTCAGTTTCATGTAATCCAAGCTATCAATCACTGCTACTTTAGCCCTGTTCTTGGTCAGCTTTTGGCACATTTCATCAAAGCTGTCATTGTCTCCAAGTATAAACTTGCCGGCATCTACTTCATTCATTTTAGCCAAAATCAAAGCATCTTGAATCGTTTTGCTGTCTCCCTCTTCAGCTGAGTTGTAATACACCTTCCCAAATTTTGTCAGGTATTTGCACAGCTTCATTATAAAGCTCGTTTTGCCGTTTTTCGGTCTGCCAAACACAAGCAATGTAAATGGGTCTGCCAATTGACCTACCGCATTTTTCCACTCCTCGTTCACTTCCAATACCTTGTATTTCTTAGCCAAAATTTGATTAACTCCGTAACTTCTTCCCATTATGCTGCTTCGTTTTGAGGGTCAAAAAACAATTCCATTAAAAATGCCCCATCAATGGTAGCATTTGTTTTATAGCCTACCTGTAGCGCATCTTCTATGTAAGTGCGCATCATTTGATAGTCGTGTACATGCTTGATAAAGAACTCCACGGCTGTTTTAGCCACTATGCCATGTCTTTCCAGTATAGCACTCTTTTCTTTTTTTGTTATGCTCTGTATTGTAGCTACCTCAGCAAATAGTCTGCGCTTCAGTTGGGGAAATCCCTCTTTTTTCTTAGATGCATACTTATTTATTTTATGGCTAATGTTGATGCCTGATACTATCAGCCCACATTTACCATAAATAAAATCTATAATTTCCTTCACCGTGTGCCATACCGTGTTGCTGATGTACTCAGCCTCGTCTAGCACTATCAACCAGCCGGGTTGTGAGGTCAGTTTTTCTCGAATCAAAGCCAACTTACTGATGCTGTCCTTTGCCTCTGTGCGTATTTTTAGCTTAGCCAAAATAGTATTAATTAAGTCCTTTGACTTCCATGAGCGTTCACATTTAATGTATATCACTCTATCGTTGTAGGTCTCGTAATACTCCAGCCCGTAGGTTTTGCCAAGCCCCGAATCTTCGCTCTCAAGCGTTACTATCCTGCGTTTGGCTTGGGTTGAACGGCAAACCGATTGCACTTTGCGAAAGCTCTCCGTGAAGTCCCAGTGAATTGCCTCTTTCTCTATCACGTACCCTATCGCATCTGCCAGTTTCAAAAACTGTGCATCGCTGATGGGCGAAGGCTTATCACTCACCATGATTTCAAACTTTCCGTTTTTTACATGGCTAATCACCGAGGTACTCACACCACTTTTTTGCTGTAACGCATTCCCACTACGCTCTGTGTTGGAGGGGTCGAGCCACTCGTTCAGTGCCATGCTTATTTTTTCTTTTAGCGAATTTTCCATAACTTTACTTTCTCTTAATTAATGGTTAAACTTTTGTTTAATTATTGCCCTGATGTTGGTAGCATCAGGGTTTATTTTTATTTCAAGCACATATATGCCCATTACACTTCTGAAAAATTATTTTCCCATTATTTGTGTGAATGGCTATCGAAACCCCATCTTCTTTTGAAGCACTTTTTTTAGCTTCTTTTAATGTTTCAAATTTTTTTATAATTCCGTACCAATTATCTGTGTACCAATATTTTGTGTTTGCTAATCCCATCTTGAATATTTAGTTTTTGGATGAACATCTATTTCTACAAGCTCCATTTCGGTAGTTTCTTCCACGTTATAGAGTATTTCTTTGAGTTTTTTGCTATTTTCTTTTCTTTCCCTTGCCTCTTGCTTTTGCTCCATCCTGTCGGGCTTCATTTCCCTGTCCTTTCGGGCTGTTATTGCCTCTTCTGCTTGCTGCATCAAGTGTTTATCCGTGTAACCACTTGCTAATATGCCCTCAGCCTCTATCTCATTTATCATAGCTCCTTCAGCATTATCAATAATGGAGATACTTGGTATTTTGGCTGCTTCCTGAGCTACCCATCTATCAAATCTCACTTTGTTAGCCATTTGCCTTTCGAGTGCCTCCCTGTCAGCTGCCGTTTGTTCTGCTTTTGCTCCCTGCGGTTTCACTACTGCTAAGCATTCGCACAGATAGGTATCCTCTGTTGTATCCTTCTTGTCTTTATAATTGTAGAGCCACACCCTATCCATTTTATGGGGTAAAAAAATTACCCTCACGCTCCATCCGTTATTAAGCTGGCTGGTCAATTCAGCATAGTTGTACACTTCAAAGTCGTATTTTTCGCTGTCGTATTCTACCTTCACAAATCCTCTCACTATATTTCCAATCTTCCACTCACCTGCCAATCGTGCAAGTTCCCTATCTTGTAGCTGCAATGCTTCAGGGTTTTTGTTTTCTTCAAACAGTTGCCTCCTTGTTTTACCCGATTTGCACCAGTCAGGAACGCTTTTATTCCACGTTTCAACCGCATTTTGGTGTAGTTTTACCGTGTCTTCAAATGTGTATCCCACCTCCTCTATGTCAGGATTTTTCTTTCCGCTCTGTTTTTTGCTTTGGTTGTTTGTTCCCTGCCATCCTCTTATTGGGCGAAGTTGAGAGCCTTCAAAGTGTCCTATCAGCCTCTCAGCATATTTGCTCTGTGGGTTGTAAGGCTCACAAAAACTCACGTACTTAAATATCCTTTCCAAATTGTCCTTATTACCCCTTCCAAAATTGTCCAGTTGGTTTTCCATTGGTGTGTATCCATTAGTCCACAGCAGCATATTTTTAAATGCCTCGTTCATCACCTGTAGGTTTTCCTCCATGTCATAAGCCACACCTATAATGCACTCACTTTGCACATCGAAAATCATGTATGCCAGTGCCCTTTTCCATGTCAGCCTGTTATTTATGATAAGCCTGAAAGGTATTACTGCACCATCAGAGCTGCTCATCGAACCGCTATACTTAGGCTTCATTCGCATGATGTACGGTCTGTACTTATCATTCGCATATTTACTACCGTCTCTCATCGCTGAGGTTAGTATCTGTATTCTAGGCTCATTTATAAAGTTCTTCACAGTGCGCACACACACATTAGGTAGATTGGTAGAGGGGGTTAGATTCATTAGTATTTCTCCAGTTTCAGAATCTACCAACATCTTTGTTCCTATCCTTATCTGCTCATACTCAAAGTGTACTTGGTCAGGCAGCAGTTTCACCCCACTTCCTTTCTGTACATAGATGTACAATATTGCTTTTTCAAAATGCTCGTTTATTTTCTGTGCGTTTGCCACTCCCAAACGCTTATACACCAGCGAATCCAACGCATCTTCTATCTTTCCTTTGCCCTTTTCATATTGAATGAAAGGTTTTAAACGCCTTTTAAACACTTGAATATTTTCCACGCCCCAGCTTTTCCATCCCATTGACTCAGCTTCTTTACCCATCACCTTCACTACCACATCATAGAGGTGCTCTTTATCTTCAAAGCCTTTTTGCACGGCTTTTGAGGGCTTTATTTCCGCACAATAGCGTAGCCATGCAGCTATTCGGCTGTATTCATGGGCTAGGTCTATCGTAGTTCGGTTATTCATATAATATTCCAAGTCTTTTTTATTTATCTGCACCTCACGGCTTAGCGTCTCTAGTGCCAGCGATTTTATTAACTCCTCTTTTGTTGGTATCCCATACTTTTCAATGGTACTTTTCGGTATGCTGTCGTAGTTTATTAGCTTCTTTTTGGAATCATGCTCATCCGAAATATGTTGCCAACTACTTGCACCCTTCCTATTCCTTGCCATTCCCTGATTTATTGTTATTTCAGGAACTTCATAGCTTACAAGGTCAGGTACGGTTAGATACAATATGTTACCAATTGGCTTCAATGATATACTTTACTGTTTTGTAGTTGTGGGTATTACTTTTTCAATAGATATTGACTTACAGTATCTATTTAATTCCTCATTCTGCTTTGCCCTAAACTCTACAGCCTTAATAATGTTGTTTTGAAGCTCTGTACCCCTCTTTCCACGTCTTCCATTAAGGATATACCGTATCGTATCCTTATTTATGCCCATTATTCTTGCAATTAGTGGCATGTCTCCATTATTAAGTTTTGCATCTACCATTGTTTTTATTAATATTTGTCTTACGTTTGCGGTACAAAATTATACTAAAAATGTATAATACAAAATATTTATACAAAAAATGTATTAATTATTTTTATGAAGCCTATTTATGTTAAAATACGAGAAATCAGAGAGGAGCTAGGGCTTACACAGTCTCAAATAGCGTCTGAATCTGGTATTTTACAAAAAGACATATCTAGGATTGAGAGTGGGAGTACTAAATTCATACCAAATGAGCTTATACATTTTTTGTATAAGAAGGGTGTAAACGTAAATTTGCTTTACGATGAAGAGTATACCAAAAATGTATATCTAAATGTATACCCAAGTGTATATCCATCATCTCAAGATAAGAAAGAAAATGCACAGGAAACAGGTAATCTAACACAAAATCAGCTACAACAGCAAAGCCAAAGTATAGTAGGGGTTATTGAGCCAAAAGGCTTACCACTTATACCAGTGGAGGCTATGGCTGGCTACGGTGAGGGTGATATTTCAATACTTAAACATGAGCTTACATATTATAATGTACCTGAGTTCAAAGAGGCTGAGTTTCTTATCCGTGTTAAAGGATCGTCCATGTACCCCAAATATAACAGTGGCGATATTTTAGCCTGTAAATACGTAAATAACCCACTTTTTATTCAATGGAATAAGGTTTATGTATTAGATACTTCGCAAGGAGCAATGGTTAAACGCCCACATCCCAGCCCTAATGAGTCTAATATAGAGCTACGCTCAGATAATAAAGAGTATCCACCCTTTGTCATTCCCAAATCAGACATTCGCAGTATGGCTCTTGTTATTGGCGTTATTCGTTTAGAATAAACTTTAAATGGTATTTTGAGAGGTTTTAAAACTAAAAAATTAACCTAAAAAAGTAAAAAATGTACTTTTCAATTTTCTATTATATTTGCACTTACTTATCGAAAAATGCGTTTTTTGCTCAAATTTCGGGCTTTTTATGTCTTTAATCTTTTATTATAAATATATACATTTCATTTTACCCCCTGTAAATGTCATTATTAGCCATAGGCACTGTAGCCCTAGACAAACTGGAAACTCCGTTTGGAAAAACCGACAAAATCGTAGGCGGTTCTTGTTCTTATATCTCACTTTCAGCCTCTTATTTGTACAAAAAGACAAATATTGTGGCAGTGATAGGTGGCGATTTTCCAAAACCTTTCATCGACACCCTCAATAAAAAAGGGGTAAATACTACAGGTTTGCAAATAAAAGAAGATGAGAAATCGTTTTTTTGGGCAGGAAAATATCACAACGATATGAACAGCCGCGATACTTTAGTAACTGAACTGAATGTACTGGCCGATTTTGACCCAATAATTCCCGAAGCATACCAAGATTGCGAATATTTGATGTTGGGAAATTTAGCTCCTAAAACCCAAAGTACCATCATCAACCGCTTGAGAAAGCGCCCAAAACTGATAGTGATGGACACAATGAACTTTTGGATGGATGTAGCTTACGATGATTTAATGGTAACACTCTCTATGGTAGATGTGTTGACCATCAATGACGAAGAAGCACGTCAATTGTCAAAAGAGTTTTCTTTGGTAAAAGCTGCCAAAAAAATCATGTCGATGGGGCCAAAGGCACTTATTATCAAAAAGGGAGAGCATGGCGCACTACTTTTTTATGAAAATAGGGTGTTTTTTGCTCCTGCTTTGCCGCTTGAAGAGGTTTTCGACCCTACCGGTGCAGGCGACACCTTTGCCGGAGGATTCATTGGCTACATTGCTTCTAAAGGCGATACATCGTTTGATACCATGAAATCGGCCATTATTTATGGTTCGGCCATGGCCTCGTTTTGTGTAGAAAAATTTGGTACAGAAAGGCTCATTGGGCTAAATCACGATGAAATTGAAGCCCGAGTGCAAGATTTTATTGACTTAGTTCAGTTTGATATCAGGCTTTCGTAGATAGTGTATTATTTCAATACCATAAAGTAATGAAGCGTCCTGAAAAAAGCCGATGGAAGTGATTTCATCGGCTTTTTTATTTATCAAAAATGCCTAGTCCTGAAATAGGTTGACACTAACAGTGTTAACTATATGAAAGAC
>ERZ1066116.129-NODE-129-length-40592-cov-23.245430_pt1 | contig 40592 bp, 37 predicted proteins | sample MGYA00382763_ERZ1066116 | MGnify/ENA primary metagenome ERZ1066116 (study PRJEB33369, sample SAMEA5778346) | biofilm metagenome | biome: Industrial cooling water; feature: Water cooling tower basin; material: Biofilm | place: United Arab Emirates | collected...
TTGCTCAGGTCAGCCCCCGGAGGCTCAACAGCCTCCGGGGGCTGACTTTTTGCGTGTATATGAATATAACTAAGGTTGTGTGGGATGCCCGCGCTAAATGAGTTTAAGTTTAGAATTCGATTTCTTGTGGGGCGCGAGGGAAGGGAATTACATCACGGATATTGGTCATGCCTGTCATGAATTGGATGAGGCGTTCAAATCCTAGACCGAAACCAGCGTGAGGTACTGTACCATAACGGCGAAGATCGAGGTACCACCAGTAGGATGTCGGGTCAAGGTTGACGGCTTGGATGCGGTTTTGCAGGACATCTAAGCGTTCTTCGCGTTGGGAACCGCCGATGATTTCGCCAATTTTAGGGGCTAGGATGTCCATGGCGCGAACGGTTTTCCCGTCTTCGTTGAGGCGCATGTAGAAGGCTTTGATATGGGCTGGGTAGTCGGTGACGATGGTGGGTTTTTTGAAGTAGTCTTCAGCGAGATAGCGTTCGTGTTCGGATTGTAAATCGAGACCCCATTCTACGGGATATTCGAAGGTTTTGTTTGCTTGTTCGAGGAGTGCGATCGCTTCGGTATAGGTGATTCTGGCGAATTCGCTGTTGATGATGTTGTCGGCTGTTGCTAGGACAGATTGATCGATGCGTTGGTTGAAGAATTCCATGTCTTCGGGGCAGGTTTCTAAGACTGATTTGAAGATGTGTTTTAGGAATGCTTCGGCTAGTTCCATGTCGCCGTCTAGATCGCAAAAGGCCATTTCTGGTTCTACCATCCAAAATTCGGCGAGATGGCGGGAGGTGTTGGAGTTTTCGGCACGAAAGGTTGGCCCGAAGGTGTAGACGTTGGAGAAGGCTGTGGCCATGATTTCGGCTTCGAGCTGACCGCTGACGGTTAGGAAGGCTTGTTTGCCGAAGAAGTCTTGACTGAAGTCGATCGCTTGTTTGTCGTTTGTTAGGGGAACTTGGGTGAGGTCGAAGTTTGTGATGGTGAACATTTCCCCTGCGCCTTCACAGTCGCTGGCGCTGATGATGGGGGTGTGGATCCAAAGGAAGTGGCGCTCTTGAAAGAATTGGTGAACAGCGGCGGCGGCGGCGTTGCGGACGCGAAAGACAGCTCCGAGGGTGTTGGTGCGGGGGCGGAGGTGGGCAATGGTGCGGAGAAATTCAAAGGAGTGCCGTTTTTTTTGCAGAGGATAGGTTTCGGCATCGGCTTCGCCAAAGATGGCGATCGCGCTGGCTTTAAGTTCGATGCGTTGGCCTTTAGCAGGTGATTCGACGAGGGTGCCTGAAATTTCGACTGAGGCTCCGGTACTAATGCGTTTGATTGCGGCGGCATAGTCTGGGACATCTTGGTTGACGACGGTCTGTAACCCGGCTAGGGAGGAGCCATCGTTGACTTCGACGAAGCTAAATTCTTTTTGCTCGCGTTTGGTGCGGACCCAACCTTGGATGGTGACGGTTTCGCCGGGTTGGCCGTTGCGGAGAAGATCAGAAATACGTCGAGTCATGGGTTCAGCAGATGAAGGGTTCAGGTCTATGCTGGTGCTTTGGCCATTATAGAAGAGGTGGGGGCTTCTGGTTTTGCTGAAAGTTGGGATTGGGCTGTTGTTTTATGGGATGGGTTTGGCGGTGAGGACGAGTTGTAGTTTGGCGTGAATGAGGTCAATGTGGGCTAGACCTAGTTCGACGTTTCCTTGGAGGACAACGCCTGTGTTGAGGAGGCGATCGAGGAGTTCTAGGATTGTGGGACTGGTGGAGTGTTCGCCGGGGTAATAGCCACCGCTTTTGGGCAGGAGGGTGCCTACTTCGCCTAAGTCCAGGTTTAAATCTTTGGGGTCGATGTCAAAGAGGTCGCAGAGTTGTACGACTTGCTCCTCTAGTTTGCGGAGGCTGTCGGCGGCGCGATCGAGATCTTCGTCGCTCAGTTCGCCTGCTTCCATGCGGCGGATGACTTGGGCTTCCATGAGTTGTCGCAGGAGTTCGACAACGGTAAGTAGGAGGGGAGCAAGTCCTGCTTCGTTGCTGGCTTTGGGGGTGGGGGTGATGGTGTGGACGGGGGAGTTGGGAGAGGTCACAGGTAATGCAGCATCCAGGTGGGTGAGGAAGTTCTCCCTTTTATTGTGCGGGATTTATTTGGGACTGATGGTTCTATTTTGCGATGGTGCTGGAATTTGTGGGGTGAGGTTGGTGGGGCGGGTGGTTGGGATGAGCCATGGTGCAATAAGAAATGACAGTGACTGGATGGCTTTTTGCTTCTGTCCATCTAATCACTGTCAGTTATCCACCCAAAGTTAAATGCTTAAAACCCGTTGGCGAGGGATTCGAGGGAAAGATCGGTGGTTGGTGGGGCGGTGGGGAGCGATCGCTGGGCTTTTAACTCCGCTTCTAAACTTTCGACGCGGGCCTGGAGTTGGCGGTTAGCTTCAAGAAGTTGTTGCGTTTGGGCACTGAAGTGGGGGTTGTTTTCCCACCAGTTAATGCCGATTTCACGGGCTTTATCGACGGAAGCGACGAGGAGCCGAATCCGGATGTTGAGCAGTTCGGTGTTGGCAACGGAAACCGAGATATCCCCGGCGATCACAATGCCTTTGTCCAGGACGCGCTCCAAGACATCAGCCAGGGTTGAGCCTTGGGTAGACGTGGTGATGGCACGGGCTGAGTCTTTGGTGGTGAGTGGGGTCGTATTTTTGAAGCTGGTTGAGGTGGCCATTAGGCTTCATCCTCCTGCAAGACATAGAGACGATACCGTTGGGCAACTTTGCCTTGTTCCATGAGGGCGCGGAGGGTATCGACAGTGCGGAAGCGATCGAGCTTCAAGGCTTTTTCGATTTCTGTGAGTTTGGAGTTGCCATTTTCGCGTAGAAAGGTGAGGATTGCTTGTTCCCAGGTGTCTTCGGTGCGATCGGGCTGGGGCGGGCGGGCTTGGGCATCGGCTTCGAGGGCGGCGAGGGTCTGGGCGATTTGGTCGGCGCTGGGTGGAGCGGCGGGCTGGGCTTGGTCTGGGGTGGGTGCGGTGACGATCGCGGCTTGGGGTTCAGTTTGGGCGATCGGCTCTGGCTTGGCGGCAAGAACCGGAATTTCGTCAATCCCAGTGGCGACCAATTCATTGAGGACTTCCCACAGGGCTTTGGTGGCGGCTTCCAGCGATAGACCTGCACGGGAGAGGAGAATATCCGCACAAACGTCGCGAAATTCAGGATTGTTGGGGGCAACGGCTAATTCATGTTCCTGGCAAATTTTGGCCAGCATTAAACAGGAGCGGAGGCCAGAGGTTTTCTCGGTGCCGGTTTTGTGGCGGAAGGTGCGGACTAACCGGACGATGATGGCAGCACTGGCGCGATCGCACTCCGTTTTTTGGATCAGGATTTCTTGCTGAGTGAGTTCGTCCGGTTCGGGAATGTTGATTGTAATCAACCGATCCATCAATGCATCTTGCGTATCGTGAACGCCGCAGTATTCTTCGGGGTTAGAGGTCAAAATCGCCCGAAAATGGGGGTTGACCCGGAGATATTCGTTGCGGCTGTTGCTGGGGGGCAGGACAAGTAACTTTTCTTCCAACGCCGACAGCAGCACGTTGTTGACTTCTGGGCGGGAGCGGTTGAATTCGTCGTAAACCAGGGTAAAGCCTTCACGGCAGGCGAGGGTGAGGCGGGAATCGACCCAATTTTGCCGCAGTTCGTCTTCGACTTTGACGACGCTATGGATATAGTTATCAACGACTTTTTTGCGGGTGTAGCCAGTTTGGTTGCCAATGAGGTCAGAGGTTTTGAATTCGTCGTCGCCGTAGATCAACATGATGGGGCGGGCCATCAGATCGGCTAAGTGGAGGGCCAGGGTTGTTTTGCCGGTTCCGGCGGGGCCACGGAGGTGAACGGAAAAGCCAGATTGCAGATAGCGCAGGGCACGGACGACAATCCGTTCGATCGCGGGGGTGCTGACAAAGCGGCGCGGGCTGGCGCGGAGAATGGTAGTCATGGTGGCAATCGCAAAAGGAAATGGGTGGAATCAGAATGAACCAAGGAAAACGGGAAAGGATGGTCGATAAGACCAAAGGGGTAAGGGCTTGAGCGCCGAGGGTTGAGCCAACACTGGGGTTAGACGGTGGCCAGAACAGGTTGAATGAGGTAGACACGATCGCGTTGGGTGACTAAGCCTTTTTTTATCAGCGATCGCAAAGCATCAACTGCTTGGAAGCGATTGATGCCCAAACTGGTCTCAATTTGAGTCAACCGTCCGCCATTGTTATTTTGCAGGAAGTGATAGACGGCCTTTTCGTGGGCCACTTCGCTGGTGTTAGCCGCTTGTGAGGCAGCGAGATTTTGAGTGGATTTCCCAGTGCTCATCGCTTTCCCCAAGCTTTTGGCGGGGGCCGCACTCCGGCTTGGCTTGGTGGCGGTTGGTTTGGTCGTTAGTTTGGGGTGAGCCAGTTTAGGAGATGCGGGTTTGCTGGGTGCTGTGGCCATTTGAGGCCGCACCGGAGCATGAGCGGGAAGCGTTGTGGTTGGGATCGCACGCATACTGCTGGGAGGGGCTGCTGGCGCGGTGGGAGTGGTGTTGCCCCAGACGGCGGTGCGGAGGTTGGCCCGGTGGTGTTGGCGATCGCGTTTGGCCGTGGCAAATTGTTCAAATAATGCGTTGATGGCCGTTGTGCGGTGGAGCCGACTGGCCTGGAGGCGATCGCGAGTGGCGGTAGCGGTTTGAATGCGCCATTCGGTGCAATCGTTCAAAAAATCTTGCACTGTGGCTTGCCGCTCCAGGGTTTCAGTTTGCAGCATGGCCCGCAGCGATCGCACAGAAACTTGTAATTCTGTGTGAAATTGGCGTAACTCTTGGCTCAGTTGCTGGGCCAATAAACCGCGATCGGCCCCCGCCTCTGCCAACAAGGCTTGTGTTTCTTGCCGCACTTGCCTAACAAAGGTGGCTAACTCGGTGGCAAGGGCTTGAGCCTGGGCCTGACGGCGATCGCGACTTTGAGCGAGAAACTCTTGCACCTCAACTTGTACCGTTTGGCAGTAGGTTTGTAACGCCGCGCGAAAGGGTTGCAGAGCGGCTTGGCGCTGTGCTTCTTGGTGGGTGAGTGCCGCCCGAAATCCAGTTAAATCCTGCTGCTGTTCCAGGGCCATCTCCTGGCGTGTGCGCTGAAATTCAGCCAAAATTTGCTGTACCGCCGCTTGTCGGCAGGAAATATCATGTTGGCGTTGCACTCTGGCAGCTTGCCAGGACATTTTGAGTGACATAACGGTGATCCTTCTCCCAAAGCACTTGGGACTGACGACCAGGAAAAGCCAGAATTAAACATCAAAGCAAGGTGGCAAAGATCCCCCCAGTGGCTGGCGAGAATCAGTCAGGGGGGATTTGGCCAGTCCTAACCGCAAAGTGGGTATCGCCCAAATCCCCGCAAGAATTCGCGCTTAGGTTGCGGGAACCGCCGCTTGCGAGGTCAGGCCAACGGCTTCGGCATATTTCAGGTAGGTTTCAACGGAAGCAATCACGACGCGGGCTTCGATCGCCAACAATTCAATGCCGACGAGGGAAACGCGAACCCAAGCATCAACCACAATGCCTTTGTCCAAAATGCGATCGACCACTTCAGCCAAGCTAGACGAAGAATTTACTTTTTCAACAGCCATTGTTCTATGTCCTCTATCTATCAAAGGTCAGGAACTCGGTTTATGCGCCTCGACAAATCAAACTTGAGTTGTGGAGGAATCCGCTTCCGATCTCAGAATAGACAGGTCGATCGCCAGAATAACGTGGCACAAATACGGAGGATCAGGGAGCAGGTGGGGGTTTCCCACGTAAAAACACGGTTTTTCTGAATAGTCGGTTGGGGATTGCGCGGGCTGTTGATCGCTTGTGCTGTGGGGACGAGGCGTTGACTACTAAGATTTAGGGCGATCTGGGCCGGGAAAATGGGGGGCGATCGCGGGCTTCAAAAAGCGTTATGTTTTCCTTGATTGCCGTCACCAATTGACATGAATCTTAACTATTAAGCGATAGGAAAAAATAAAGGCGGTAGGTTGAGGCACACTAGGCTGGCCGGGGCGCATGGGTCATTGGTGCTGCGGGCTGTGGTGGTCTGTTGGGGTGGGCGGAGCGATCGCGCGGCAGAACCATGAGCCAAAAAAAATCCCCAGCGCAAGGCCGGGGACATTAATCAGGGTGCATCTACCACCTCTCTCTTCTTTCGTTTCCGGGGGTAGTCAGGACATCTTTTTGTAAAGTTTTGATGAAGGACAGGGCGTAGGGGGGCGGTTGGCTGGCTCGGCGATCGCTGTTAGGGGGTTTAGGCATTCAGTTCTTCGAGCAATAGGGAAAGGGCCGTTTTCATTTCGGTGGGGTTGGTGGTGGTGGTACCAAATTGGCGGACAACGATGCTGGCGGCCAGGTTGCCCAAGACGGCGGCTTCCCAGGGGGTGGCTCCCAGGGCGAGGGCCAGGGTGAGAGCAGCGGCAACAGTATCACCAGCACCCGTGACATCAAATACATCGGTGCGGTTGAAGGCGGGAATATGGTGTTCGGGGCCGTCTTTTTGGAACAGGCTCATGCCGTCTTCCCCACGGGTGATGAGGATTTTTTGGGCGTTGGTGAGGTGCAATAAATCGGTGCCACCCCGGCGAAGTAGGGCCAAGTCGGCATCGCCGCCTGCTTCGATGAGGGAGTAGCCGACGGCTTTTTCGGCTTCGGGGAGGTTGGGGGTAAAGATGGTGGCGTTTTGGTAGCGATCGAGGCGGGTTTGGGCATCGACAATGCTGAGGGGGTGGGCCAGGGCGGCGGCAATGACGGGGGTGGCCAGGGTGCCATCGCCATAGTCGGAGCAGACGACGGCATCAACGCTGTCGATATGGGTGCGAATGTAGTCGGCGAGGGCGGCTTGGAGTTGGGGGGAGGGGGGTGCGTCGGATTTGCGGTCAACGCGGACGATTTGTTGGGTCACGGATTGTCTGGCGTGGCCGGAGATGCGGGTTTTGGTGACGGTGGGGCGATCGCGATCGAGCAAAATGCCGTCTGTGTTGATGCCTGCCTGGTCAAAAATGGAACGGAGTGCCCGCCCTTGTTCGTCATCTCCAACAAGGCCCACGGCTTTGACTTGGGCACCAAGCTTGGCCAGGTTATAGACGGCGTTGGCTCCACCACCCGCGACTTGCCGGGTGCCTTCGTGGCGAATGATGAGGACGGGGGCTTCCCGCGAGAGCCGTTCGACTTGCCCAGTCAAGAATTCGTCTAAACAGAGATCGCCTACGACCAACACGCGGGGTTGGTGGAATTGGCTGAGGAGGTGGAAGAGGCGATCGGCGGCTTGGGTCAGGGTGTGGGCAAAGGTGGAATCGGTAGAAACAAAGGTCATAACTCGCTGCATCGTTTTGGTGCCCTATTGTCTCTCAATTTGTCCAGATTTGATCGTTCATTCCCCGGATCTGGGTTGAGAATATAGCAGAGTTGATTGGGCGGTTGGGGTGGGTGAGGATGCTGCGGGGGGCGGGGCATGGTGGAATTGATGCTTTGGAGTTTGATGGTCGGTGGGGTGGGGTTACAGGCGGCGATCGCCGCAGAATGGTTGCAGTATCTAGACCAAATTCACAAACGACGGAACGAGGAAGAAGAAATTTTGACACCCTATGATGCCGATGAATTGGGGCCAACGGCTAAGGCTACGTCAAGTGAAGCCTCGGAGCCACGGCCCTCGCAACTTAATGCCCCCGGCGGACGGGCTGGCTCGCCAACCCCGACCAAAAGTGCTGCTGAAAAAGGTGTACCCCGGCAACCACAGACGACGGCGCGATCACCGGGTAAGCCTGGTATTCCCCGGCCAGAGTGGGAGTTTAAGATTGTGCGGGCCGATCGGGATTTGTTTCATGATCCAGTGGTGTTTCGGCGATTGTGCGAAGAGGAAGCCCAGGCGGGGTGGGTGTTGTTGGAAAAATTGGACGATCGCCGGGTGCGGTTTAAGCGGGCAATGGTGCTCCGCGATCGCCTCCGGTTAGAGCATTTGGAGTTTGATCCCTACCGCACTTCCTATGGGCGACCAACCCCGCTGCACCGGAACCTATTGTGGGTTGGGTTAGTGTTGGGGGCCACTCTGCTTCCCGCTTATTTGGGGTATGCCTTGGTGCAGACGGTGCTTGGCCCCGAATCGCCCCCTGCGCCTGCGCCTACGCCGCAGCCGGTGCCCACGCCGCCGGTGAATGCAACGCCTACGCCGCCGCTGGTGCAACCCAATGCAACGACTTCTCCGCTGCCAGGGCAGTTGCCGCCGTCTGGGGCTGCTGGGCCTTCAGGCGGAGCGCCAGACGGAACGTTATGAGCGGGTGCCAGGGGATATTAGCCATTCCTGCTGGGGGTGGGTGGGGGCGATCGCGGCTCAGACCATAATTTCTGGAACAGATATAAAAGCCGAAATTGGGGGCACTCTTGAAAGCAGGGCTGCTGCAAACCTCGGTCGTGCAACCGAGATTAGGCCGAATTGCTGGCAACCGAGCTGCACTCTCTGGGGGGCTGCAAAGAACAGGAGCTTGCTCAAACAAGTTGAAGCGCAGACTTGGCCTCGATCCTGCGGTGCTTGATGCCAAATTGAAGCACGGCAACAGTTCTTTGCGGGGGGGAAACGCAAGCGTGGCGGATCGGGCTTCTACCCATTGCTGTTGGGGTGAAGTTTTCTCCTGAATCGGGGCGACGCTTGTGAAGAGAACACTATTGGATATGCGCTCAACACTGAAGGACTGCTATGGTTGAAGCCTAGTTTGAATCAGTAAGGTTGACAATTACTTTTCCCACAGGCGATTGTCACGGTTTAGTTGGGTGGGTGGGGTGCGTCAGGGTGAGGCTGTGGTCAGAACGGGTGAGTTTGTTGGTGTTGCTGGTTGACTGGGCGATCGCCCAGGTTGGTCATTGCTCCTTCACCCAAACGAGGGTGTCATCTGAACTCTACACGCCTACAATTTGGCTATCAGGCATCTACTAGGGGCCACATTGGTTGCTAATATTGCCACTGCATTGAGGGATGGGAAGACACTCAAGCCGGCGATCGCAGTGAGAGCAGCATTGTTGGGGAAAATGATCGACGAATTGATCGCAGCCGATGGGTTGGCGATCGCCCAATTCATTTATTGATTCCATAGATTTAGATGACACAACCCCAAAGTAGACTGGTTAAAGCGTGGCGCACACAGCGGCGCACAGTGAGTGCTTGGCTCCGTCATCCCGTATTTGTGACCGGGATAGTGATCACTACCGTTGTGCTGGGGGTGCGTCAGATTGGCGGGACACAACCGTGGGAGTTATTGACCCTAGACCAAATGTTGCGCCTGCGAGCCGACCAAACCGAAGATCCACGCCTATTAATTGTGGCGATTACAGAAGCCGATATTAAGGCCCAAAACCGTTGGCCCATTTCAGATGCGGTGTTGGCCCAAGTCTTAGCCAAATTGCAACAGCAGCAACCGCGCACCATTGGGTTAGATATTTATCGCGATGTCCCCCACGAACCGGGCCATGCGGCATTGCTCAAGCAACTCCAGGCCGACAATGTGATGGGGATTAAGCTGTTAGGCACGGCGGATAAAGATGCGGTTTCGGGGCCGCCGGGGATGCCAGAGGCGCGGGTAGGCTTTAGCGATATTGTGCTTGATCCGGATGCGGTTGTCCGGCGAAATTGGCTCTATTCCCATACCAAAACAGAGGAATTGTATTCGTTTTCCCTGCGGCTGGCGCTCCACTATCTGAGCAATCCGCCCCTGACGCTACGGGCCAATCGGGGCTTACAGATTGGGGGGACGTGGTTGCCGTCGTTGCAGGAGAATTCTGGGGGCTATGAGGTCTTGGACGATCGCGGCTACCAGGTTATTTTGAATTACCGTTCGGACAATTTGCCCGCGCGACAGGTGACGTTAACTCAGGTGTTGAATAACCAGGTCGATCCGGCTTGGATTCGAGATAAGTTGGTGCTGATTGGGACGACGGCTCCCAGCGTGAAGGATTTGTTTGTCACGCCCTACAACTTGGCGAATGGCAAAAACCCCGAAATGCCGGGGGTGGTGGTTCATGCCCACAAAACAAGTCAGATTCTGAGTGCGGTGTTAGATGGGCGATCGCTGATCTGGTATGCGCCAGAGCCAGTGGAGGCGCTGTGGTTGGCGGTGTGGGCCTTGCTGGGTGGGGGGTTGGGCTGGCGGTTGCGGCATCCCCTGTCCTTGGGAATTGTGACGGCCACTGGATTTAGTGGGTTATTTGCAATCTGTGTGGCGACGTTTTTCCAGGGGGGGTGGATTCCGTTTGTGCCAGCGGCGATCGCCTTTGGGGGCGCTAATATCGCCATGTTGACCTATCGGATGTTGCATGATGCCTTGCATGATGACCTGACGGGGTTGCCCAATCGGGCGTTGATGACGAATCGCCTGCAATGGTTGATTAGTCGTCAGCATAAACAGCGCCGACCCAAACGGTTTGTGTTGGCCAAAAGCCCTACCGATGAAACCTCAATGGCGTTGTTGTTTTTGGGGTTGGATAACTTTAAGACGTTGAATGATAGTTTGGGGCATCGGATTGCGGATGAATTGTTGGTCGAGATTTCTCAGCGCATTCGGACTTGTTTGCGATCGCAAGACCAACTGGCACGGGTCGGAGGCGACGAATTTGCGATTTTGCTCAACCCGGTGCGGGATGCAGATGAGGTGGCCCATATTGCTGACTTGGTGCAAAAGCAGGTGAAAATGCCCTTTGAACTGAGTGGGCAAAAAATTGTGACGACCGCCAGCGTGGGGATTGTGCTGGATCAACCAGATTATACGGCCCATCCAGAGGATTTATTGCGAGATGCCCACACGGCGATGAATCAGGCGAAGGCGGCGGGGAAGGCGCGGTATCAGGTCTTTCGGGCGGGGATGCGGGAACAGGCCATGACCCGGTTGCAACTGGAGTCGGATTTGCGGCGGGCGATCGAACGGGCCGAATTTGAATTGTATTACCAACCTGTGGTGGCGCTGGCGACGGGGCACATTGCAGGGTTTGAGGCGTTGTTGCGGTGGCACCATCCCCAGCGGGGGTTTGTGCATCCGGTGGAGTTTATCCCGGTGGCGGAAGAGACGGATCTGATTATTCCGATTGGGCAGTGGGTGACGCGGGAGGCTTGCCGCCAACTCAAGGCGTGGCAAGAGCTGTTTCCGCAGGAATTGCCGCTGAATGTGAGTGTGAATTTGTCTGGGCGGCAGTTTGCTCAGGCGGATTTGATTGAGCAGATGGAGCAGATCTTAGCGGAGACGGGGTTAGATGGGCGATCGCTGAAGCTGGAAATTACGGAAAGTATTGCCATGACGGATGTGGAGGCGACGATTGACCTCTTGCTGCGGTTCAAGGCGTTGGATTTGCAACTGAGTATTGATGATTTTGGAACGGGGTATTCGTCGCTGAGTTATCTCCATCGATTTCCGACGGATACGATTAAAGTCGATCGCTCTTTTGTGAGCCGGATGGGAGATATCAGTGAGGATGCCCACATTGTCCAGACGATTGTGATGTTGGGCCATAATTTGAATATGAGCATTGTGGCGGAAGGGGTGGAAACGATGGAGCAACTGGCCCAATTGCGATCGCTCAAATGCGAATATGCTCAGGGGTATTTCTTTTCGCGGCCTGTGCCCCGGCTGAAGGCGGAGGAGTTGCTGAAGGCCAATCCGCAGTGGTAAAGGGCTGGGTTTTGTGGCCAGTCTGGCGATCGCCTGCCTGAGACCGCCGCTCATCCCGCATAATGGAGAACGGAGATGCACGGGTTGGCAGGGGCAATGACTGGTATCGGACGGGTGTTAGGGGCGATCGCGTTGGCCCTGTGGCTGGTGGGCTGTGGGGTGGTTGGGAGCGATTTGCCGCCGGAGATTGTGCAGAGGGCGATCGCGCTGCAACTGGAGCAAACGCAGCAAGAACTGGGCCAGGTGTTGCGGTTGGCTGCCGACCCGCCGACGATTGCGATTAAAAAAGTGCGGATTCGCGATCGCCAACGGCTCACGATTCAAGATTTGCCTGCCTACCAAGTCACGGGCACCTGTGATTACACCGTGAATCGGCCTGACCACACCTTTCCGCAAACCAACACGCCGTTTGAGGTTTTTTTACAACGTCAAAGCGAAGGAAAAACCTGGCGGGCGGCTTATGTCAAACTGGACGACACGGGTGAACCCATCTGGGTGACTCAGCGAATTCCGACTGATATTTACGAGTGATGGTATGGAACCCAATTGGACTCACGGGACTTTGACGAGCGATCGCATTACGTTGCACTACGTCACTCAGGGGGAGGGGCCGTTGATGCTGTTTTTGCATGGCTTCCCTGAGTTTTGGTACTCGTGGCGGCATCAAATTCCCGAATTTGCCCAAGACCACAAAGTGGTGGCGGTGGATTTGCGGGGCTATAACGAAAGCGAGAAACCCGCTGACCCGGCGGCTTACCGGATGAGCGAATTGGTGCAAGACGTGAAAGATGTGATCACGGGGTTGGGCTATGACCAGTGTGTGTTGGTGGGCCATGACTGGGGTGGGGCAATCGCCTGGAGTGTGGCGGAGGCATTTCCGGCACTGGTGTCGCGGTTGATTGTGTTGAATATGCCCCATCCGGCCCGGTTTTTTGAAGGTTTGCGAACCCCCCAACAACTGCTGCGGAGTGCTTACATTTTTTTGTTTCAACTGCCCGTGTTGCCGGAGTTCCTGTTTCAACTGGGGGATTACCGTGTGTTTGACCAGACGTTGCGCGAGACAACGGTGAACAAAGCGGCCTTTACTGATGCGGATGTGGAAGCGTACAAAAATGCGTTTGCGAGGCCGGGGGCGTTGACGGCGGCGTTGAACTACTATCGCAATCTATTCCAGGCGGCGGCGCGATCGCACCCAGTGTTGGAGATGCCGACGTTGCTGATTTGGGGCGAGGATGACCTGTATTTGGGCAAAGAACTGACCTACGCTACCGAGCAATATGTGCGGGATTTTCAGGTGCAATATATTCCGAATTGCAGTCATTGGGTGCAACAAGAACAGCCCCAACTCGTCAACCAAACGATACGGGCATTTCTGTCGCGCTAAACTCTAGGATGGCGGCGGGGGCGATCGCGCCGTTGGATGAACGTTCAGTGCAAGGCAGGACAACGATTGTGTTTTTGAGTGTGGTGATTCCGACTTATAACCGCAAACCCATTCTAGAAAAGTGTTTGGCGGCGCTGGAGCAGCAGACCTATGAGCCGGGGTTGTTCGACGGTTATGAAGTGGTGGTGGTGGATGATGGCTCAACGGATGGGACGGTGGCCTGGTTGCAGGCTCAGGGCGATCGCTTTGCCCATGTGCGCCTGTTTGAGCAAGACCATTTAGGGCCATCGGCAGCCCGCAATCTTGGTGTGGCCAAGGCCCAGGGTGATACGATTATTTTTATTGATAGTGATCTGGTGGTGACGGAGCAGTTTTTGCAGGCCCATGTCACGACGTTACGAACGGCGATGCAGGCGCAGGGGAGCGATCGCGTATTTACCTATGGCCGGGTGATTAATACGTGTAATTTTGACCAGCCCACGGCGGAGCCATTTAAGGTGACAGATTTTTCGGCGGCGTTTTTTGCAACGGGGAATGTGGCGATCGCGCGGCACTGGCTGGAGGCAGCGGGGCTGTTTGATACGCGGTTTCAGCTTTATGGCTGGGAAGATTTGGAGTTGGGGGTGCGCCTGAAGCAGTTGGGCCTTAAGTTGGTCAAATGTCCAGAGGCGGTTGGCTATCATTGGCATCCCCCGTTTACGCTGGAGCAAATTCCCAAGTTGATCGATCGGGAAATTCAGCGGGGGCGCATGGGCGTATTGTTTTACCAGAAGCACCCGACTTGGGATGTGCGGATGATGATTCAGATGACCTGGATTCATCGGGTGTTGTGGGGGGTGCTGTCTCTGGGCGGTCGCCTCAATGAGCGGACAATGGCCCCGTTGTTGCAATGGCTCATCGATCGCGGTAAACCCCAGTTGGCGCTGGAAATTGCCCGGATTTTCCTGAACTGGTACAACGTCCAGGGGGTTTATGCGGCTTACCGGGAAGCACAACAGACGGCCCGGTAAAGCGTGGTTGGGCGATCGCGGCTAGGCTGGGTTAATCTGGCTGGGTTAATCTTTGAACCGTTTTTGTTCGGTGCGGTAGCGGAGATATTCGGCCACGGCAAAGAGAAAGCCTGTCGCGGTGATGAGAATGACGCTGAGGGCGTTGATATCGGGTTTAACGCCGGTGCGGATGCGGCCAAAGATCTCGATGGGTAAGGTTTTGACCCCGCCGCCTGTGGTGAAGCTGGAAATCAGGAAATCATCCAGGCTCAGGACGAAGGCCAGCAGGCAACCGGAGACGATCGCGGGCATGAGTTCGGGCAGGAGCACTTGAATAAACGCTTGAACTGGGGTGGCTCCGAGGTCGAGGGCGGCTTCTTCCAGATGGGGGTTGAGGGCGTTGATCCGGGTGGAGACAACGATCGCAATGTAGGACAGGCAAAAGACAACGTGGGCAGCGATGATGGTGCCCAGGCCCAGTTGAATCAGGCCGCCGCTGAAGGGAATTGCGACAGCGGCCAGGAAGACCAGGGTGGCGACGGCCATCGAAATATCGGGAATGATGAGAGGAAGATAGGCGATGCTCTGGTAAACCTGTTTGCCGGGGAAGCGATACCGCGCCAAGCCGACGGCCATTAGGGTGCCCACCACGGCGGCGATCGCCACGGCAAAACCCGCAACCAGTATGCTGTTGGCCAGGGCGGTGAGGATGCGGCTATCGTTCAAAAAGGACTCATACCATTTCCAGGTGAACCCTTTCCAGCCGGTGCTGTAGCGCGAATCGTTGAAGCTGTAGAAGGCGAGGACGGCGATGGGGAGGTACATGAACCCAAACATCAGCAGGGTAAACCAGGCCATCCAAGACGGCAAGCGGAACTGCGCGGAACGGAAATTTTGGGAAGAGGGGGTCATCGGTTACACTCCACTGGCGGCGTTGCGATCGCCATATTTCAGCAACAGGGCGATCGCGATACTGACCACGAGGGTCAAGAGCATACTGAGGGCCGAGCCAAAGCCCCAATTTTGGGTGACTCCTAAAAACTGGTTGTAGATCAACCGGGCCACGGTCATGCTAGACGCTCCTCCTAAAAGTTCGGGATTCACAAAATCCCCCATGCCAGTAATGAAGACGAGTAAGGCTCCGGCGGCGATGCCGGTGAAGGATTGGGGGACGGTGATTTGCCAAAAGGCTTGGCTGGGGGTTGCGCCCAGATCGGCGGCGGCTTCCAACAGGCGGCGATCGAGCTTTTCCAGGGCGGCATAGAGAATCAGCACCATGTAGGGCAGGAGGCTGTAGGTCATGCCGATGAGGACGGCGGGTTCTCGGTTCAAAATGTCTAAGGAGGGGAGCTTGAGCAGGTTGAGGGCGGTGTTCATGACTCCGGTGGGGCGCAGGATGGTGATCCAGGCGTAGGAGCGGAGGAGGGAGGAAGTCCACAGAGGCAGGACGAAGCTGAGGAGGACGAGGTTTTGCCACTGTTTGGGGATTTTGAGGGCGATCCAATAGGCGACGGGAAAGCCGAGGAGGAGGGTCAGGATGGTGGTGCTGAGGGAGAAGAAGAGCGATCGCCCCAGGACGGGTAAATAATCCGGTTGTAATAAGCGGAAATAGTTTTCTAGCCCGGAGGGGTTGACGACTTGCCCTGGGCGAATGGCGGGCACGAGGCTGAGTTCAAAAATCAGCAGGGTCGGAATGACGAGCAACAGCAGCAACCACACGCCAGCAGGCAGGAGTAACACTAGGGGTTCTAGCCATTTGGGGGGGGCTTTGGTGGTGGGTTTGGGGGAAGGTCGGGAAGAATCGGCAGTCATGGGTCAGGTGCTATGCGAGAGGTGAATGCAAGGCCGTTTGGGGGCGGGTTTATTTGCTGGTGAGGCGAGTCCAGTAGCGATCGTAGATTTCGCTCACTTGGGGGGGGAGGGTGATGATGCGTTCGCAGGGTTTGAGGGTGGCTTCGGGGGGAAACAGATTTTGGTTGTTGCGGACGGGGTTGGGGAGTTGGTCGTAGGCGGCCTGGTTGGGGGTGGCGAAGAAGAGGCGTTTGGTGATGTCTACGGCGATCGCGGGTTGCAACATGTAGTTAATCCACTCGTAGGCCACGTCGGGGTTGGGGGCGGTGACGGGAATGACCATTGCATCGCTCCACAGGGAGGTGCCACTTTTCGGAATCACGTAGCGTAGATTGAGGTCGGGGTTTTCTTGAATGGCTGTGACGGCATCCATTGAGTAGGCCATGCACAGAAGATAGTCTCCGGCGATGAGCTGGTTTTGCCATGCATCGGTGGTGAAGGTGGCGATCGCGGGTTTTAGCTCGGTGAGTTTGGTGTAGGCTTGTTGAATTTCGGCGGGGTTGGTGGAGTTGTAGGAGTAGCCTAAGGATTTGAGGGTTGCGCCCATGACTTCGCGGACATCGGCCAACAGGGTCATTCGGCGGGTTAATTGGGATTTAAGCGCCCACAGGTCTGACCAATCGGTAATCTCGGTTTTGATTTCGTTGGCGTTGTAAATGAGGCCGGTGGTGCCCCAACTGACGGGGACGCTGTGGGCGTTGTTGGGATCGAAGGGAGAATCCTGAAACTGGGGCATCAAGTTTTCGAGGCCGTTGATGCGGGATTTATCCAGGGTAATGACTTCTTTGCGCTCGATCATGTCGGCGATCGCGTAGTCAGTGGGGTAAATGACGCTGTAGTTCGTGCCTTTGCCGCTGCGGAGGGTGGCCAGCATGGTTTCGTTGGAGTCGTAGATATCGTAGGTGACATCCACGGCGGTATGGGTGTGAAAGGTGTCGATGAGGGCCGGGTCGATGTAGCTTTCCCAGGTGTAAATGCTGAGTTTGTCTTTGTCGCCTTTGGCACTGGCGGGGCGGACTTCGGCTAAAGTCCATCCGCAACCATGCGAGGCCAGACCAGCGGCGATCGCGGCTGAGGTTTGGAGAAAGCGCCGACGGGAACGGGCAGTCAAGGCAGAACGACGAGGTGGCATGAGCATTCATCCAGCACAGCAAAACACAACGGGAGCAAACCACAACCTCTAGGCCCATTGCGAGCCAACCGCGATCGCGGCTCCCTACACCAGCGGCAACGCTAAACAATCTGCCGCTTGCCAGGACACATACAACGGCGTGTCTTGCCCCGGCGCAATGGGCAGGCTGTTGGGCTGCACGACGGTCAGGCGATCGCCCGATCGCAACTCCACGACATACCGCAAATGGGTGCCCACGTACATCACATTGTGTACCCGACCTTCAAAGGTATTCACCTCCTGTTGGGGCGGGGTCACACTCACGCGAATTTTTTCGGGCCGAATGCTGAGGACAACCGGGCCAGATGTCATCTTTTCATGACCTTCCAGGGGAGTCGCTTTGACTTTCAGCGCGGAATCCGTCAGCACCCACAAGCTGGAGGAATAAAAGCCCTCAATCTTACCGTGGAGCAGGTTTGTATCCCCGATAAAGTCTGCGACGAAGGGCGTTTGGGGCCGACGATAGATCCGTTCTGGGGTGTCTACTTGTTCGAGTTGCCCCTGGTTCATGACGGCGATGCGATCGGACAAGCTCAAAGCTTCCTCTTGATCATGCGTCACCATCACAAAGGTCAGCCCCAATTCCCGATGGAGATTGGCCAATTCCATCTGCATTTCTTTCCGCAATTTCAAGTCCAACGCGCCTAAGGGTTCGTCGAGCAAAATGACCGCAGGCCGATTGACCAACGCTCTCGCCAGGGCGACCCGTTGTTGTTGGCCACCGGAGAGTTGCCCCGGAAACCGCTTGGCAAAGCCGTCCATTTTGACCAGCTTGAGGGCTTGATCAACGCGCTGCTGGATCTCGGCCTTGGGCAGTTTTTTGAGCCGCAACCCGAAGGCAACGTTTTCCCAAACGGTTAGGTGGCTGAACAGGGCATAGCTCTGAAAGACGGTGTTCACAGGCCGACAGTAGGGCGGTGTCCGGTTCATGAGTTGCCCTTGAATCAGCACATCCCCGGCGGAGGGGGCTTCAAAGCCCGCAATGATTCGGAGCAGGGTGGTTTTGCCACAGCCCGATGGCCCCAAAATACTAAAAAATTCACCCTGGCGAATGCTGAGATTAACGCCCCGCACAACGGTATCACTGTTGAATGTCTTGATGACGTGCCGTAGCTCAACATCCAGGCTGGTGTCGGCTTTGGCAACAGAGGGATTGGGTGTAGCAACCTGAGACATAGTAGCGGCTTTGAAGTATGGGCCGGAGGAGGCATGTCTGTCGCATGATAGAGGACAGGCAAGCGTTGGGTCTATTGTATCTGCCTAAAAACAGATTAGAACCGGGGGAGAAAATCCCTGGATGCACCCAAGGTCATGCGCGGTGGTTCACGTTGGCGGGAGGCAAGCAAATCCATTTATCCCCGGAGTGGTTTGGAGGTTGCTGGGTTGCTGCTGCCAAACGGTTTGGCGGATTGCGCTTTGAGCCAGACTATACCAAATAGTGGGTCTGGGCAGGGGGAAGGTGTTGTTCAAGATACAAAAGTAGACTATTCTGTAATCTTTGGAATTCTTAATTTTTGCTCAGGTTAACCTATGCAGTGGTGGCGATCGCTCCTTAACTCGTACTGGGCCTCAGGATTGGGGGCTGGTTTGCTAAGGGTTGAGGCGTTCATTCTGGCCAAAAGCAGTGGTTTCGCCGCGTTTACAGGTTAGGCTACATTCACCTCAATATTGCCGTCCCTAAAGTTTTTTGTGTTTCCGTAAATAATTTTACTGCTCTGGTTCTCCGCGTATTCTGGCAAGCGTTATGACGGTTCTTTACCCCTTTGATACAGCAACGAAGTCGAGGCAGGCTGACCAGCGCACGGTTGGCAAAAAGTATCGATCGCTGTTTTTGCTATCCATTGTGTCGATCTTGTTGATTGGCGGCTTGGGGGGGCGGTTGGTCTACCTTCAGTTGATCGAAGGGGTGCGGAATCGGCAGTTGGCGGAAAATAACCGCATTCGCCTCATTCCTCGGTTGCCGGAGCGGGGCCAAATCCTCGATCGCAAAGGGCGGATTTTGGCGGGGAGTCGGTTGTCTCACGCGGTGTTTTTGTGGCCGTTGGCGCGGAAAAAAGGCGACTGGACTCCGACGATTAAACGCTTGTCTCAGGTATTGAACATCCCGGAAGCATCGTTGTGGAAACGGTTGGAGCAGGCGGGATATAATTCGCCGTTTTTGGTGCGGATTGCGCGGGGTATCAGTCCGGCGCAGATTACGGCCTTGACGGAGTATAGTCACGAATTGGAAGGGGTGCAGGTGGAGGCGGAGGCGGTGCGCTATTACCCGAATGGGGATTTGGCGGCCCATGTCATTGGCTACACGGGGGAGTTGACGGACGAGGAACTGGAAAAGCGGCGGCAGGAAGGCTATCGCCTGGGAGATGTAATTGGCCAGATGGGGATTGAGCTGGCGTTTGAGAAGGCACTCCGGGGGGAATGGGGTGGCCAGCAGGTTGAGGTGGATGGCGCGGGGCAGGTGTTGCGGATTTTGGGCCAGAAGGCGACCCAGGCGGGCCGGACGGTGCGGCTGACGTTGGATTTGGATTTGCAGAAGGCGGCGGAGGCGGCCTTGGGTGAGCGGAAGGGGGCGATCGTGGTGCTCGATCCGCGCAATGGGGCGGTGTTGGCGATGGTGAGTCGGCCAGCGTTTGACCCTAACCTGTTCTCGACCCGCATTACTGATGAGCAGTGGCAGAATTTGCAAAGTAAGGATCACCCGTTTGTGAACCGGGCGTTGCAAGCCTTTCAGCCTGCGAGTACGTATAAGATTGTGACGACGGCGGCGGCGTTGGAGTCGGGGAAATATTCGCCTGATACGGTGTTGCCGACTTATCCGGCGATTACGGTGGGGGGCATTCAGTTTAATGATTGGAACCGGGCGGGGTTTGGGCCGTTGGATTTTCCGGGGGCGATCGCCTGGAGTAGTGATACGTTTTTTTACCAGGTGGCGATGACCATTGGGGATGAAACGTTGATTGACTGGACGCGCCGCTTTGGCTTTGGCGAAAAGACGGGGATTGAACTGGCGGTGGAAGAGTCGCCCGGTCTGGTGCCGGATGATGCCTGGAAACGGAAGGAACTGAACGAAGGGTGGTTTTTGGGCGATACGGTGAATATGTCAATTGGGCAGGGCTTTTTGCTGACGAGTCCGTTGCAGGTGGCGGTGATGTTTGCGGTGCCAGCCAATGGGGGGGCGCGGGTCAAGCCGCACTTGCTGAAGGATGATGAAGAGTCGAAAAGCTGGCGGGATGACCTGAAGATGAAGCCAACCACGGTGGAACGCATCCAGGAGGGATTGCGGGAGGTCGTGACCTATGGCACGGGCGGGGGGGTAAACGGGCCAGGTTTACCGCCGATCGCGGGCAAGAGTGGTACGTCGGAAGATATGGGCGATGGCTCGGATACATGGTTTGGGGCCTATGCGCCAGCGGAAAAACCAGAGATTGTGGTGGTGGCGTTTGCGGAGCGATCGGGCGGTGGCGGTGGCTCGGTGGGTGCGCCGATGGTGCGGCAGGTGTTGCAGGCGTATTTTAACCTCAAGAATCGGAATCCGGGGGCCAAGCCGGGGTCGTAGCGATCGCGGCGGGTTGGGTTGTTATTGGGCTTCGGCGTAGTCTTTGAGTTCCCAGGCCATGCGCCGAATGCCTTTGTGTTCGTCGGCCTGGATGAAGGGGACGACCACGCGGGCCAGGATGCCCCGGAAGGATTGATGGTGGATATATTGGGTGCGATCGCGGCCCAATGGGTGTAGCTCAAAGGTTTGTTTGTGGCGCAAACCGGGAATGGTGGTCATCAATTGCAGATACCCGATTGGCTGGAGGATCGCCACCCGCGCTTGAAATTCGGTTTCGGCTTCGCCGGGGAGCCGCCGGATGGATAGCAAAACATCTCTGCCTTCGACGAGGGGGCGGCGCGGGTCACAGTCGTAGAGATAAGTGTTCCAGTACATCCAACTTTCTTTGTGCATGAGGATGTGCCATACCTGCTGACAGGGGGCGTTGATTTCGATTTCGGTGTAGAGCGAGGGCATGGTGAGGAGGGCTGGAGTGAGATGGGAAACCGCTGCTGGCCCACAGGGCACTTGGGCGATCGCGGCCTTTGGATACGGCCCAGACGGGGAACGCAAGGGAGTGGGACTTCGTTTGGGTGGGACTCAGTTTTGGTGTGACTAAGTACAGTTATGGGGCTTATAGTTTTTTAAGCTAAGTAAATTGCCAAGTACGCTTCGGAGTAAAACGGCGTTGGTTTGGGCCGAATGCTCCGGAATTTGGTGTGCTTGAGCCAGATGAAGCCATTGTCCACTGTTTGCGATCGCATCGTACCTTTAGCGCCGAAATTAAAGCACCATGACAGAACTGACACCCAACTCTAGTTTTAGCCTCACGATTCGTGTGCAGGTTCCCAATCGTCCGGGGATGCTGGCCACGGTCATTTCAGCGATTTCCTCGGCGGGTGGCAGCATGGGGCAAATTGACTTGATTGAGCAAACACGCCAGGTTTCAGTGCGTGATATTACGGTTGACTGCACCAGTACCAGCCATGCTGAAAGTATTGTAGATACGGTGAAGGCGTTGCCTGAGTCAAAGATTGTCAATGTCTACGATCGCACCTTTAATTTGCATCGGGGCGGCAAGATCAGCGTGCATAGCCGAATTCCGTTGCGGGGCCAAGAAGATTTGGCGATGGCCTATACGCCGGGGGTAGGGCGAATTTGTTCCGCGATCGCCGAAAACCCCGATGAAGTCTACAACCTGACGGTGAAGCACAACATGGTGGCGATCGTCACGGATGGCAGTGCAGTGCTGGGGTTGGGCAATTTGGGGCCAGCGGCGGCATTGCCCGTGATGGAAGGCAAGGCGATGCTGTTTAAGGAATTTGGTGGGGTGGATGCGTTTCCGATTTGCCTGGATACCCAAGATACGGATGAGATCGTGGAAACGGTAAAGCGGATTGCGCCCGTCTTTGGGGGGGTGAACCTGGAGGATATTGCTGCGCCGCGCTGTTTTGAAATTGAGGCCCGGTTGCAGCGCGAGTTGAAGATTCCGATTTTTCACGATGATCAGCACGGGACGGCGATCGTGAGTTTGGCGGCGTTGATTAATGCGCTGAAGTTGGTGAAAAAGCCCATGCGCGAGGTGAAGGTGGTGATTAATGGGGCCGGGGCGGCAGGAGTCGCGATCGCCCGGTTACTCCGCAAAGCTGGGACTGAGGATATTGTGATGTGTGACTCGAAGGGGATTTTGGCCCGCGATCGCGCGGATCTGACGCTCCAGAAGCAAGAGTTTGCTGTGGAAACCGGGGGGACTTTGGCCGATGCGATGCGGGGGGCCGATGTTTTCTTGGGGGTGAGTGCGCCACGGGTGGTCACGCCAGACATGGTACGTTCGATGGCCAAAGACCCGATTGTATTTGCTATGGCGAACCCGATTCCTGAAATTCAGCCCGAACTGATCGCCCATGAGGTGGCGGTGATGGCGACGGGCCGGAGCGATTACCCCAACCAGATTAATAACGTGTTGGCGTTTCCAGGGATTTTCCGGGGGGCGTTGGATTGTCGGGCGCAAACCTTGACCACGGGGATGTATTTGGAAGCGGCCCAGGCGATCGCGGAATTGGTGAAAAGCTCAGAACTCCACCGCGAACATATTGTGCCGTCGGTGTTTGATGAACGGGTGGCGATCGCGGTTTCGGCGGCAGTACAACAAGCCGCCCGCCATGATGGAGTGGCTTTGGGCTAGCGGTTGCAGCCAGTTTGGGGGTGGCCCAAGGTCTGGAAGCGACAGGCTAAACCTTGGGCCGTGGGGCAATCCGTCGCTTGGACAAACACCGTTTCTACCGGAAGGATTGTCGTCCCTGATTGCTCCAATTTGGCCGCTCTGACTGGTTTGGGCGTTCTGACTGGCTCAACTGGGGAAATTAATCTGTTAGCCGTAAAATGCCGCGCCGTACGCCATAAATGAGGCGATCGATCAAGACTAGATCGGTTTCGCTCAAAGCTTCCTGAAGAAAAATATGCATTAATTTGAGGCGATCGCTCATGGTCAGTTGGCGTGAGATCAACGCTTCTGACACTAATTCTTCTAGATCGATGCCAGAGCCAAAATGGGGTAGGTACATCATTAAAATCAGCCCATTAAATTGCTAAAAATCAAAATTTATTGCTTTGGTCAACTTGCCTTGGCTCCGACCAAAAACGCAACAACAGGTACCGATAACCTAACTGGGCTTACGCAAACCTGGGAGGGTTGAGCAAAATCAGGTGTAATCACTGATGATGTGGCTGGAACTGTTGCGGTCTTGGCCGGATAGGCGTAAGGCTTAATCAAAAGGGATTCCACAATGGCTTTAGAGTGCCCTCATGTAGCCAATGGTTTTACATCGACCAGCAAAATTGTCAGTAAAGTTTGCAATGGGTGGGGCGATGGTGGTGGCGGCGATCGCGGCGGGCGAGAAATTTGGGGCCAGGGATAGACAAACTGGGCAAGGTATGGTCGATTGGAGTATCTCAGACATCAGTTGATGAGGTGATAATGGTGCGATTTACTCAGCCACAATCCTGGACATCTGATCCCCACGACCTCTACGTGGCGATCGCAGAAAACGGTAACGTCGTGGGGTTGGTCAAGCCGACCCATGCGCCGCAACTGTTGGCGATGCTCAACGATACTCAGCTTGTCCGCAAGGCGCTGAAACTGGCTTGTACGGATTTGGCCGCAGCGACGGGGGGCAGTCCGGGGCAGGTGGCGGCGTTGATGGAGCAATATTTGAATAAGGCCCAGCGCCCGACGAAGGGAGTGGCCGCGATCGCGTTGTATTTGCAAGAGCGGCAGCGTGAGCTGGATTTGACGGATGACGAATTTATCAAATTTTGTGATACGTTTCGGCTCTCGGCGGCTGAATTGAACCGCATCCAGAACCATGAGGAGATTGAATACAAACAGTTGAATTCCCTGGCGCGCATTTTGGGCTTGTCGGTGGATGAGTTGTTGCGAATTTGGAAAGAGGAACCCTGAGGCGGCAGGTTGGGGCAGATGGGGTGACTGGGGCGATCGCTGCCTTTCGGCCCGTCTTGGTGTTGGCACTCGTTACGTTGGGGGTAGCTCGGTGGCTGGGGCTTGGGGCGCGGGCGATCGCGGCGGTAAATTCCTTGGCCAAGCTTAACCTGGGGGCAACCTGACAATTAACTGGCCTTGAGGCTGAAACGGTAGCCTAGCGAACGTTGCCCACACATGGAAATTGATTATGCTGCAAGCCCTGTCGCTCCAACCTACTGCTCAGCACGATTTCCGGCAGTTTTTGGAAGAGTTATACCAAGGCCGAAGTTTACAGGCGTTTCGGGCGGGGCACGCGATCGCCCTACCACCGCAGACGATTTGGGTAGTGGTGCGGGGGGTGGTGCAACTGAGTACGCTGTACCCGAACGGGGATGAGGCGTTGATTGGGCTGGCTTGTGGGGCGATGCCGTTTGGGTTGCCGTTGTCGCTGATTCAGCCCTACCAGGCGATCGCCCTATCTGATGTTGACCTCATGCAGTTTAGTTGGGGCGAAGTGCAGCAGTCGGCGGTGTTGAGTCAGCAGATGTTTCACCAATTGGCGCGGCGGTTGCGGCAAACCGAAGCAATGCTGGCGATGGCGGGCTATCGGCGGGTGGAAGATCGGTTACGGCAATTTTTGCTGTTGTTGCAAATGGAAGTGGGGCAACCGGTTGCGGATGGGACACGGCTGAGTGTGCGGCTGACCCATCAACATCTGGCGAGTGCGATCGGAACAACCCGCGTCACGGTCACGCGATTGCTGGGCAAACTCCGGGATGAGGGGTGGCTCCGGTGGGAGGACGATCGCCATCTGGTGGTGTTGCACGAACAGGCGGGCCGTAAGGTCTGTGGCTAGAGCCTTGGCCTAATAGATTACGGCACAAGTTTAGCTCTCCTTATAATGCTCCAGTGATTCGTCCATTGGTCATTTGCAATCGACCAGCGACCAATGACCAATCACCAATGACCAATCACAAGCAGCAATGGTATTTGTCATTGCGCCTCAGTATACTAGCCTGCCTCTTTTGGCCCGAAGCGATAGCCCTTGCCGTAGACCGTGCTGATGAGCGGTGTTTCTCCGGCTTGCTCCAGTTTGCGGCGCAGGAGGCGCATTTGGGCGGCAAGGGCGTTGCTGGTGGGTTTTTCGGCACTGTCACCCCAGAGGTGGTGATGGATTTGTTCGTGGGTCAGCAGTTGGTTGGGATGGCGCATCAAGTATTCCAGCAGTTGACTTTCTTTGTCGGACAGTTCAATTTCCTGCCCCGCGCGATAAACGACTTGGTTATCTAAATCCAGTTCCAAATCGCCGACTTTAACCCGGTGGGTGGGGGGTTCCAGGGCGGAAGGGCGACGTAACAAGGCCCGCACCCGCGCGAGCAGTTCCCGTAATTCAAAGGGTTTGATCAGGTAATCGTCGGCTCCGGCATCTAAGCCTTGCACCCGGTCGTCAATGGTGTCTTTGGCGGTGAGAAACAGGACGGGGGTGACGATGCCTTGCGATCGCAACTGTTGACAGATCTCCAGGCCCGATTGGTAGGGCAACATCCAGTCTAAAATCAGCAAGTCGTAGGGATGGGTTTGGGCGAGTTGGCTCCCGCGATCGCCATCATAGGCCACGTCAACGGTGTGCCCCTCGCGGGTCAAAATCCGACTGAGCGGCTCGGCCATTTCTACTTCATCATCGACTAAAAGAATCCGCATAGGGTCAGAAATTAGCGTAAGCTTTGAAAGTTCATCCGCGTCGGGTTGCTTCCAAATCATACTAAGATCTCAGCCCAGTGATCGGGCCAGGATGGTTTGGTCGTGTGGTGCGGTGTTCTTTTTCCCTCACTCATTTTTCATCACTCATCATGTTGACCGTTGCACTTCCCAAAGGCGCATTGCTCAAAGATAGTATTCGTTTGTTTCAGGCGATCGGGCTAGATTTTAGTGCGTTCCTCGAAGCGGGTAGCCGCCAATTGCAAATCACTGATCCGACAGAAACGGCCAAGGCGCTGTTGGTGCGGGCGCAAGATGTCCCGGTGTATGTGGAATATGGGCAGGCGCAGTTGGGGATTGTGGGCTATGACGTGTTGCGCGAGAAAGCCTCTCAGGTCGCCCAGGTGGTCGATTTGGGGTTTGGGGGTTGTCGGATGTCGGTGGCGGTGAAGGCGACCAGTCCTTATCGTTCGGCGTTGGATTTGCCGTCCTATGGGCGGGTGGCCTCGAAGTATGTGCATTCGGCGCGGGAGTATTTTGAGGCGTTGGATTTGCCGGTGGAAATTATTCCGCTGTATGGATCGGTGGAGTTGGGGCCGATTACGGGGATGTCGGAGGCGATCGTGGATTTGGTGTCTACGGGGCGGACGCTGAAGGAGAATGGGCTAATTGAGATCGATGTGTTGTTTGAAAGTACGGCCCAACTCATTGCCCATCCGCTGAGTTATCGCTTGAATTTGGAGGGCTTGAATCAGCATATTCACCGGATTCGGGCTGAAGTGGGGGCGGCGGTGCAGTGAGGCTAGAGGGCGATCGCCGTACCCTAGCCATCAAATTTGTCGCCTCGGTATGAAAAGAGTTTTGAATCGGGAATGCGGAATGGCTGCGCGACCAGTAGGATAACAGCAGTCTTTAGTGAGTCATCGGGGTATGGGTTTACTCAAAGCGGTGCAAGCGACGGTGCTGAAACTTGATCCGACGAAGCAGTCGAGTGAGTTGTCTAGTGCCCAAAAGTATCCTTTGGCTGCGGGAACGACGTTAGTGGTCAATGCTGCGAGTCCGGCGGTGGGCAATCATCTCCAACTGACGCTGGCCGCGCCGCTGCAAGGCTTCACGACCTGGTTTGCCTATGCGCCCCATGTGGTGGTGGCTTGGCTGGTGTTGGAGGCGGTGCAAGAAACGATCTTGAAGCGGGATCCAACGAAGCAGGCAAGTCAGTTGGCGGAGACGGAGAAGGCGGGGCTGGCACGGGGGGCGCAATTGGGGCTGCGGGCGACGGCTCCGGCGGCAAATAATCATGTGCAAGTGACGTTGCTTGATCCGCTGAAAGGGTTTGTGACCTGGTATGCTTATGCGCCCCATGTGCGGCTTTTGCAGGAGGCGGACGGTAAGTTGGAGGCGGCCCGCGATCGCCAAAAGGTGTTTCAGGATTATCTGGCGATCGCGGTGCAAGAAGGCTCGAATCTGAATCATTTGTCATTTTTGGATCGGGGCTTGGCGAGTTCGGCCTACAAGGATCAGGTGAAGCTGTTTGGCGATCGCCTCCGCATGGCCCCGGATGGCAAAACCGTGGTGTCTTTGGGCAGTTCGGTGCAACTGACGGGATCGGCGCAAACGGTGACTTTTGGGCCGTTTCCAAACCGGGGGATTGTTCCGGCGATTGACACGCGGGGGTTGGATTTTTTGCATCCAGAGATTACAGAAGCCTGTGTGTGTGTGGGTAGTGTGGTGGATGGGCAACTGCGATCGCATTGGCTGGGGCGTAATCCCTTGAGTAATGTGCAGTTTTGGAGCGCGACTAAAATTGTGGCGATCGCGAATGTCTTGTGTCAGGCGAATGCCAAAGCTAGCAGCACGCCCATTGGCACCTGCACGATTGTCGATGCCCAAGGCGCAGTGAGGAGTCGCAGTTTTACTGATGCGGCGATCGATGTCATCAGTTATCGCAATGATGATGCGACCGCTGGACAGTTTGTGTCCAATGCGATCGCGGCGCTGTTCAAACGGTTTAACTCCCGTCCCGGCTTGGAGCAGTGGTTTCGGAGCCTGACGGGCAGCACGCTGCAATTTCGGGGTTACTATGGCGAACCGCCGTTGATGGCTTGGCCGCAATTAAAAGCCGGCACCACCACGCTGCTTGCGGCTCCGGCGGAGGGCACGGGGGGCGAAAATCTGGTTTCGGCCTATGACCTGACGCGCTTGCTGACGATGGTGGGGTGGCACTTTTTTATTCCTACCAGCGCCAAGTTGCCCGGAGCGCAGTGGCATAGCCTGACGACGTTTGTAGAAACGTTGGGTTATGATTCGGCTCGGTATCTGGATGTGGCGATCGCCACGCTGGGAATTGCGCCAGAGATTAGCAACGTGGTTCTGTTGTCAAAATTGGGGTTTGGGGCTTCGGACAGTCGCGATCGCACCGAACTGACCTACACGGCCCTGGTGCAATTTGTGGACGCGCGGCTCCAAACGGCCACCCAACCCGCCATTCTCCGCACTTTGGCCTTAACGCTCCGGGCTGCTGTGCGCCGGGTCGATGGCAGCGGCAAACGGGATTTAAACGAAGAAGCCCGCCAAATTGATGTTCGCATGGCGGCTGAAGTGACCGAACTGTTGCGGCGGATTGTGACCCATGAGTTGGCCTAGCCCCCACCCACCAGAGCGGCGATCGCCCCCAATCGACAATCCTATCCACAACACCCCCCAAAACTCTCTACACTAGATAAGGCACTGCACACAAGGAGAGTTGCATGACTGTAGCGCAGCTAACGGCAAGAGAACTATTTCAGGCCGCTTACGACAATCGGTACACCTGGGACAAAGCCTTTCCCGGCTACACCGCCGAAGTCACGCTGAAATGGGACGATCGCGAGTTCCAAGGCCAGGTGACGGTCAAGCCAGATCTGACCGCCGAAGTGGCTGGAATTGACGACGAAGCCGCTCAAAAGCTGGTTCACGGGCAAATGTGGGAAATTGCGGTTCACCGCGTGCGGCGCAGTTTTGAAGATACCCACGGCAAAAATACGTTTTCCTATGGTGAAACCGATGAGGCCGGTGCGGTGGAAATTATGGTCGGTGGTAAGGCCGAGGGCGACCACTACAAAGTCAAAAATGATGAAGTGACGCTGGTGCATCGCCATATTCACGGGGTCGTCGTGACGATCAACACCTTCAGCACCTTTGACACGGGCGCGGGCTATTTGTCGCAAACCTACGACTCGGTTTATCACGACCCCAAAACGGGTGAACAAAAGGGCGGCAAGAGCGAGTTTGAAGACTCCTACGAGCAGGTTGGCGATTACTTCATCCTGAATCGGCGGGTCATTCGCACGGCGGTTGAGGGTAAAATCTCCACGCAAGATTTTATTTTCTCCAACATTACCCTGCTCGGTCTGGCTGGCTAGGGCTGGCGGGGGCCGCTGGGCGATCGCGGATTCTGGCTCTTTCCTGGCCTGGGTTGGAGCAGTAGGATCAAAGCAAGGAATCGGTGGCTTTGGGGAAGGCGCGATCGCTCGGTTTGGCGGAAGCCCAACCCCCCTGAGGCCATCTAAAATGAATATCAATCAATGTGTAAAAGGTGAACTATGGCTGAAACGCTGACTCTATCTCCAGAAAATGTGGAAACCGTGCTAGATGAGTTGCGCCCCTACCTCATGGCCGATGGCGGCAATGTGGAACTGGTTGAAATCGACGGCCCCATTGTGAAACTGCGGCTCCAGGGGGCTTGTGGCTCTTGCCCCAGCTCGACCATGACGCTGAAAATGGGAATTGAGCGCCGTTTGCGGGAATTCATTCCAGAGATTGCTGAAGTTGAGCAAGTCGTGTGAGAGGATTTAGGGGCTAGGGCGATCGCGCCGCTGTTGGCTGGTTCTGGCCCCTCTTCGCTCTATTTATCTGCATGACTTGTCTATGTCTCATCCCCTGTACGTTGCGTTCATCTGGCATCAACACCAACCCCTGTACAAAAGTCGGGCCGAGTCGGGGGTAGAAGATGGACGCTATCGGTTGCCTTGGGTGCGGTTGCATGGCACCAAGGATTATCTCGATCTGGTGTTACTGCTGGAGCGTTATCCCAAGCTCCACCAAACCGTGAACCTGGTGCCTTCGCTGATTTTGCAGATTGAGGATTATGCAGCGGGCAATGCCCTCGACCCCTACCTGCGGATTGCGCTGACACCGACCAATCAGCTCACTCTGCAACAAAAAGAATTTGCGATCGCCCACTTTTTTGATGGCCACCACCGGACGTTGATCGATCCCCACCCCCGGTACGCGGCCCTGTTTGAGCAACGCCAGGACAAGGGGCCAGCCTGGTGCTTGGAGCATTGGACGCAGCAAGATTACGGCGATCTGGCGGCATGGCACAACCTCTCGTGGATCGATCCGCTGTTTTGGGATGATCCAGACATTGCGGCTTGGCTGGAACAGGGGCAAGGGTTTACGCTCAGCGATCGCCAGCGGATTCATTCTAAGCAAAAGGAAATTCTGGGCCGGATTTTGCCGCAACACCGCAAAATGCAGGCAGCGGGCCAACTGGAAATTACCACCACGCCTTATACCCATCCCATTTTGCCCCTCCTGGCCGATACCGATGCAGGGCGCGTGGCGGTGCCGAATATGACCTTGCCCGATCGCCGCTTTCAGTGGGCTGAAGATATTCCCCGCCATTTGCAAAAAGCCAGAGCGTTGTATCGCGATCGCTTCGGGTGTGAGCCACGGGGGTTGTGGCCTTCGGAGCAATCGGTGAGTCCGGCTATTTTGCCTGCTGTGGCGGCTCAGGGGTTCCAGTGGCTCTGTTCCGACGAAGCGGTGTTGGGCTGGTCGTTGGATCATTTCTTCAGCCGGGATGCGTCGGGGACTGTGTATGAACCAGAGTTGTTGTATCAGCCCTATCGGTTGCCCACGCCGCAGGGAGATTTGGCGATCGTCTTCCGTGACCATCGGTTGTCTGACCTGATTGGGTTCACCTATGGCAGCATGGAACCGGGCCACGCCGCACGGGATTTGGTGGGGCATCTGGAGGCGATCGGGCGATCGCTGACAGTGCGACAAGCCAGTGGGCAGACCAGTTTGGAGCAACCCTGGTTAGTCACCATTGCCCTGGATGGCGAAAACTGCTGGGAATTTTATGAACAAGATGGCCTGCCGTTCCTCACGACGCTGTATACATTGTTGAGCGAACACACAGATATCAAACTGGTCACGGTGTCTGAATATCTCGCGCAGTTTCCGCCCCAGGCCACCCTTGCCGCCGACCAGTTGCATAGTGGTTCCTGGGTCGATGGCAATTTCACGACTTGGATTGGTGATCCGGCTAAAAACCGCGCCTGGGATTTGCTGACGGAAGCGCGGCTGACCTTAGCAAAACACCCCGAAGCGACGGAGGAAAATAATCCGGAAGCCTGGGAGGCCTTGTATGCGGCGGAGGGGTCGGATTGGTTTTGGTGGTTTGGCGAGGGCCATACCTCAAATCAGGATGCCATGTTTGACCAACTGTTTCGGGAGCATTTGGCGGCGCTGTATCATGCGTTGAATGAGCCTGTGCCACCAGTGGTGCAGCGGCCTGTGGAAGTGCATTTGGCGGGGGGCGATCGCACTCCCGAAGGGTTCATTCATCCGTATATTGACGGGCGGGGGGATGAGCAAGATTGGGATCGAGCCGGACGCTTGGAGATTGGGGGCGCACGGGGCACCATGCACCGGAGCAGCGATGTGCAACGGCTCTGGTATGGGGTGGATCACCTCAATTTTTATCTCCGCTTGGATTTTAAGGCCGGGGCACGACCTGGAATCGATTTTCCCCCCGACCTTAATCTGTTTTGGTTTTATCCGGGGCAATCCCTGGCGAACAGCCCCATTCCCCTGAGCGATGTGCCCGATGCGCCACCGCTGAATTACCTGTTTCACCATCACCTCACGATTAATTTGTTGACGCAAACCGTGTGGTTTCAGGAGGCGATCGCCGATGCTCAGTGGCATACGCGCATTAGCCGCGCCGAAGTGGGCCTGGATTCCTGTCTGGAATTGGCCGTGCCCTGGGCCGATTTGCAAGCCGAACCGGATTGGTCGTTGCAACTGGTGTTGGTCTTGTCGGAGCGGGGACGCTATTGTACCTATCTGCCTGAAAATGCGCTGTTGCCCTTGGGGGTGCCTTAACCTGAGCCGTCAATGGCGACCCCACACGGTTGCGATTACCCCAATTTGGACTGAGCGATCTGGACGGGGCGATCGCTCAGTATTTGCGTTCCAGGATAAATTCGAGGGACGTTTGCTGCACGGTGGGATTTTGCCAGTCGTTTTGGGCAATGGGCGGGTTGGCGGTGGGCCAATAGGCGATCGCGCTACCAATTCCTAGCCCTAAAATCACTAAACGCACCCATAGGCGGTTAGTGTGGTGTGGTGTATGCATTCGGTGCTCCTTTGGGCGATCGCCCATGAACCGATAGATGCCGGGTCACCGATCCTGCTGAAGTTTCCGTGCGTTGACGCATCCTGACCGGATTTGACCGTTCCTTACTTAAGGATTCACCCCCGGCGGGGCGTTTTATTCACTCCTACCTTGATTGTGACAGTTCTTCAACTTGCCTAGTTCCCTCTAAAGTGGGCAAAAATTTGGTGGGTTGTTAGTTTGGGTGGAAGATTGCGGCATTTTAGAAGTAAGTCTAAACATTAGACTTGGGAAATTTGGCGTTGTGTGCTGGCGATCGCCCGATTCTGTGGCTATCCTAGACAACTCCAAGCCCATTCCCCGGTTGGTCAGTTTTCGCTCTTGCCCTTTTTGCGATCGCCATGCTGAAGAAACCAATTCCTGCTGCTGTTGCCTTTGGGTTGTGTGTTGGGTTAACGACGGGTTGCACGCCGCCCTCGGCCACAGTCCAGCCCACCCCGGCCCCGGAAGCCTCTGCAACGCCTAAACCCGTGGCGACGACTGCGCCCCCCGCGCCCGTGGTGCCCACTCAGGCGGAACAGGAGGATGTTTACAAGCAGGGGTTGGCCAAGGCAGAAAGTGCGACGAACATTAGCAAATCGGCGTTGACGGAGGATGACTGGCGGCTGGTGGTGGTGCGGTGGCAACAGGCGGTGCAGTTGCTCAAGTCTTTGCCTGCGACTAGCCCTTACCGGACATTGGCGCAGGGAAAAGTGGCCCAGTTTGAACGGCAGTTGGCGATCGCGACCAAAAAAGTGGCCCAAGCGCAGACGGCCCGCGATCGCAGCGGTGACTTGAGTGCGATCGGGAATGCGATGCCCCTGAATGTCACCAGTGCCAGTGCGCCGACAACGGGGGCAGGGCAAATCTTTCGGGCACCCATCAAACGGCGGGCAGGGGGAACTCCGGTGATTGATGTGCTGTTTAACGGCAACCAGACCTTTGAAATGATTGTGGATACGGGGGCCAGTAGCACGGTGATTACGGGGGCAATGGCAGAAGCAATGGGGGTGCGGTTTGTGGGCAAAACCAAAGTGAATACAGCCAGTCAGGCGGGGGTCGAAATTCCGTTGGCTTATGTGCGATCGATCGCGGTGGGCCAAGCGGTGATTGAAGACGTGGTAGTAGCCGTGGGCAATGAGGCGTTGGACATTGGGTTATTGGGCCATGACTTTTTCAGTGATTATGATGTCACAGTGAAGCGGGATGTGGTGGAGTTCCGCAAGCGGTGAGGCGGGGCGGGGAAACGGGTTTGGGAGCGGCAGATTTGACCAACAAAAAACCGACAATTTCCAAAGAAATTTGTCGGCCAGTCGTGTGTTCCCTGTTGATGACTCGGCTATAGTTGAGTCTTCTTTAGTATGGCCAGAGAGTATCAAGGCTGGGGCGATCATAATCAGACTTTGTTGTGATCTTTGTCACTGCATAACGTTTTTTTGCTCAATGCTACAAAAATGTTGCGTGGATCACTGAGGTCGTTGGGTCAGGCCAGGATGGCGATCGCCACGCCCAGGAGTAAAATGACGGCTCCCAAGCCGACGGTGGGGCCAGGGATTTCCCCAAATAGGGCATAGGCTAGGAGGCTGGCGAGGGCGGGTTCAACCAGAATCAGCAGGGTGACGAGGGTTGGCGAAACCCAGCGGATGGCCCAATTGAAACTGGTGTGTCCAATTAATTGGGGGAGTACGGCCATGAGGGCGATGTAACCATAAACGCTGGGGGGAAAGCCGCTGTATTGTGCTCCGACGAGCCAGGGCAAGGGCAAGAGCACGATCGCGGCGACAGAGTAGGCGATCGCGGTGTAGGCTCCCAGGCTCAGTCCTTGGCGTTGGGCTTCGCGACCGAGGAGGAGATAGCCGCTGACCATCCACGCTCCCAGGAGGGCGAGACTGTTGCCGAGGAGGGGGGCACTGCCAGGGGTGCTGCTGTTGGCGCTGCCCAGGCCCAAAATTAGTCCACCGCTGAGGGCGATCGCCATGCCAATCAGGGTTTGGGCTTTGGGGCGTTCGCCATGCCAGAGCCATGCCAAGAGGGCAATCCAGATGGGGTTGGTGGTGACGAGGGTGGTAGAGGCGGCGATCGCCGTGTAGGACAGGGACGTAATCCAGGCGGCAAAATGCAAAGCCAGGGCCACTCCTGCCGCGATCGCGAATTTGACTCCGGTGGTGGAGCAATGCGGCTGCAAGACCGATCGCCAGGTGGGGAGGAGTAAGACGGCGGCGCAGGTTAATCTGGCTCCGGCCATGACCAGGCTAAACCCCAGGCCGCTTTGATTGGCGGCGGCGATCGCCAAGCGGACTAAGGGGGCAGCGGTGGACACGGCGAGGATGCCCACGGTGAGGATGCTGCCAAGTTTCCAAGCGGCGGGAGGGTTAGCGGGCAAGGGGCTGTTGGGCTAGTTTTTGGACATCGAAGTAGGGGCTAGCGGCGGGCGACAGCACCATACTGTTGAGCAGAGTGGCCCAATCCGCTTGGAGGGTGGCATCGTTGGGGGCTTGTTGCCGCAGGGTGGCCAGGGTCGTGAGGGCATCATACCAAATGCCGTTTTGGGCATAGAGGGCGGCGTTTTGGCGGGAGGGTTTGGGGGTGAGTTGGCTGGCGATCGCGGGCGCAAGTGGCGCGTAAAACACAGAGGCTTGCACGTAGACGGTCTCCGTCTTGGCACTGGAGGCGGCACCGGAGCCAGCTTCGGCAGCCTTACACTGGAAGCTCAAAGTCCACTGATAGCGTTTGCCCGGTTCCAGGGCGGGGGCTGAGGTGGGTACTGTAACCGGGATTACGCCGCCCTGGCTGGGGGGTTGCACGGTGGTTTGATGAATCAGATTACGACCTTCTGAGAGGAGGAACGTCACGGAAATGGACGGATCGATCGCGGGGACATAGGCCCAGAAGGTGGGGTGTTGTTGGGTGGTGGTGCCCCAGACGTTCATGGTTTCGGGGATGTTCTTGCTGGGGGCATAGGTTGCCTCAAAGGGCACGAGGGCGGTGAGGGGCACCTCTGGGGTGGGGCAAACCGCTGCAATCCCGCTGCGGACACCGCCTCCCTGGCTGCGGCCCCCGGCTCCGGCTCCAGACACGCTCCGGCTGGCATCGTAGGTCATGGTGAAATCGCTGCCGCCGCCGGTGGTGCGGCCAGTGGCTGGGCTACCCCCAACGGTGCGGCTGGCTTGGGCGATGAGCTGGGGGAACGGGGGGGCGGCGGTTAGGGTGGGTTCAGGGTGGGGGAAGGGGCGGGCCTGACTGGCGGGGGGCATGGCGACCAGGAGCGCGAGGGCGATCGCTCCTGGCACAGGGCTGAATAACCAAAATTGCACACCAAATTTCATCACCACAACTCCTAACTTTTAGTGAGAGTAAACAAACTCTAAGCTTGATTGGGGGGGCGGTTGGGTGAGCCAGATCGCAACGGTAACGCCCGATAACGTGAGGGCGATCGCCGCTGGGACAAAAGGCACCCACCCACCGATCAAAACCAAGATTCCAGCACAGGTGCCGTATAAAATCAGGACTGCGCCTCCCAATGCTACAGCTATCGGCAAACGGGGTGCTTTTTGTGCAACTGGGCGGGCTTTAATTCCCCAGGCGATCGCCCCTCCTACCAGTGACCAGCCACCAATCCACAGCCACTCGCCCCAACCGGGCCACATCCAGAGCAGCGGTCGTCCGTCTAGGGTGGCACTCAGCAGTTGGCTAATCATGTGAGCATGGACAAATACGCCTGCCATTTCGCCCTTGGTGGTGATGCCCCGTGGAACGTTGACGTAATCGCGTTTGTCCCAGGCGGTTACGCCGATTAAAACGATTTTGTCCTGAATCAGCCGCTTGAGTTCCTCTTCGGTGGGGGCTATGTCTGGATTGAGGAACCAGCGCAGGGGGCGATAGGGGGCGATGGGTTCGCCATTGGCAACCTTCCGATAGTTCAGCAGGAGTTGAATGCCGTTGGTGTCTACGCCTGGGCCTTGGTAGGGGCCGCGCTGACTGGTTAAACCGGGGAAACGCAGGGTGGTTGGGGGCTGGGGCGATCGCGGAGCCAGCCAATAGCCGTGGGGGGCGATCGGCAAACTGGGAGGGGTGGCAAAGTGCAACTGCAATGCTTGTCCCCAGTCGGGATTAAAACCTGTTTGCGGGTCGTTCCACACCTGGAAATAGCGCAAAATGCTCTCGACACTGAAGGCGGTGGGGAAATGGCATTGGGACTCAACGAGGGCTTCGGTGTTCATGGCGAGGAGATGCCGCCGTACGACTTTGTCTGGGTCGCTCACAAAGTCGCTGAACCCAGTCCGAAAGCTGGCGGGGGGAACATCGGGCGGGGCGGGGGTGCCGTAGGGGTTGCCCTGGGAGTAACCCAGTTTGCAAATGGTGATGAGGGTGGCGTTGGTCTGGAGTTGTTTGGCCAAGGCCGGGTAGCGGCGGGCATCGGTGGGGGTGGTGCGGTGGAGATCTAGGCCGATCGCGCGGGGTTGATAACGTTCTAGCAGGGTAAGCAGCCGTTCCAAGTTTGCGTCGGAAATGGAGGCACTGCCTGACTCGGTGGTTTGGCGTTGGGCTTCGAGATCGGCATCATCAATGGTGACGACAAACAAGCGGGGGTCGGGGGGTTCTGCTGGGCGCAGTTGTTGCATGTGGTCGTAGGTGGCCCACTCAGACCGTTGCAAGATCCCCAGACTCCGGAGGCCGAGGGTGCATCCGGCGATCGCGAGGCTGGCGCAGGCGGCAGTGATTAGGCGGCGGCGGGGGGCGATTGGGGGGTTGGGGGGGGCGATCGGGGGTAAAAAGTCAGCCCATTGGGGGGGGGCGATCGTCGGCGGTTGGCAGATGAGCGGCAACCAAGACGCACAAGGAAAACGGTCTTCCATCCCTTGCAACCGTTCGCGGGCTTGGCGGAGGGCCAGGAAGAGGGAGCGGCCCTGGGCGTATTCTGTGAGGAAAGACTTCAGAAATTCTTGGGCCACCAGATCGGGGACGGGTTCCCGCATGATGATGACGTGGGGAATGTGGAGATCGGCCAGTTCCCGCGCCAAACCCAGGCCATCGCAGGAGTTAAAGATGGCGAGGCGCAACCCATTGGCAACGGCGTTCCGCAGGGCATATTTGAGTTCGCTGATGGTCAGGCTGTCGGTTTGGTTGAGGAAAATGCGTCCGGCTTCGCGATCGTTTTGGCTGGAACTGTGCCCTGCAAAGAACAAAATGTCCCACGATCGCTGCCACAAATTGTCTGTCAGGGTTTTGCGATCGGGTTCTACCAGCGTCGTCAGAGCCACCTGGGGTAAGGATTGCAAAAAGGCTCGATCCTGCTCGGTATCAATGCCAGTGCTATTGCCCAGCACCGACAGCAAATTCACCGTGGGGCTAGTTTTGGGGCGAGGCGGGGCGGGTACTGTGTCCGTATTCAAGGCGCTGAGGGCAATTTCCGCCTTGGGATACCGCTCCAGAAATTCCAATAAATTCCACGGTAACTGGCGCAATTGACTATTTTCCGTTTGCACCACCACGCGCAACTCTTCCTCTGGCGCAACCCGTTCCAGCCAGCGTTCACGGATCGTCCGAAATTCCTCGGTGAGCAGCCAGCCGTTTAACCGTGCTTTCAGAATTTGAGCGGTGTGCTGACAGTCGGCCAGGAGGGAAACGTTGGTGGTTTGATTTTTCTTGGCGCTGATGCGGTAGCGGGCATCTAATCGCCAGTAGGTTTCGCGCCAACGGCTGTAATAAAGCGGCATTTCCGGTAGGGCGGGCAGTTTACCGAAGACTTCAATGGCTGCTGGGGCGCTTTCCTCGCCAATTTGCATCATGACGCTGAAGCCTTGTTCAAAGCTGCCGTCAATGATTTTCAAAACAATTAGTTTACCCATAGCGGCGGTTTATCTTAGCGGGACAGGGGGCTGGAGCCGGGGAAGGGCTGAGTTAAACAGCAGACTAGAGGCGGGGTTAGATGAGGAAGGTTTGGGTTAGGCGGAGGTCGTTGTAGTGAATTTGGACGCTAAATTGTTCGCCAAAGGTGCCGTCGAGTTGCAGTTCGAGGAAGTCTTCGGTGCCGGTGGCGGTGGCGGTGAGGATTGGGGTTGCGGTGGCATCGTCGATGATGGCCAGGTTTAGGCCGTGGGGCAGTTGGGCGCGGTCTTCCAGGGGATGGAGTTGCAGGATGATTTCGACTTGCTCTGGTTGGGGGCGGATTTCGACGATGAGGGCCAGGTCTGGTTGGTTGTGGCCGAGGACGATGCGCCGCCCTTGCCGGACTGTATTGCCGGGATGACGCAGCCGAAAGGCATAGGCGGGGGCGAGTTGGGGGGGGTTAAAGAGTTCTTCGAGGGTTTGCCAGCCGGTGTTGATTGCGCCTTGGAGCCAGGTGCTCAGGTGGGCGATCGCCTGGGGGAGCGGTTGGGCCAGGTGGTCTAACAAGGCTTCGGGGGGGGCGAGTTCGCTCAGGGGGATGGTTTCGCGATCGCTGACCAAGGGCACAAACCCCAGAATTGTGGCTTCGGCGGCGGCTTCATCGATTTGCACGGCAACATACCCGACCCGATCTTCCCAGGTTTCGGGGGGCACGGGCATGACTTGGGCACCGGGTTGGACGGGGCGACACTCTAATCGCCCTTTGGTGGGTAATTCTAGATCGGCCACATCGGTACAGACTTGCATGATGGGGTTCCAGCTATCGCTAGCGGCTAGATCTGAGGGAATGTCCATCAAGTCAAGATAGTGCTGCATGGTTAAGACGGCCAGGGTGTTCAGGCGGACTTGTTCGGCTTTGGCGGGGGTGGGTTGTTGGGCGGCGAAGGTTTGAGCGGTCTGGCGATCGCTCAGGCTCAGGGGCAGGGATAAACCAGAGTCATGGATACCGTAAGTCATCGCGAAGCGTCCTCATTCTTCACTGAATATATCCTTCGGTTTCTCCAAAGTTACGCAAACGCGGCATACATTGGCGACGGTAAAAACTGCTGAGGGTGGGAATGGCGATCCCGTATTCGTCGGCAAGGGCTTGCCAGCTTGTTTCTGAGAGTAAGCGCCGCAGAATGAGCACCTGACAATTGACTTCGGGATGGCCTTTGATATGGATTTGGCGCAGTTCTCCGGTGGGGTCGGCTTCGGCCCAGTCGCGCACTTTTTCCCACAAGGGTTCTACGTCGCCGCGCCGGTCGGGCACGGTTTCAATTACGTTGATTGCTTCGCCGTCTTTGTCATACCGCACGGGGGCGACTTCTGTGTTGGTTTTTTTGATGACTGCGTTGTATCCATCTTGCAAGCGCCGTTTGAGGTAGGCATTGAGCCAGGTGGGGACGCTGCCGAGGGTGGGGTCGTAGCCGTTGCAAATGTTTTTGCAAAAATATAGCCAGGTTTTTTGCAGGGCATCGGGGTAGTAGGGCACGGCTTCGCGCCAGAGCCGGGGGGTGACGAGGCGGATGACTTGGGTCAGGTACCGTTGGCGGAGCAGGCTGCCGGGGGGATGTTGGCAGGCTTGGGTCACTAGGTCTCGGATCTGCTGGTCGCGATCGCTCATAGGGCTTGGAGGGGAGACAAGGTGGAGATGGCAAGGGGGCGGATCGGTGGGCCGGGGCGGGCGTTAGCGGCAGAAATCCAGGTGTGGTTGCCTCGGTTGCGGTTGGGGCTGGGCGGTGTAAACCTGGCGCAGTGGGTTGGGCGATCGCCCAGATAGCCTGGTTGCAGTGGAGGGCTGTGGGGATTATTGATTTGCCCCAGCAGGCTGAGATTGGTCTGTCGCTGTGGCTGGGTTTGTGGTGCGGCCTTGCTTGGGGGTGCAGGCATAGGTTAATACTTTGACGGTGCTGCTGCCAGCTTTGGGTTGGGTGAGGTCGCCGGTGTCGCCGTAACTGACGCGCTTAACGACTTCGCGTTCTTTGTCGTAGGCGGTGACTTGCCGCAGGCGTTGGGTTTTGCTGGTGCAGTTGGCTGACCAGTTTAAGACTACGCCATGAATGGGTTTGTCTACTTTTTCTTCTAAAAAGACGTTGTTGGGGTCAGGAAATTCTCGATATTCCCAGTACCAAACGTTGTCGTCTTTGCGGAGGATGGAACTGGTGTCAATAAAAAAGCGATCACCGACATCATTTTGGGTGACACTCACCCACTCCGCCGCGATCGCCGTTGATGAAACTGTACAGAGTAATCCGGTCAGAAAAACGTTGGCAATGTATTTCATGAGCCTTTGAACCCAAACAACCAAAAGCAACTGTGACTTTTCACACCTTACACTGCCCTTTGGTGCTTTTGCATCCTATGACTCATTTTTTACCGCCATAATAAAATGGTGGTAAACGTGCCAATCTCAACCATTCGGCGTTTTTCAGGGGATGGGTCACAGGCGGTTGGGTAGCCTCAGTAGATCGCAAATTCACTCTAGAGATGGTAAATAAACTGCCGTGATGGGTG